>CAJDXA010000154.1_pt1 | contig 13648 bp, 13 predicted proteins | sample 7391711 | NCBI WGS metagenome assembly CAJDXA01 (sample SAMEA7055748, study PRJEB34461) | soil metagenome | biome: terrestrial ecosystem; feature: Peninsula; material: soil | place: Antarctica | collected 2016
ATGAATTTCAACCCGTTACTTTTCGAACGCAATGTACGGAACCCTTCCACTTCATCCTCCACTATAATATGGACTTTCATGGCAGTTCCATAGCCTTTCACACCTACTGACCTCACACGGAATTCACCGGTAGCTACTCCGCCGTTATCAGGAGTCTGAGCTTTCAGTGTCATCGTCGGTTGGTGAGATTTGAGCCAGTTCTTTTCGTCTCGCACAATCTCCACGTCGGTCGATGAAAGGTTTCTTCCATCTATTTTTACATCAGCTGAAAAACCGGTTACATTGTATAGTTCATGTTTTTCATCTCCTATGTTAAATTCAAAAACTATTTCATCTCCAGGTGCCATCTCCTGTTTTGACTTGTTCACTACGACCGGAATATCCAGCCATGTGACAGGTGATGCATACATTCCATGGGATTTGCCATAATAATCTGAAATTACCTGCAGATCTTGCCATGATATAAGACCATCCCCATCTGCATCATAATGGTTCAACTTTGTGTGTTCAAAATTCATCCATGGATAGCTCCACTGGCCTTTCCACAATGAACCTTCAGATCGTACCGGCCCTCTTTCACCAATGTACCTGGCTATTGGACCGATGTCGCCCATGTCTACGACTCCATTTTTATCAGTATCACCGGGCCATACACAATCCGTGCATTTTCCTTGAAATGAGTAGGGTGAACGCATGAAGCGGATATAATGTACACTTTCAAAATCGCCTTGACTGTTCTGATAAGAATATTTGATCTTAGCTCTGTCCTCACCACTAAAAGAGGATTCCGGTGTATAAAGTAAAGAATGCCCTTGGTCCGTTATTTCCAGGGAACCCTGACCAGGTTGTTTTTCTATGGATAGCTGGTAGTCCCTGAGTGGCGTACTATAAGGGATGTGATAAGGCACTGATGGATCTACAAAAATATCAAATTGATCTTTGGCAGGCTTGTAATGATCCACATACACATCCACTCTCGTTGTATCGCATCGAGGATAGGCACAGGTAACATATTTAAAACTTGTTTTTCCTGAAAATCCGGAACGGGGTTGGATTTTTACCCGTCCGCTTCCCAGGGGTATTACACTGAGATCTGCTGACGTAGGAAGAATATCATAGATATTAACCCAAAAATCGTTTTCTGTTAATGAAATCTCTACGGATTTATCAGGATGAAGATATACCTTGTCGCTGGTGTTGAGTTTGTTATCTCCCCATTTGTCCATAAAATGGAGTTGATAGTATAACATTTTACCCTCCCCATTTTGAAATAATATCTCATTGTAGCCCTGATCTTTACGAAACAGATCCACATCAAAGAAACCTTTTCCATCCGGATTTACATGCTCCAGGGTAGAATGGATTAACTCAAACCCTGCACTTGGCAGCGGGAGGGTCAGCTGCTGATCAGTGACTTCTGATAATACGATGGTGTCTCTTTGTCGAGACGAATCCATCACGAAAACAGTAACTTTAGCTTCATCACAGTGCCCCGATCCGTCACAGGCAGTATAGAAAAAGTGATACAATCCTGGTTTGTCAGTTTCCAATCGTACTTTACCTTGATAAATGGTCGCTCGGATGCCTTCTTCAAATGGGATAGCCGAGAGATGTAGGTTGGTATAGGTGTCGTCGTTCACCAGAACATCCAGTAATGCAGTGGATCCTTGCTCTGCTATAAAATAATCTTTGTTCGCCCGTACGAATTTATTTTTAAGTGCATAGGCATGGATTTCACCATCTGCTGTAAATACGATCGTATCATATTCTGCAATTCCCAGATTATCGTAGTGAAGCAAATATCCATTTCCTGCCTTATTGAAGGATGCATTTCCGATCCGGGGAGATTTTAACATTCTTGGGGCCTGGATTGTGTTAATATTCTTCATCCAGGATTCACCAGCAATTATTTTTTCGGACTTATAGAAAGGTAAAGGCTGGGCATACAGAGCAGATATTGCCATGGTGAATGGCCACAACAGCACGACAATTAGGACTGATCTGTGGAGATTCCGTAGGGTCATGGCATTATAATTTACCACAATATACAGGATATATAGTAAAGAATCGAAAAATGACAAAAGATATCTTTATCTCACATTTTGTTAAAATAGGTGAGGACGAAGAAGAAATATTTAATTCATTTAATTATTGAATAGAAATTTATATTTTGTCGGTTTATGGAAAACACGAAGGTATTTCAGATCATACAAAGTTTATCTCCTGTCGCCAGACAAAGAATCATGCCATACCTGAAAAACTATACAGGCGGGGAGGATACGCTTTCATACGGACTTTACAAGATTATTACCACACACCTGGAATACAGGTCAGAATTACTGAAGCGTGAAGTTGTGTGGGATGAATTATATCCTGATAAAAAATACAAGGACTTAACGCTGCGTAAGATATGCACTGATCTGATGAAACATTTGGAATCTGCGTTAAGTGCAGTTCAACTCCAGGAAACCCCACTAAAACGGCGGTTGCATTACCTGAATTATTTAAAAGATCACAATTTCGACCATGATCTGATCAAAAAAGAAATCACCAAGTCTACTAAGTTATTTGATGATTTATACTCTGAAAGAGGACCAGATCACTACGAAAGATTCCGACTGGAGGAACTTGAGTACGAAAATAATTACAGGTCGGGATCGGCCTGGGATAAAAGCAATATTGACCGGATCGACAAAAACCTCAATGTATTCTTTGTATTGGAAAAGCTACGACTCGCATTGAGCATTTTTTCCAGACAAAAGTACATTCGGATTGAGAGGGAGCTTCCTTTTCTCGAGGTGATTTTTCAACTGGTCGAGTCAGGGAGTCTCGACGATTATCCTATGATCAGATTGTATTACTATGCTGTGCTGACTTATCAGAGTGAAGATGGCGACAAAATGTATTTTAAACTAAAGGATGGTCTCCTTGCCATCACTCTTTCTAAGGAAAATGTATATGCCCGCGAATTGATCACGATTGCGTTATCCTATTGCATTGGTAAGGTCAATCAGAATCACCCTTCTTTTTACCGAGAGGCGTTGAACTGGTATCAGATGATGATCAGTGAATCCTTGTTAATAGGACATGAACATATCGCTGCTACTACCTATCGTAATATTGTATTGATTGCCATTCGCTTGCAGGAATATAACTGGGCCATCGATTTTACGCAGAATTATTCCCAGTATTTGAAGCCTGATATCAGGGAATCAACGAGATTGCTGAGTCTCGGGCAGATTTCGTTCAATCAGAAAGACTATAATCAGGTTCTCCGTCATCTGATGAATGTGGACTACATCAGCTTATCCTATAATTTACAATCTAAGCTTATCCTGGCAGCTACTTATTTCGAGCTTGAGGAGTATGACTTGCTTTCCAATTTTCTAGCAACTTTCAGTACTTACCTGCGACGAAAAAAACCATCGATGTCAAGTGAAAAATATATCCGCCATCAAAAGTTTATAAATTTATTGATCCAGATCACTAAAACACCTGACTGGGAAACGGATAAATGGAAGGAATTGCAGAGTCAGTTAGAAGAAGATCATGAAATAGTATCCTATTCCTGGCTTGCAGAAAAGATTAATGAGCGGATTTAATTATTACTTATGAATAATGAACGGCTGATTTGAGCGCCTATTAGACTTGGGGAGAGGTTATGACAGGATTATAAGGAATGATTATGAAAACAGGATTACTTTGAACTTTGAGACTAATGCTAAGCAGGTATCGTTTAGACAGAANNTGAAGGTCGCAGTTCACAAAGTCAAGACCTAATAGCGCAGGGCTCTAAAACGTATCAGCGTAGCGTCCTAAAACCTAAAACCTAAAACCTAACACCTACATAGCACAGCGCCCTAATATCTAACAGCACAGCGTCCTAATTCCTAACTTATTATCTTCACTTCTTTCTTCACCAAGGGACTGATTGCCATACCCTTTACATCCGCCTCTATTTCAAGACGATATTGGGAATGTACATTGCGTAGTAGTTTGGCTGATTTTATAATTCCTTTCATCAAAATATTTCTTGATTCCAACGCATCCATCTCGGATTGCAAAGGAATAAAATGCAGATCAAAAGGAACATGCCCGGGTTCATTAGCGTGTAAGTGAATGGAACTTTCCAATACATCTGCCCCGAGAATATACTCATCGATCAGTTTGTTTTGGCGGCGGCCCCGGCTGTATTTTTCAATAAGGCGTAATCGTATTTCATTGACTACACTATCTTGTTTGCTTTCGAAAACAAGGATACCACTCACCTTTTTCTCGCGAAGAAAGATATCTTCCGGGATATCGACAGTGATCCTCACGCCTTCTATACCCAACCATTTCTTTACCTTTTTAAGCATAGACTTCTGTTTACTATAAAACAGTATAAGTGTACAATTACCAAAATAATTCAGTGATTACAAAAATCTTTGATGCCAGCTATCTTTCAGTGGAGTCAGTTTTTGCTTTTTCCATTCACCTTTTGTATGAATAGTTGTATCATAGAATAACGTATCATCCGTGATTACCCCTTTCTCATACAAACGACCGATTTCTTTATCGGAAGTCAGTTTCACCTGGCCGTTTTCATCCTGGTAAGCAAAGTTCATACGGTCCAAAAATTCAACGTTGATCCGGCTGCCAATTTGACGGATAAAATGAACCGACTGGTCGATAGAACATCCGCTGGCCGGCTGTCGGGATTCATCAATGGCGAGTATCAGAAACACCTGTTCCTCTACCCATGCTTCGCTGTAAAGCTCCAGACCATGGGTGTTCCATTCTTTCTGCCATTTCTCAAGTTTTCTGGTAATACAAGCAACTTCTTGTTCATTTAGTAAACGATCTGCTTGATATATCCATATGCGCGCCTCATCTGTGAGGGTTTCAGCATGCAATGTTTCCATATTTATATAGCCTCTTCTTCTTATTTTTGATTCTGCAAAATTAATTCACTAATATCAAACACCATAACACTTTCCTGCTTTTCTTTTGACTTCACTCCATCCGTCATCATCGTCATGCAATATGGACAGTTTACAGCTATGATATCAGCTCCTGTTCCCAGCGCTTCTTCCGTTCGTTCTACGTTAACTCTTTTGTTGCCGGGTTCTTCTTCTTTCCACATTTGGGCACCACCTGCACCACAACAAAATCCCTTCGACCGGGAGCGTCCCATTTCAACAATCTCATTGTCCAAATGTTCGAGCACGGCCCGGGGTGCTTCATATATATTATTTGCACGACCCAGATAACAGGAGTCGTGATACGTAATTTTTTTCCCCTTGAATACATCGCCTTCTACCTTAATCCGGCCTTCATCCAACAAGTCTTTTAATAATTGGCTATGATGGATCACATCATAATTCCCTCCCAGCGCTGGGTATTCGTTTTTGAGTATGTTAAAACCGTGGGGGCAAGTAGTTACGATTTTGCGTACCTCATATTCGTTCATAATCTGGATGTTTTGCAATGCCAGCATTTGAAACACAAATTCATTTCCTGCCCTTCGGGCGGGATCTCCGGTACACATCTCTTCATTACCGAGTATAGCAAAAGAAATTGAGGCTTTATTCAGTATTTCGACCAATTTTCGGCTGACTTGTTGAGCGCGGCTATCAAAGCTGCCGGCACAACCGACCCAAAACAAGATTTCAGGTTGTTCTCCGGATGCCTTCATTTCTGCCATTGTTCTCACTTCCATTATTATCGTTTTTTATTATTTGATTGAGACAGGGCATGCCTTGTCTTTGCTATATGAGCCAAGGCATGCCTTGGATTTACTAGTTGCTTTTTGTCCATGCTGCACGTTCTTCAGTCATTTGCCAGACCGCTCCCGTATTTTCCATGCTGTTAAACATTGGAGTCCAGTCGCTAGGCCCTGCAGCCAGGGTCAATATTTCATACCGTCGCATTTCCAGGATAATATCCAGGGGACTTATGAGCACTGGGCATGCTTCCACACAGGCGTTGCAGGTGGTACACGCATGAAGCTCTTCAGGGGTGATCCGGTCAAATAAATTCTTACCATCATTATAATTTTCCCTGGTCATCTCAGGATTGGAATCCAATGTCCGACCTATCTCTTCCGCACGATCCCGCACATCCATAACAATTTTACGGGGTGATAATTTTTTTCCGGTAATGTTCGCGGGACATACGTCAGTACAACGTCCGCATTCAGTGCAGGTATAGGCATCCAGTACATTCTTCCAACTAAGATCCATCACATCTCCTGCACCAAATTCCGGCAGATCTTCTGTCATCGGATTATCTTCTTCGCCTTCTGTCAGTCCCAGCATTGACTTTACTTCATTCATGACTTCAGGCATATTTCGCATCTGCCCTTTGGGTTCCAGGCGGGCATAAAAGGTATTAGGAAACGCCAATAAAATGTGGAGATGCTTGGATATGGGAAGATAAACAAGAAATCCAAACACTACCAGGATATGCAGCCACCAACCAAATCGCTCCAGAAAAATTAGGGTTGAATTCTCCAAGCCTCCCAGCAGCATAGGACCCAGCCAGCCTGAAATGGGCAGATTGCCCGTATTCGGAAAGTGAGGAACGCCTCTTCCCTGGAGAACCATATCCGCACTATTCATGGTGAATATGCCGAAGATAAGTGTAAGTTCCAGTGCAAGGATAATTAAAGCATCCCGGCTCGGCCACCCGGACATCTCCGATTGCTGAAAGCGTGGTATCTTTAGCACCACCCGGCGAACGATAAATATGATGGTGGCGACGAGAGCCAGTATGGACAACACCTCTATGAATCCGATTACAAAGGTATAAAAGCCACCCAGGGTGGTAGCAAATGATCGGTGTTTTCCACTTAACCCATCTATCAGTATCTCAATTAATTCAACCTGTGTGAGTAAAAATGCCAGATAGATGAATAAATGAAAAATGGCTGGAATAATCCGCTTGAACATTTTTTTCTGCCCAAAAGCAATCAGCAACACATTGCGTAGCCTACGGCGTGGTTGATCCCGTATCACCTCATTTTTCCCCAAATTTATATTGCGCCAGACCCTGCCATAAAGCTTAGCTGAAATATAGATGACAACTATAAGAAGGAATATAAAAATAATCTGTCCAATGTTCATTATGACAATAGTTCAAATCGTTCAAGGAATGCATTCTTGATCAAGATAGATCAAATAAACTGGAAATTGAGGGGAATTTTAAATAATTTAGCCAAAATCCTACACACATTAAAATGGGTTGAACTATGGAAATCATTTCACATAAACAGGTTAAGCAGAAAATAAAACGGCTGGCTATAGAGATACTGGAACACAACTTTGATCAGAAGGTGATTTATCTAATGGGGATAAACAACAATGGATACCGCTTTGCCAAACTGATTCAAAAGGAAATGCAGTCTATGGGAGAAGCTGAAATACGTCTGATTAATGTCCGGCTCAATGCTGCTCGTCCGCTTGATCACGATATCACTATTTCCATGGAGGTGAAAGACTTGTCAGGTAAGATCATCATTTTGGTTGATGATGTGGCGAATAGTGGCCGGACGTTGTATTATGCAACCAAACCCCTGATGAATATCATTCCTGGAAAGTTAGAGGCAGCTGTACTTGTGGATCGCACTCACAAGCTTTTTCCTATCAACGTAGACTATGTAGGTATGTCGTTAGCTACTACACTCAAGCAGAACATTAAGGTGGATCTGGATGATGGGCGAGCATTTTCTGTGTCGCTTGACTAGGATATTATTTTATCATCTACGCGATGCTCTGACAATTGGCCATCAGCTCTTGCCTTGATTTTCTGTCTTATGCCCTCTAAGATCTTGGGTAGATCGATCAGGGTCTGATCATAACCAAAATTTATAAACTCTTCACTCCGGCTAAAATCGAATTTAGCGTACTGATACATACCAACTGGTCGAATGACGAAATCACAGTCTTTATAGTTGATCACCGTCCTGTTTGCCAGAGATATAGTCAAAGTACGTTCCATAATTCGTTTGAATCCATTAATGTACTTCCGATCCACAGGTTTAGCTTCCACCACATCGCAACCGATGATGAAATCACAATGGTCACGCAAAGGAAACGCAGGCATATTGTTGGACACACCTCCATCTACATATAAATTGCCATTGTGCTCAATCGGCCTGAAAAAAACCGGTATAGCACACGAAGCAGCCACGGCTTTAGTAACCAGCCCGCTATCCACGGTTTCGTGCATACCTGTTTCCAGATTGGTGGCTCCGATTAGTGTTTTGCGCGGCAAGTCTTCTAAACGTTTGTAGGGAATAAAATCATCAAGTTGGTTTTCCAGAGAAGTCAGGGGAATGAATCCAAGTTTGGGTATCCGCAGCTGGCGGACACTCAATATCTTGTTGCTATCTATAAACCGTCGCATATCCTGTATACTGACTTTTCCGGCATATAATGAGGCCACAATGGCCCCGGCACTTGTTCCGTAAACCACATCAGGTTCGATTCCATATTCGCGAAGAGCCTTGATCACGCCAACATGGGCAATCCCATAAGATGCTCCTCCAGACATGGTAAGTCCAATCTTAAAATCAGCTGGTAATTTCATTTTCTATTCTGTGCATATAATGTCGGGATTTTTCCCTGACCAATCAATGGTTATCTATTTATTCCTCTAATTTAATTATTGCCTCCGAAAACACATTAGGCTTTAATTTTTTTAGCTCTGCTATTATAAAATAGCTGTTACATATATCATACCATAGCTCAGACCTATAAATTTCAATCCATTTGATCAACGTCTGTTTAGATAATTTTTCGTGATTATGCACTTGGCACTTCCTCCTCCTATGGTTTCTATAGTCGAAATATCGCTATGTAATATAGTGCCAAAGTGCGCCGGCCGGATCATGAAAATACTCTTAGCTATCAATCCACTCCATTTTTAAGCATTACATCAATAACATTTCAATTCAAATAAATTATCTTCTTTATCCAAATTCACTCTGGATAAAAGTACACTTCTAATATAATATTTACAACCTTACGAAACAATCAAGAGACAGTCGTGCTCTAAATTTTATTAAAATTGCGTATGTTTTTTTAAATTAGTGCGAAAAACCTGTACATATATTTAGCTGGTTGAGAATAAAATAACTTTCTTTGCTTTTCAAAGACCTCACCACTTTTTGAAGAAAAAATGACATCATGTCCAAAAAGAAAAGAACCGTTTATTCCACTAACCCCGAATTTGTCAATCATTTTTATGATGAGGAACCTGATTTCACACCCTCACCGGATGAACAACGATTGAGAATTTGGCTCGACCGAATAAAAGGAAATAAAGAAATAACACGCATTAGCGGTTTTGTAGGTGCTGAAGCAGAAATTGAAAAACTTGGCAAAGATCTCAAAAAGAAATGCGGTACAGGAGGCTCTGTCAAAAATCAGGAAATTCTTCTTCAGGGGGATCATCGGGACAAAGTGTTTGAGCTGATAAAAGCGGAGGGCTACAAAGATGTTAAAAAAGCCGGAGGCTAATATCTAATCCGTCGTGTATTTTTATATATGTTAAATTGTAAGATTTAACATATATGCGCTCAATAATATGATTTATATTAAGTTAATTTAAGTAGAGTTTCAATTAATAAGCTATTGATAATAAATATAAAACTATGAAGAGAATTCAAACAATCCTTTTTATTGTGGCCACATTAGGATTTTTTACATCAAGAGGTACCAGCCAGAACATTCAGGAATTTGGACCAGGCGTCCACCAGGATCTTGACAATCGGATTGAAATCAGGAGTATCTGTGTTCCCAGTCCTTCACGGGACATCAGTTATGACTTTAAAAAATCTTTCGCTGCCAATGTGAATGATGCCATACGTTCAGAACGCACAGCTTTCCGCAATTCAAAAATTGGAGATTATGTACATCCAACCTATTATACTGATCCTGTGGATTATGCGCATAAAATAATAACAGCCCTCCGAAAGGCATATTCAGAAGCCTACGGAATTGAGTTAGTGGATGTTCCAATTAATAGCAGTGTAGTCAGTGCATCGCAAAATCACAGCTGCAAGATGATTTCATGCAATCAGTTTACGCATCAATCGACTTGCACGGGATCGCCTAAATCCCGCCTCTCGGAACAAGTAGGTGAATGGGGTAGTTGCCTTATGGGGTATTCTGAGAATATTGCTATTAATACATCCAATACTATAGAAGGGGCTATGGAATGGGCCATATTTGGAATGATGTATGATGATATGGCCTGCTGTAACAACGGACACCGTGAGAACTTTCTCAAGTGTACCTATGACGAAAGCTGGCGAATGGGGTTTGGTTACAAGAAAGGCAAATACAGCTTTGGGAGCAGCAGGAGCTATGATACCTGGTTTATGACCTGGGACTATGCAAAGAAGGGGAGTTCTTCTGGCTGTAGCTGGGATAAGAACAAAGGCCCTAAAGAATGCCCAGCTACGCAGGATGTTGTTATCCAGAATTTGAAGGTGAATGGACAAGGGAATTGTGCCACAAAGTACAGATGGAAAATCCTACAGTAAGATGGCGACGGTGTCTTCCAATTCCGGGAAAAATTATGCGGCTGATTTCAACACAAGTGGGAAAGAAGCTAAAGTATTTGTCAAAGCAGTCACTAAAGAAGGTGGTTTTTATACATCGGAACTATTTGTATTTAATGTTGCAGACTGTAAACCTTCGGACAACACCACCACGACAGAACCAGATAACAATACCTCACCTCCAAAACCAAATAACCCGAAAGACGGTGTGACGGAAACCAATAATCCACCGGTCCCAAAACCGGATCCAAAACCACAACCTGAGGAGAATGACCCATCTAAGATAGTCATAGTTCCGAATCCGGCAGTCAATGTAATTACGTTGAAGAATGCCACTTATGGAAAATTCTATCGGATTTATACGATCGAAGGCCGAGCGGTTCAATATGGTTTGTATCTGAATAGCATCAGTGTATCAGGTCTTCATGCTGGCACTTATGTGATTTACACTAATGGTAAAGCGGGGCAATTTGTAAAATTATAATACCATGAATTAGATTAGTTCAACGACTAAGGTTTAGTTAATCTATCGACCATGGGCAGGAATTCCTGTCCATGGTTTTTCTTTACAGAAGATCTAAGATCGCTTTTTGATTGCTATGAGGAGTATGGGGAGTTGTGTAAATCACCGACCGGTGAAGATCCTAGCCTTTGATTCCATGGGTCGTGCGCGCTGCAGAGATGGCGATCAGGTTAGCCAGGCTTCCACCTGAAGCCAGATTTCCACCAAAGTTTGAAGTGTAACCTACCAAGTTTCCAGCCCACCGGATCAATTCATTTTCCATACGGACAGCACCAGGAGATGCACTGAAAATAACGGCATACACATTGGTGACCGCTGCCCTGTAATCTCCTATAGCAGATTCGTATAGGCCTCCTCCGGGAATGTACCCCATATATCCACTGGAAGCGCTGTTGAAACCAGCATAATTCACCCTGTCCTTCACAAAAAGCATGATTCCCTCCAGGCTGAATTCCCTGCCATCAATAGCAAAATAAATCAATTATGTAACCTATGTCACATACGGGATATCCAAAATCTTCTATGTTTGCCGCGTCTTGAAATGGAATAATTACATAGCGCTTCTTTTGTTGGCCGCCTTTCTGGTGAAGGTCACAACCGTGGATGGTCAATGGTTGATCTCCACATTGACAGGGGATGAATATGCAATTGTTAATCCATTCTGTAAGAACAAGAACGGTTCAGGAACTACAGATCAAACCAGCCTCATCAAGATGGACAAAGAAAGCACCATCACTATGGATGGTATTTGCAGCGTCCAGCTTTATTTGGATCATACTTCCGAAAAGGGCTATATATATCCGATCATATCCGGAATAAAATCTTTTCTGTCTCTGCCTGAATACGAGACATTTAGGCAAACTCATTATCCGCCTCCTAAAGCTTAATCCTGCTTATTCTCGGCTAAACATCTGTATATATACCAGGCATCGAATCCCATAGGAATAGTGGACTATTGCAAGCGATTCATAACGCAGTAGATGCATAGATTTCTTGTTAGGTAATCCCGAAAATGAGGAATAAACTCCGGTCAATATCTGTGCCTATCTACCTGGTAATCAACACAGCAAATGTTTACTACTAAGATCGTGGGGAATATTTCAAAATGAAGGCTGAGTCTGCTCCGGAAAGTCGGATTTATGCTTGAGTAGCCCCGCTCCGCCTATGGCGGACGGGGATTTGGTGTCGAATTAATATTGGGCTTTAGCCCTTAACAGCGTCTATTTTAAGGGCTAAAGCCAATCTATTCGATACGATTTCCACCCCGGGCTGAAGCACCGGGGCTACAGATTTATAGAAATGACTTTCTGGAGTGGACTCAAGGTTCCTTGTTATCATTTTAGCCTTTGCGTGGATTGCAGTACCTGCCTTTTATGCTGATGTCATCGATAAATGAATTTCACAATTCTTTTCTTATTTCCAAACCCTTGTCGCCGCAAAAAATATAGAATAGTATGAATAACCAAATAACCGTTAATAGTTGGTCTGTACTGTTTTTGAGAATTATGGTCAGCGGTATTTTTCTCATAGCTGGCTTTAATCATTTGGTGAATACAGATAAGGCTGTAAACCGGATCCTACAAGCTAATTTCAAAGGGTTTGCCTTTTTCTTCGGTGATCCACTAGCTCTGGTTGTGATTTCTGGTATCACTATGCTTATTGCCGGGATCAGTTTTTTGGCAGGATTTAAAACCCGATGGGCTGCCATTGTATTGATCGCTATCCTTATTCCTATTACGCTGACTATCCAGGTAGGCCAACTGTCAACCGTGGGTCCATTTTTTAAGAATATTGCCATTCTTGGCGGCTTGTTATTCTTTGTAATCAATGATTTCAATTCAAAACTTAAAACCGCTTAACCATGAAAAATATCATTCTCCTTTCACTTCTTTTCATCGCTTCTGTTGCTTATAGTCCGGTGTTAGGGCAGGAACATAGCAATAGCGACAAACATAATTATGTGGTTCTCACAAACAAAGTTGAGCAGCTGAAACCAATCTTACTAAGTGCCGAAGCATTGAAGAAAGAAGACGGACGCCACTTTGGTGAATTCAAAGTTATCATCTGCGGTAAGAATATTGCAGATATTACAGAACCCCATCGCATGGAGCAACATCTGAAAAAGGCTGCGCAACTTGGTGTAGATCTTGTAGCTTGTGGATTTTCCTTAAAGAAATTTAATGTAGATGCTACCAGGGTGCCTGATCAAATGTCTCGGGTGGACAACGGTATTTTATATAATCTTCAGTTACAAAAAGCAGGATACTTCAGTCTTAGCCTTTAATTTAGCCATCATTCCAAAAAAAACTTACCATTATGAAATATATTAATTTGAAAACCATAACAGCCCTTTTTATATTTATAAGCACCATGACCTTTGTGAGCTCTTGCAGTTCAAGAAGCAATGCATCTGCAGAATCCACACGGGGAATAAAGGGAGATACTATAACAATAACTATACTGCAGACTGCCGATATCCATGGTCAGTTAGATCCTCATCCGGAATTTTTCTGGGAGAATGAGGAGATCGTAATCAAAGAAAGAGGTGGTTTGGCCAACATCAAAACACTGTTTGA
>CAJDXA010000094.1_pt1 | contig 13615 bp, 17 predicted proteins | sample 7391711 | NCBI WGS metagenome assembly CAJDXA01 (sample SAMEA7055748, study PRJEB34461) | soil metagenome | biome: terrestrial ecosystem; feature: Peninsula; material: soil | place: Antarctica | collected 2016
TCCGGAGGAATCTAAACTCGCTAAACAATTATTACTGCAACATAATTTTTCGGATAACGAAAGAGACCGATATACACTTGGCGGACTTCAAAAAATAACGGAAAAAGTCGGAATAGTGCCTTTAATTAAGTTGGGTAATATAGACTTTGAAAATGTCAAAACAACTATTAATACTTCAAGCCAAATGCGAATCGGAATTGGATTTTTTAAAGTTTACAAAATTTATATCGATAACATTAATAATAGTTACAGAATTAAAAAATAGAGCGGAAAGTGACACTCGCAACGTAAGTTGTATTGAACAAATGAGTTATTTCATAGACTTTCGTTAGCGATTATTATAAAGGAATATTGCACACATTGAGACAAAATATTTAATGAAAAAAGCAATTGTAGTTGGAGCATCATCAGGTATAGGAAAAGGACTTGCAAAATTGTTAGCGGAAAATGGCTATAAAGTTGGAATTACAGGAAGAAAAACGGAATTATTAGAGGAACTTAAAAAGGCGAACGCGGATTCCATCTTGATAAAAACATTTGATGCAACTGATACAAAAGCTTCGGTTGAGAAATTGGAAGAACTAACGTCGGAACTTGGCGGACTTGATTTACTGATCTTTAGTTCAGGAACTGGTTATTTGAATGAAACATTGAACTTTGAAATTGAGAAAAAGGTTATCGATTTAAATGTGACTGGGTTTACGAACATCATTGACTGGACAATTAATTATTTCGTGAAACAAGGATTTGGACATCTTGTGGCAATAAGTTCTGCAGCAGGAATACGAGGAAGTCGTCACGCACCATCCTACAATGCGACTAAATCTTACCAGATGAATTACTTAGAAGGATTGAGGCAAAAGTCCACAAGATCAAAGAAGCCCATTTATGTAACAGACATTAGGCCTGGACTCGTAGATACGAAATACCGCGTGGCGCGGCAGGCGCTATGGCAAAAGGAGAAGGCCTGTTTTGGGTAATGCCGGTTGAAAAAGTTACAAAACAGATCTTCAACGCCATTCAGAAAAGGAAAAAAGTTGTTTATGTGACAAGGCGGTGGGGATTGATCGCCAGACTTCTGAAAATATTACCACGATCTATTTACGATAGAATGTGATAAAATGGAAACCAACAAACAAATTTGACAAATGCCCGTAGACCTATCAGAGATTTTAGTTGTAGGAGTATCCAGCAGAGCTTTATTCGACTTAGAAAAGGAAAATGAAATTTTCGAAAAGGAAGGAATATCTGGCTACCGAAAATATCAACAAGCATATGAAGACAAGCCATTGCCACCTGGAACTGCCTTCCACTTGGTACAAAGACTGCTTCATTTAAATACGGATGCTAAAAAAAGAATTGTAGAAGTTGTTGTTATGTCCAGAAACAGCCCTGAAACTGGGGTAAGAATTATGAACTCTGTACGGCAGCATGAACTTGATATATCACGAATGGCCTTTAGCGGCGGAGAACCGTTGGCACATTACATTGACGCGTTTGACATTGACTTATTCCTCAGCAAGGATGTGAAAGATGTTCAAGCAGTGATAGATTCAAAAAGTTGCGCAGCTGCATACATATACGCACCACCGAAAGAATTTAAGTCTTCTGATCATCGTGTAAAAATTGCTTTTGATGCAGATGCTGTTCTTTTTTCAGACGATTCAGAGCATAGATATAAAACTCAAGGAATCGAGGCCTTTCATAAATATGAGCATGAACATGAAGATGAAGCTTTGGGTGAAGGCCCGTTTGCAAAATTATTAATTAAGTTATCAAAAATTCAAGAGGAGCTTCCGACTACTATCGAACTTTCCCCCTTAAGGTTAGCCATAGTGACCGCCAGAAGTGCACCATCTCACATGAGGGTAATAAAGACACTTCGAAAATGGGGCGTTTATGTTGATGAAGCATATTTCTTGGGTGGTATGACAAAAGATAAAGTTTTGAAGGCTTTCGGAGCGCACATATTTTTTGATGACCAGGATGTACATCTTAAAGAATCTTCCAAAGTTGTCCCATCGGGCCATGTTCCCTATGCCTATGATTCACCCTTATTTAACCGTGATTTAAATGATGTCAAATTGAAGGAAATTAAAAAGCAAGAAGATACTTCGCAATAGTATTGGTGAAAATAGTCTGAAAGAAAAAATGGACTTGATCTAAAGTCTGTAACGCACGGTACATAATATACCATCCATTATCTGTCATCTAACAGATGAAATAGTTGTAAAGTATATTACTTAATTAAAAATCAAATGTTTATTTTTACATTTTAGTTATGGTCATAGCCAAAAAGTAAATACTGCTCCCTCTTAATGCACTTTTACAAGATTCATGGCTTCACTTAAATATTAAAAAGATGAAGAAGTTAATAGCGGCTTTACTACTCCCATTTTTGATTTTAGGATGCACCGAAAAAGAAGACCCAATTAACCCAATCATCCAATATGGTAAAAATGAAGTCACCACCATGGTTGATGGTCTGGAACGGGAATATATTGTGAGTGTGCCAATGGGATATGACGGTAGTGCCGAATTTCCCGTTGTCTTTATGTTGCATGGTACCGGAGGAGATGGTCAAAAATTCTACAATATATCAGGTTGGAAAGAATTGGGCGAAAAAGAAAACATTATTACAGTATTTCCTTCCTCATTATCAAAATGTATCATAGATGATGGAGAGCAGAAGACGATATCAAAATGGAATTGCCTGCCCGTGCGCAATTGGCACTATTGTTCCAAAGTAACGCCACCAGATGATATAAAATTCCTTAGCCAGGTAATTGATGAGATTGAAAGTAAATACAAAATTGATGACAAACGTATTTACTTCGTAGGATTCTCTAATGGTGGGCAAATGTGTGCCAAATTATCTATCCAGCTTGGCAATAGAATAGCCGCCATTGTTGAAAGTGCTGCTTCATTTAGCATTGATACAACATATAACCCTGTAAGGAAAATGCCAATAACTTATCAAATGGGAAATGGAGACTATGGCCCGGGAAATGTTGGGCCCTTTATTCCTCTATCTGAATTGGATTCGTTGCTTACACTCACTGATCGTCGGCTTTATACCATTACGCAAACAAACATTAAGAGTTTTGACCTAAATCCCAATTATACGATAACGGGGGATACCAATAAGGTTGTGGTGGCAACCTATACACCGAATGATGGCAACACAACTAATAATTTTAATCTTGCCTTAATAAAAGATCTCACTCATATGTACCCGAATGGAGTTAATCACTGGATGCACGGAGCACAAGTAAATTGGAATTGGTTGAAGCAATTTTCATTACCCTAACGCAAAAGAACTTTCCAGGATGATGAGTAAGCCATCTGTTAATTCTTTTATTTTAGTACATTAAAAGATAAAAAACTTGCCCCAAATCAGAACACACTTGTATACTGAGGGCTAAATTGTACGTCAATGAAAACAAGAAAAGAACTGCAAAACGAATTCAAATTAATGAAGTCAAGAGCGGGAATCCTTCAAATAATAAACAGGCTGGAAAATAAAGTATATTTACAAATATCTTCTGACATGGACAAGGCATTTAACGCGGACATTTTCAAACTAAATGCAGGAATGCACTCCAACAAAGACTTGCAAAACGACTGGAATAAACTCAGTTCAGAATCGTTTGAATTTAAAATTCTGGACGAACTTAAATTAAACGACTCTGAAACGCCCGAGCAGATAAAGGCTGACCTGAATGTGCTATTGGAAATTCATAAAAACGAAATAAAATTAAAAGGGCAATCAGTTTACTAGACCATGTCATTATCAACATATCTTATCCAGCACAGTTCAAGACATGTTTCAGAAATGGATTGAAGAGGCAAACTGCTTCGGAATATATACTAATCACTTTAAAAATAAGCCATGGGGCTTTTAACTAGATTCTTCGGATTGTTAATTTTACTGATACTGACAGGATGTGGAAAAAATCCGGACAGCTCCAGTATGGATATGGTTAGCAAAGAAATGGCAGCACCAACTACAGAACAAAGAACGGACGAATCAACAGAACGAAAATTAATCAAAGAAGGACGAGTTGAATTTGAGACTGCTAATTTAAACTCAACAAGAAAATCCATTTCCGATGCGGTTGACAGATACAAAGGCTATGTTTCTTCTGACCAGGAATATAAATCACCAGGTCGTGTAAGTAATACGGTCATTATCCGTGTTCCTGCCGACAATTTCGACAATTTACTGAAGGATGCGACTCAAGGGATTAAAAGGTTTGACAGTAAGGAAATAAATGTGAAAGATGTTACCGAAGAATTCCTGGATGTCCAAGCCAGACTTAAAACAAAAAAAGAACTTGAAGCCCGCTATCTGGATCTTTTGAAGCAAGCTAAAAATGTGACCGAAATCTTAGAGATTGAAAAGGAAGTTGGTCAACTAAGGTCAGAAATAGAATCAATAGAAGGACGACTAAAATATTTACAGAGCCAGGTTTCATTCTCCACATTGACAATGACCTTTTATGAGAGTCTGCCAAATGAAATAGCATTCGGAGAGAAGTTCAAAAATGGTTTTAGAAATGGTTGGGACAACCTGATATGGTTTTTTGTTGGACTGAGCAATATCTGGCCATTTATCCTCATGGCAATTGCACTATTGGTTGGAATTAAAATTTATAGAAAGAAAAAATAAAAATACAGTGACTTAAAAAGATGGATACAATTCGTTCGCCAAATCTATCTAATTTAAAAGAACACAACCACAATTAATACAAACATCATCACCCTTAGAGTTCATGAAAGCACAGGCATTGCCATAAATTAGATCATCTTACAAATTCCTAAAAGCAAAAAATAGCTTTTTGCCCATATCCAATTATGGATGTACCTTCCTATATTTGTCATGCCAGATAGGTAACCCCAAGAGGCCTTATTGATGTCAGTCAATTTATAAAAAAAATGAACGTGGCACTCCTATTGGGCTATCCTCGATGGATGATGTAAATAGTCAAAAACTTCGATTATCTCTGCAAGGTTTATAGCTTGCCACCATAGCGATATTGCAGTATTGGTGTTATGCAGTTCTTAGCCCGTGATAAAACTGACAACCATGAGAATCATATTCATATGTATAGTATTCCTCCACGGGCATATTCATTTACTTGGATTTGTAAAAGCATTCGGTTTTAAGGAAGTAACCGAGTTGACACTTCCCATTTCAAAACCGGCAGGAATCATCTGGCTCCTGGTAACTGCATTATTTCTGCTTTATGGCATTCTCTATCTTTTAAGTGCCAAATATTCCTGGCTTATTGGACTTTTTGCTGTAGTTGTATCCCAAATTCTCATTATTTTCTTTTGGAAAGACGCTAAGATTGGGACAATTCCCAATCTGATTATCATGTCAATTACATTGGTAAGCCTCGGTTCATATTTGTTACATAGTGAGTTTACAAGTCGTGTGAAAAGAGGTTTTTTAGAGAACAATACGCTTCCTACGGACCTGCTAACTAAAAACGACATCGCTCACTTGCCTTTGATGGTTCAAAAGTATCTTCACTATACGAGGTCAGTAGGACAACCAAAAATAAAGAATTTCAGGGCAGAATTAGTTGGAAAAATGCGTTCGAATCCCGGTGAGGATTATATGAAGTTACATTCCATTCAATACAACTTTTACCAAAACCCATCCCGTTATTATTATATGACGGCACGTAAAATGGGCCTGCCGGCAACCGGACTGCATATTTACCAAAGCGCAACGGCCACCTTTCAGGTGAGACTTTTAAATTGGTTTAAAATTATAGATGCCAGTGGAGATAAAATGAATCAGACAGAAACGGTTACACTACTCAACGAGATGTGTTTTATGGCTCCAGCCACCTTAATTGACAGCAGGATAACCTGGAAAGTCATTAACGATACAACAGTAACAGCCATATTTAAAAATGGAAATATTAGGGTCAGCGCTGTACTTTATTTCAACGAAAAATGTGAACTTGTAAGCTTCATAAGTAATGACCGCTATGATACAGATGGTAAAAGATACACCAATTATCCCTTTAAAACTCCGGTGGAAGACTACCAAATGCTAAGCGGCTATCTATTACCAGGTAAAGTCAAACTAGTTTATCAGTTACCAGAAGGTGATTTCACTTATGGTGAATTAGAGTACAAAAGTATCAAGTATAATTTGACCAGCTTTATAGACTAGAAATGAAATCAGTTTACACCATATTATTACTGATTCTATCGAACATCTTTATGACTTTCGCCTGGTATGGACATTTGAAATTTAAAGATATGAACTGGTTCAGTAATTTGGGCTTACCAGCGATTATTCTTATCAGTTGGGGAATCGCGCTATTAGAATACTCAGTACAAGTCCCCGCAAACAGAATTGGATTTATTGAAAATGGGGGACCTTTTAATTTGTGGCAACTAAAAGTTATTCAGGAGGTAATTACATTGTGTGTTTTTACTGTGTTTACTGTCATTTTTTTCAAGAACGAAACCTTTCGATTAAATCATTTAATCGGATTTGGGTTTTTAATACTTGCTGTTTATTTCATTTTTAAAAAGTAAGTTGATCGCGCTTTGCACCGAAAAAAGAGATTACTTCTAAAAGCCTTCATTAGACAGATCGGCGATTGAAATCGCCGCTACTAGGGCGACTGCATAAGTTGGACATCGGTGGTTAAACATGTGTCATAGCTATGACTTGAAACACAACTATAGCAAAAAGCAATAATCCCGAAAAGGAGCTTATCCTTATGTCTTTAACGCACAGTATACAATCTACCGATCCCTGTTTGTCGTCTACAATCGAATAAAACCTCCATCAATGGGATAATCTGTACCGGTCATAAATCCAGCCTTATCGCTGCACAGAAACAATACCAGATCCGCGATCTCTTCCGGTCGTCCCATCCGGCCAATAGGCTGAGTTTTCGAAAGAGTTTCATACATTTCCTTCTCATGATCAGGATAATTATCTCTTAAATACCCATCAACAAAGGGTGTATGCACCCGTGCAGGAGAAACTGAATTACAGCGGATCCCGTCCTTAATGAAATCCTTTGCAACCTGATAGGTCATAGTCAGGACCGCACCTTTACTCGCACTATAAGCGAACCGATCAGGAATTCCAAGTGAGGCAGCTATGGAAGCCATATTGAGAATAACACCGTACTGTTGCTTCACCATATGAGGTAGAACACAGTGAAGGCAATTGTACACTCCCTTGATATTGACTCTGTATATCCTGTCCATGTCTTCTTCCGAAGTCGTCAAGGCTGTTCCAACGTGTGCCACACCCGCATTATTGACCAGCACATCAATCCGATCGCTTTCACTGATGATGATTTCCACACATTCTGCTACATTCTTCTGACTGGACACATCACACTTAAGGCTTTTAATCTGGTCTGAAAGCCCCGCTTCGACGATCTTGTTTGTAGCCGAATCCTCATCAATCTCGAGCATATACACCTTCCCGCCGGCCAGTGCAAAACCCTGGGATATAGCCCACCCAATCCCACTTCCACCGCCGGTGATCACAATTGTTTTTCCTTTAAATTCCATATCACATTTTGTTTATCATAAGCTCACACCCCGCTTCCATGGAATAAAGTCATCCTGGTTCAATAACTCTGCTTTTGTCTTTTCTCCATTTGCTATCTTGATGACGGTCTGCATCAGTCCGCGCGCTACCTCTTCCAGAGAGGCTGTTCCATCGATAATGGGGCCTGTATTGTAATCTATTATATCCGACATATTCTCCGCAAGCCTGGTATTCGAAGAGATCTTAATCGTCGGTGAAACCGGATTACCGGTCGGAGTTCCCAGTCCTGTAGTGAATAATAGTATATTAGCTCCGCTGCCGGCCAGTCCTGTGGTAGATTCTACATCATTTCCCGGTGTACACAGCAGGCTGAGTCCTTCTTCCGTTACCGGTTCAGTATAGTCCAGTACATCCTTCACTGGTGAGCGACCACCTTTCTGAGCAGCTCCCAATGACTTGATGGCATCGGTGATCAATCCATCCCTGATATTTCCGGGAGAAGGATTCATATCAAATCCACTTCCCACATCTTGCGCCGCCTGATTGTATGATTTCATCAGGAAGGTAAATTTATCAGCTAAATCGTCATTGATCATGCGATCCACCAGATCTTGTTCAGCACCGTACAATTCAGGGAATTCTGACAAGATCACCTTTCCACCGAGCACCGCCAGATAATCAGATACCCGTCCTACGGCAGGATTGGCCGAAATACCTGAAAAGCCATCACTTCCACCACATTCCATTCCTAGCACCAATTTGGATAGCGGTGCTGGCTTGCGTTCCAGCTTGTTAGCTTTCTTAAGTTCCTCAATCGTCTTGCTGATGACCTCGCGTAGCATCCCATCCACCGAACGAAAGCTTTGTTGTTCAAAAGCCAGCAAGGGCTTGTCAAAGTCGGGATTTACTTCTTTGAGCAAATCCATAAACAGCCTTAGCTGCAAATTCTGACATCCCAAACTCATGATGGTAACGCCGGCCACATTGGGGTGACTGGCATAACCAGCCAACAGTTTACCCAGCGTGATGCTATCTTCCCGGGTACCTCCGCATCCTCCTTCATGTGTCAGGAACTTAATCCCATCTATATTTTTAAAAATTCGATTCTTCTGAACACCGCGGTTGTTATTCTTCGGTATTCACCAACTCACGGACGTAGTTCCTGTATTCATTATCATTAGCGTAGCCAAGTTCCGTCAATAAGGCATCCTTGATCACCTTCAGATTATTATTTTCGCAAAAAACCATGGGTATAAATAACCAATAGTTCCTTGTACCTACCTGACCGTTGGATCGATGATATCCGTCAAAAGTCATCTCTTGAAGGGCACTTACATCAGGTGGCTCCCAGGTAACAGTGGTGGCTGTACGCTTATAGTCTTCATTGCTGGCATGGTGAAGATTCTCCGTAGTAAGTAATCCACCTTTCTTTACTCGTTCAGTTGTTTTACCCACAAGCACGCCATACATTATAACTTCATCTCCCACATCAAGATCTTCCAATGCAAGCTTATGCTTTACCGGAATGTGATCCTGTAGTATTACGTCATATCCATTGTATTGGATGGGCATACCGGCAGGCAGCTTTTCCAATGCAACCAAAACATTGTCCTTCGGATTTATCTGAAGGACTTTACTTTTTTCTCTGATTTCCACTAATTTATATTTAGATATTATTAAAAGTGCCGGTATGACTTAATAATAATTTATATAGTATATTTTTTTAATGATAGGCCCGGTCAAGATGAGTGTATCCACCGTCCACATAAACAATCTGGCCTGTAGTATGTCCTGATACTGCATTTGAAAGTAAAAATACAGTCATATTTGCTATTTCTTTAGCAGTAGTAAATCTTTTTTCCAGGGGAATTCGCGAAACAATCTCTGCCTTCTTTTCCTCCGGATTGGGAAGGGTATTGATCCACCGATCATACAACGGTGTCCAAACCTCAGCCGGTATTACACAATTCACGCGGATACTATGTTCCGCCAAATCCAGAGCCCACTCACGCGTCAATGCATTCAACGCACCCTTGGAAGCAGCATATCCCGATGTCCCTCCCTGACCAGTGTCCGCTACCTTGGAGCCGATATTCACCACACTTCCTTTCGATTTTATCAACGCGGACAACGTTTTCTGAACCAAAGAATAGACATGCACCACGTTTTTTTGATAGCTTTCGAGAAAATCCTCCACACTCCCATTCTCCAGGCCGACGCTGTCATTCACACCCGCATTATTCACCAGGCCATCAATCCGACCATATTTTTCCAGGACATATTGAACCAATTCCTCCCTCCGATGATCATCTCTCAATTCAATCTGAAAGAATTCTGCTGTTCCTGCCCGATTAGCCAGCTCACTGACTTTTTTATCGCCATCCTGCTGTTTACGGCCGGCAATAATCACTATTGCCCCTTCATCCACGAGCACATCCGTGATAGCACCTCCTATGCCTTTGGAACCACCAGTCACAATAACCACTTTATCTTTAAGCTCTAAATCCATTCTTCATTAATTTTTCATATCATAACAAGTAATCATCTTACACCGAGCAAATTTACAGTCGTCAACGATTAAATACTATAGCATATATGCCTTGATATTTTACTTGGATGTTTTATCCCAATTTATTTATTAAAATCACTTCCAATTCCTCTATCTTTTCCAACTTGACATCATTTGTTAAAAACTTATCACATCCCTCTTCTATCGCAGTCTCTATCTGGATTCCGTCCATTCCTTTTAAGAATTTATATTTAGCTCTCATCTCGTATGCTTTTGTCGCATGAATTTTGTTAACATTCAACAAAGCGACTCCTACTTTTCTTAAGAATTCTTCAAATTCTTCAATCAGGTTTTCCTTTTTATCTCTTTTGGGTATAACGCCATATTCTGAATACGTTATTACACTGGTAATAATCTCATACCCATCAACATACAATTCTGTAAAGTATTTCTTAATAGGAGTAGAATTCTTTGGGTGTTTCTCTAGCAGGTAAATAAATGGGGCTGTATCAATGAAAATCTTCATTTTAGGTTTCTTCCTAATTTGTAGAATATTTATTTTCTTTCTGGTTCCACGATTTGCCTCTCATCCTCTTCCCTCAGTCCATTAATATACTCCTGTGCATCCATATCCCAAACACCTTCTCCAATTCCTACATACTCATCTAATATGGATTCGATCTTCTTTTTTCTATCTATTTTCATCAAGATCTCCTTCAGAACAAGTTCCAATTCCTCAGGATTAAGATCGTTTATCCCTTCTATTATTGTCTTAATTCCATGCATTTCTATAGATTTTTTTTAATCTCCCTTAAACACATTCAAATATACATTATTTCATCACTTTTTCTCTTTCCAAAGGAGTAATCCTATAACTTAGCCAATATTATAATTTCGCAAAGGTTTATTCTCTTCCTTGGTCTGTATCTAATTAGTATCCATCCTCTTTCTCCAAATAAAACTGACGGGCATTCCTTCCCATCACTTTGGCCTTTTGTTCTTCCGGCCAGTCTGATATATAATTCTGTACCACATTAATAACCTGCTCATAATTTCCGGCCACATTGAGGACAGGCCAGTCTGAACCGAACATCACACGATCCGGTGTGAAGTACTCAGCAATGATATCCAAATATCGTTCCAAATCCCCTGCTTCCCATGAGAACCAATTGGCTTCTGTGATCATTCCGGACCATTTACAATGAACCTTGGAATACTGACTGATTTCCTTCATCATTACAGCCCATGCCTTGTAATATCCAGACTTAATGTAAGGCTTCGCCAAATGATCAATCACGATGGGCGCAAAGGGGAAACGGTCAATCAGTTCCAGTGCTGCAACCAATTGATGTGGATAAATCAATAAATCATAGGTATATCCTCGTTCAAAAATAATTTCTAGTCCACGACGAAACTCGGGCTGCATTAGAAACATCGGATCATTCTCACCCTGGACGATATGACGGAAACCCACCAGCTTTTCGTGATGGGCCAATGAATCAAGTTGCTTTTCCAAATGCTCAGATCGCAAATCGACCCACCCCACTACGCCAAGAATAAAATCATAGTCATCCGCCAGTCCCAACAAGAAGTTCGTTTCTGTAATGGATTGATCTACCTGTACGGCAATGGTACCACTCACATGATTCTCTTTGAGAACAGGCTCCAGATGTGCGGGTAGAAAATCCCGGCGTATAACGGTCATGGATTCATCTATCCACTCGTGCCTATCAGGAGCATAATACCAAAAATGATGATGTGAATCAATTATTTCCATCTTTGGTCATTTAGCTATAAAATCAGCCGAATCAAAAATCTGATCCGCCAACACCCATTTTTGACCCGGTTGCGTTCCCGGAATCGCTTGCTGGTATTTCCACATCAGTTCTTCCCATTTCTGCACAGTTTCATTCGCAGAATTGATCTTATCCATTCGTTCGAACGTAAAAGAATCATTCACCTCCATGGTCATGGACAAGCGGTTACGATACCGATAAATCTTCATAGATTTGACACCGGCCTCCGTCATACATTCTATGACTTCAGGCCAGATTTTCTTGTGATAATCTTCATATTCCCGAATGAGTTCCGGATCATCCACCAGATCGAGGAGCATGCAATATCGTTTCATTGATGTTATCTTTTACCGGCCTTTATAAGCTATAACCTTCTGCTTACTCGTTCCAAGGCCATCTATCCCCAACTCCATTTCATCACCAGCCTTCAAATATACAGGAGGTTTAAGACCGAGACCTACACCCGCAGGTGTTCCTGTGGAAATAACATCACCCGGCTCAAGAGTCATAAACTGACTCAGATAGTGTATTATAAAAGGTATTTTAAAAATCAAATTGGATGATGAGCCATCTTGATATTTTTTCCCATTTACGGTTAACCAGAGATTGAGGCTATCTACATCATCGATCTCATCTACTGAAGCAATCCAAGGCCCAATCGGAGCGAAGGTGTCACAACTTTTCCCCTTGACCCACTGACCTCCCCTTTCAATCTGAAAGGCTCTTTCACTAATGTCATTGTGCAGTACATATCCTGCTACGTGGTTCATAGCATCTTTTTCATCTACATAGGAAGCTTTTTTGCCAATTACTACTCCAAGCTCCACTTCCCAGTCCGTTTTTTGGCTTCCTTTAGGGATAACCACATCATCATAAGGCCCGATCATGGAACTGGTTGCTTTGAAAAACACGACAGGCTCCTTTGGTATTTCCATACCTGATTCAGCAGCATGATCTGCATAGTTGAGTCCAATGCAAACAATCTTCCCGGGTCTGGCCAAAGGACACCCCCACCGTACATTATCTTTTACTTCCGTCAAGGAATCCTTATCTGCTTGATCCAGCAAATTGGAAATTCCCGAATCTCCAAAAAATGAAGTATCATAATCAGCTACAATGTGGCTTACATCGTAGCGTTTGTTATCAATGAGAACACCGGGTTTTTCCTCCCCAGGATTTCCGAATCGGATTAGTTTCATAATATTATAGCTTATTAATTTCTGATTGAATGTGCTAAGTAATTAAATTATTTGGTTATTCCATGAAGATAAGAAGATGTTTCATGAAAAATTTCACTGATGGCTGTTTTAGGACAGTTTCTGCCAGAAATAAATCTATAAATAACCGAACGTCTACTTGCTTTTCAACGCATAATTGAACAGCCTTTCCGCCTCCTCTCTCGTGTAAATACCCATCATGCCCTGTTGGATGATAATTTCTTTACCACCCTTCACATCGATATACCGGAAACCATAATTAATCGTATTGGAATCCAGTTGGAAAGCATATACAAAACCCTGAGGTTCTTCCCGCACAAATTCCTTAAAAAGCGGGTGATTTGTAATTTGATTTTTATACTCTTCTACAGCCCTGGATTCATTGTGATAGGCATCCGAAGAAAAGATCTGCAGCTTGTAACCATTCTCTCCTTCCAGGGTCAGATCCTTTTGTCCTCCCAGATCAGATAATTTAATGCGAACGCTGTCAGGCGCTGGAATTTCCAGCGGTATTCCATAGGATAAAAGATCTTTATAAGGTAGATTTTGT
>CAJDXA010000276.1_pt1 | contig 13481 bp, 12 predicted proteins | sample 7391711 | NCBI WGS metagenome assembly CAJDXA01 (sample SAMEA7055748, study PRJEB34461) | soil metagenome | biome: terrestrial ecosystem; feature: Peninsula; material: soil | place: Antarctica | collected 2016
AGATAATATCCATCGAGAAAATCCTTTACACCTCCTGATATAATTAAGGTCTTGTCCGGGTAATTATTCTCACGTTTAAGTTCATTGGTTAGCATGACCATTTCCTGTGCCGAGTGTCCTATTCTGGTCAGCCCTTCAAATGCTTCCTGTTTGGCGGGATCTGATCTAAGAAGTTCAACCAAGGTAAAGTTGGTTCCTCCATTTGCCCCAAAATCTATGGCTTCCAACGGTAACTGCAATAAGGCATTAAGGCTGGCCTTACCCATGCCCTGACCGACCTCCTTCACTATGACAGGATGTTGGAACACATCGAGCAATCGCTTGATAGTTTCCAAGGGTGGATTCTGAATTTTATCACCTTCCGGCTGCATCCATTCTTGCCAGGGATTGATGTGAATGATCAATCCGTCAGCGCTGAGTCTGTTAATAAGGTCCAGCCAGCGACTTAACTGATTGGTATAAAGTACTTCTTCCAGCTGTGCAATTCCTATATTGGCAAAAAATGCAACATCATCACCCAGTATCGGTCGAAGATCAAAATCGGGAAGATATTCCGGGTGATCGAGTAATATTCTGCAGCTTCCCAGCCCCATACCCATCTTATATTTTGCACAGGCTTTGGCCAGATTTCTATTGATCATCCCTGCTTTCTCGGTTCCCCCCGTCATACTTGAAACCCAGAATGGAGATTCCAAATATTTGTCGGCTAGTTTAAGGTTGAATGCCGGCCTATCCCCTGGATGTCCCGAGAAAAGCGGTTCGTAATAGAACCGTTCATCCAGCCGATGTGCGTCTATCTGGGAATCAAATGCAAGGTTAATATGATCTTTTTTTCGGTCTTTCAAGTTTTGATTTTTAGTGAATTGATTCTTCGTTTTTTGAAGTTTTCAAATCATACAGATAGCAAAGATAAGGTATGATAGACATTTTACTAATCGCAATCCAATCAATTTTACGCAATATTTTGAACCTTTGTGCGAAATTTCAACTGTTTATCAATCAATTGCAGGGGTACGAAAAAAAATAGTTTGTGAAAACATTTGATAATTAAAGAATAATAAAATACCTTTGCCCGACTTAAACAGAGCAAGCACAAATTAATAGCACGATATTAAAGAAACCCAGGCGCACTTGATAAGTAAAACAGTAGTCTGGTTTCGATAAAATTCGTAGTAAATAGTCAGGAATGAGCAAAATTAGTTATAAAACCCAATACCCTACCAATGAAACCGTTCAAAGAGAATGGTTTGTCATAGACGCCGATGGCGAAAAAGTAGGACGTATTGCCAGCAGAATCGCCTCCGTACTTCGGGGAAAACACAAACCCACTTATTCACCTCATGTAGATGCAGGGGATAATGTTATCGTGATCAATTCCAAAAAGGTACGATTCTCAGGACAGAAGATAGAACAGAAGATCTATTTGACCTACTCAGGTTATACGGGTGGTCAAAAATCACGTACAGCAGCAGATCTCATGACCAAATTTCCGGATCGTGTGCTCGAAAACGCTGTCAGAGGTATGTTGCCTAAGACTAAGCTGGGGCGACAGATGTTTAAAAAATTATTTATTTATACCGGATCATCGCATCCTCATCAGGCCCAACAGCCCAAAGAATTTAAATTTTAATTCATGGAAATAATAAATGCCGTCGGAAGACGAAAAGCCTCGGTTGCCAGAGTCTTTATGAGAAAAGGAAGTGGTGATCTGAAAATAAACGGAAAAACTCTCGAAATCTATTTCCCACAAAAGCATATTCAGAATAAGGTCAGAGAACCACTGAATGTCGTTGAAATGGGTGCAGAAATCGATTTCAAGATCAATGTCAATGGTGGAGGATTCAAAGGACAAGCTGAAGCTATTCGTTTGGGAATATCCCGGGCACTCGTTAAGCTTAATGAAGATTTCAAAAAGCCATTGCGAGACAAAGATTTGATGACACGAGATTCGCGAGTGGTAGAACGTAAAAAGTTTGGAAAACCGAAAGCCCGTAAGAGCTTCCAGTTCAGCAAACGTTAATATTTTGAACAGAGTAAATAGCTATAGTAAATGTTAAGTGTACCAAAATATAAAGAATTATTAGATGCCGGTGTTCATTTCGGCCATCTGAAGCGTAAGTGGAATCCAAGGATGAAACCGTATATCTTTGCAGAACACAAAGGCATACATATCATCGATTTGCACCGGACATCGGAAGCACTAGTAGAAGCTGGTGAGGCCATGAAAAATCTGGCACGAGCAGGTAAGAAAATCTTATTTGTTGCAACTAAAAGGCAAGCCCGTGGGATCGTCGCTGATGCGGCGTTAAAAGTGGATATGCCTTATGTAACTGATCGATGGTTGGGTGGTATGATGACCAACTTCTCCACGGTTCGGCGATCTGTGAAAAAGATGAACAACATCGACAGGATGCTCAATGACGGCACATTGTCCAATGTGACCAAAAAAGAACGACTGACTCTTACCCGTGAACGTGATAAGATCGAACGGGTACTGGGTGGTATTGCCAAGTTAAGTCGATTGCCTAATGCCATCTTTATCATTGATATTGATCATGAACATATTGCGTTGGCGGAAGCAAAGAAATTGGGCTTGAGAACATTTGGAATCGTTGATACCAATTCCAATCCAAAACTCGTCGATTACCCCATACCTGCGAATGACGATGCGACAAAATCAATCGAGATTGTTACAGAATATCTCGTGAGCTGCATCGCAGAAGGATTGAAAGAGCGAGAGCAAGGAAAAGGACCCGACGATAAGGACGAAGATAGCCGCGATTAATCGCAGCTATATACTGTTTGAAGTTTGTTATTTGTTGTTTGGATTACCCAGGTAAGTTTTTGTATTGAAAAATTGTGATTAACAATTATAACCTGATAATCCAATAACGTTAATAACGTAGAACTAATACTGAATTAAAAATCTAAAATCAAAGAAATGAGTACGATAACAGCTGCTGATGTAAAGCAATTACGTGATCAGACCGGAGCAGGTATGATGGACGTTAAGAAGGCATTGGTTGAAGCCAAGGGCGATGCTGAAAAAGCTATAGAGATATTGCGTAAGCAAGGTCAGAAACTATCAATCAAGCGTGCAGGACGTGAGGCAAAGGAAGGAGTGGTGATCGCTAAAATATCTAATGACGGTAAGAAAGGAATTGTAATCCGATTGAGCTGTGAGACAGATTTCGTGGCGAAAAATGAAGATTTTATTTCTTTTGCTGACGGGATTGCGCAGGTAGCGTTGAATCATTTTCCTGCAACTAAAGAAGAATTGGAGGATCTTGACTTGAATGGTAAGAAAATCAAAGATGAAATTATCAATCGGGTTGGTGTGATCGGCGAGAAAATAGAATTGGCTGATTATGAGTCTTTGGAAGCAGAGACTGTGGTGTCCTATATTCATATGGGCTACCGGGCTGGAGTTATTGTGGGGTTGAACCAATCAGGTGACGAAGTTGAAGAAGCAGGGAAGAACGTGGCCATGCAAATAGCTGCGATGAAGCCTATTGCACTGGATAAAGAAGGAGTGGATGAAAGCGTGATTGAAAAAGAAATCGAAATCGGTAAAGAACAAGCGCGTCAGGAAGGGAAACCGGAGCAGATTCTGGAAAAAATCGCACTAGGTAAACTAAATAAATTCTTCGAAGAAAATACACTGCTTGCACAGTCATATGTAAAAGATAGTAAGCAGTCGGTCGCCGACTATCTGCACAGTGTCGATAAAGATCTGACTGTTACGGCCTTTGAGCATTTAATGCTTGGATAAAATGAAATAACTTAAGCGATTGACTTTTCAATCGCTTTTTTTTTGTGTGTGTTTTCCTAGTAGCTGTATTAACAAGGGTAGTAATTTATCCATAATAGAAAACGAAAATATAATGGCACTGACATATCAACGGATTTTATTGAAGTTAAGTGGAGAAGCTTTGATGGGAAAGAAGGAATTTGGTATTGACAATAAAATCTTGTTGCACTACGCCGAAGAAATTAAATCTGTACAACGCATGGGCGTTGAAGTGGCAGTAGTAATCGGAGGAGGTAATATCTACCGTGGAGTGAACAATGTAGAAAGCGTCATCGAACGGGTACAAGGTGATTACATGGGAATGCTTGCCACAGTGATCAATGGAATAGCGTTGCAATCAACTCTGGAAAGCATTGGGGTTTATACCCGGTTGATTTCAGCGATTGAAATGAAAGAGGTAGCTGAACCCTATATTCGTCGACGTGCTATCCGGCATCTTGAAAAAGGCCGGGTTGTAATATTCTCAGGTGGAACCGGAAATCCTTATTTTACGACAGATTCTGCAGCAGCTCTGAGAGCTATTGAAATAGATGCCGATGTGATCCTTAAAGGTACAAAAGTGGACGGGATATTCACGGCTGATCCTATGATAGATAAAAATGCAGAGATGTATGACCACATTACATTCGATGAAGTCATCGATAAGAATCTGGGAGTCATGGACAAGACTGCTTTTACGCTTTGCCAGGAAAATAATCTTCCGATCGTTGTCTTCAACATCTATCAGAGTGGTAATCTACAAAACCTGCTCAAAGGTGTACGTCTTGGGAGCGTGGTTTCTGGCTAGCCTCATTTTACGGGATCGTCAACACTGAAGATAGTACCATTCCAGGTATCAAAACCAAATGAAATTTTGCGTTTTACAAAGAACGTCGGGTAATTTAACCCCATAACTGCTCGGCTGCCGAAATGCATGCGGAACGAAGTCCGTGCTACTATTCCGGACTTCAAACATCAGGTCTTAAGATGTCATGGAAATGGTCTAATAGAAAGGAATGTCTCCGCTGCAGCGGGGCACGCTCTGGAAGGACATCGGTAAATTAGCGATGGGTTCCGACCTTTGGATGGGATAGTTTTTGTAGAACGATTACAGAGTCCCCAACTCGTTGGGGACGTTGCATAGGCCATCGCTCCGCCTATTGCCTTGATGCAAAGTAGAGCAAAAATCAAGCCTGCCCCCAACTCGTTGGGTGGAGAAAATGATCGCTCACCCACAAGGCAGGCACCCTCACCCACGCATTTTTTCATATCCGCCCGCCAAATGTGGCGTGTACCAAACAGCAACATAACTAAAAAAAGAACGAAGGAGAAGCAGATGTTCGTTTTTAAAAAGGTAGATATAGGTATTTATAATTTGACACACTAGTACATACGTCATACAGGCTGTGTGAAAACACCAAAAAGATTATATTAATAGCAATATGCAAACCACGAATAAACGTGGCAAGCTCCGACATGTTTCATATAGTCTTAATTACAAGTATCCTATATATTATATATGGATCATTTGTTTATTAAAAATACGCAAACCTGTTTTAACTCTATACAACGGATTGAAATCCGTTGCTATTATTTAGAGTCGAACCTATGGTTCTATCCTAGATTAAATACATCTTTATTTTCAATTAAAACCTGATCCACCTAGATGAATAAAGCGAAGTAATTTTCACCCATACGGGCTCCGTTCCGCATGCACTAGCAAATGGTATCCAACCATGCCAAATATTACTCTGTCTATGTGTATCTCACTATATTAAAATTTTGGATTAACTGGAGAAATTCTCAACATTTGAAGAGGTAGGATGTTTTTTATACATTGTTAGTATATATTATACAACAACTCCTTAACCATGGAAGACGGACAGAAAGAACGTATCGTTATACTGGGCGCCGGTTTCGCCGGACTTAAACTAGCCCGTAAGCTGCAGAAATCCCATTACGATGTATATCTGATTGACAAACATAATTATCACCAGTTCCAACCGCTGCTATATCAGGTTGCTACGGCAAGATTAGAGCCATCCAGTGTATCATTTCCCCTTCGAAGAATATTTCAAAACAATAAAAACATCCATATCAGACTTGCCAAAGTCGAGAGTATTGATCTGCCAAATAAGCAGATAATAACGGATCATTTTATTCTGCCCTACGACAAGCTCGTCATATCCATGGGATGTGATACAAATTATTTCGGAAATAAGGAACTGGAAAAATACAGTATGCCGATGAAGTCCACTCAGGAAGCACTGGCACTACGTAACAGGATATTGCTGACTTTCGAGCATTCATTTTGCGCACCTCAGGAAAAGCACGAGGGAATGATGAATTTCGTGGTGGTTGGAGCCGGACCTACCGGTGTAGAGCTTTCGGGAGCTCTGGCAGAGATGAAAAAATATGTTCTGCCCAAGGATTATCCCGACAAGGACTTCAGCAAACTAAAAATACATCTAATAGAAGGAACTGGCGCTACTCTTTCGCCGATGAGCAAAAATGCACAGAAACATAGCGAAAGATATCTCAAGAAATTAGGGGTTGATATTCACCTGAATAAGATGGTAAAATCATACGATGGACACACTTTGAAATTTAATGATGGAGGTTCTCTTATAACAGATAACGTGATCTGGGCAGCCGGTGTTACAGGAATCCGTATTCCCGGTTTGCCCGCGGATGTGATTGTAAGAGGAAACCGGATCCGGGTTGATCGATTCAACCGGATTCAGGGAATGGAAGATGTGTTTGCCTTGGGTGACATCGCATATATGGAGACACCTAAATATCCCAATGGCCATCCACAGTTGGCTAATGTGGCCACCAACCAAGCTGCTCAATTAGGTGAAAATCTGATACGGCAGCTAAAGAGTGAAGAAATGAAACCATTCGAGTATATCAATAAAGGATCCATGGCAACCGTAGGGAAGCGAAAAGCTGTCGTTGATTTGCCTCATTGGGAGTTTCAGGGAAGGATTGCCTGGTTAACCTGGATGGTCGTCCATTTTTGGCTAATCCTGAGTGTACGGAATAAACTGGTGATCTTTATTAATTGGATTTCCGATTACTTTAATAATGACTCCACCCTGAGAATAATTATGAGGGCTAATTATTCCAAAGCCAATCTAAATCTTCACGATAAGAGCTGTCATCATGAAATAGCTACAAACGAACTTCAGATATTGGAACCGATCGAAGATAGAAATTAGTAATTAACAATTGATTGACTGGTAATGTATTGGTATTGTTATCTATTTTCTCCATTAATTTCCAGTATAAATATTATACGTATTTAAAGTTGTTTTAATTTAAAATAATTTTGAAATTATCTTGCTTTTAAAAATAATATTTATATATTGTTGATCGTCACTTCGAATAAAATCAAAGGCAATGGAAATTTTAAACCCATCCTCATTTTGGCCTTTTATCGTTTATATTGTAGCCGTAATTTTATTAGTGTCCGGGATGTTGGTCACTTCTTATTTTATAGGAGAGCGGCATTCTGAAAATGCGACAGCCAAGCCTTATGAGTCCGGAATCAAACCCACCGGGTCAGCACGGTTTCATTTCCCCATACAATTCTATGTGATTGCCATGTTTTTTGTGGTTTTTGACCTGGAAGCTGTCTTTATTTTCACGTGGGCCATTTCTTTAAGGGATACAGGATGGACGGGGTACTTTATCATTCTCATATTTATAGGTGAACTAATGATTCTGCTTTTCTATCTCTGGAAAATCGGAGCTCTCGAATTTGGCCCCAATACCAAGGCAATCCTTAAAGCTTATCATGAAAAAACAAAAATCGAATCCCAATGAAATGGTGGTTCCATAGCAGGCAGCAGCTCATTTGAAGAAGCTGTCCAAGAAAATGTTTTATTGACCAATATGGAAAGCATGGTGGCCTGGGGCCGAAAGAACTCGATCTGGCCTTTCAATTTTGGCCTCTCTTGTTGCTATGTGGAAATGGCAACCAGTATCACCAGTAAATATGACATCGCGCGGTTTGGTGCTGAGGTTATCAGAGGCACCCCGCGTGAAGCTGATCTGATGGTGATTGCCGGAACTGTATTTATTAAGATGGCTCCGGTCATCAAACGCCTCTATGAACAGATGATGGCGCCTCGCTGGGTGATCTCAATGGGTGCTTGTGCCAATTCGGGAGGTATGTACGATATCTACAGTGTAGTGCAGGGTGTAGATAAATTCTTGCCTGTGGATGTATATGTGCCCGGCTGCCCTCCACGACCCGATGCCTTCCTGGAAGCCATCCTATTGCTAAGAGAACAGGTAGGTGAAGAAAAAAGACCCCTAAACTGGACAATGGGTCCTCAGGGCATAATCAAACCCAACAAGATTTCCATGAAAGAGATACAGGGGCCGCAAAGATTGAAAATGACTGAAATAAGAAATCCGGATGAACTATAATAAATTTATACCGCACGGGCAGATTTACAGATTATGATGTAAGTCCGTTATGTGGATATGTATCAATCCTTCGTAAGAATATTAGTTGCATCCTGGTGGGACACGGTCCTCCCTATAATTCATGCCGCATGGCGCGGTAAGATCGTCTGAGCAGGATCATTAATGCGACGCGATCTTGTAGTATAAGTAATTCTAAAACTTTGAATTATACATTCATGAAGAATGAAGGAAATAACCTCCATATTAAAAGACCACTTTGAAAACGCAATAATGTGCACCCAGGAAACCAAGGATGAATTCCCAACTCTTTGGATCCAGGATAAAAATATTATTGAAGTTCTAAGATTCCTGAAAAATAAGGTAGATCTACCCTTCAAAATGCTATACGATCTTACAGCGATCGATGAACAAGCCAGAAAGTTCAGACACGGACAACCCGAAAGCCGCTTTACCATTGTTTATCAATTACTTTCCTTCGAAAGAAATGCCTTCCTGCGGTTGAAAGTAGCGCTAACTTCCACCGAACCAGCCTTAGAAACAGCTACCTCCGTTTGGCCAGCCGCCAATTGGTATGAAAGAGAAATTTATGATCTTTTTGGCGTAAAGTTTATAGGGCACCCGGATTTAAGGAGGATATTGATGCCGCAGACATGGAAAGGTCATCCTTTACAGAAATGCCACCCCGCCAGAGCCACCGAAATGGGCCCCTTCGAGCTTCCCGATAGCAAACAAGACACAGAACAGGAAGCACTACAGTTTAAACCCGAAGAATGGGGTCTTGACAAATTCATTGATGGAGATGAACTTATGTTTCTTAATCTGGGTCCTCAACATCCAGGGACTCATGGTATTCTCCGACTTGTCCTTCAACTGGACGGTGAACAGATCATGAATATAGTACCCGATATTGGATTTCACCACCGAGGTGCCGAAAAAATGGGGGAACGCCAATCATGGCATACCTATATACCTTATACCGACCGTGTGGACTACCTGAGTGGAGTGATGAATAATTTCCCCTATGTGATGGCTGTAGAGAAACTGGCTGACATAGATGTCCCTGATCGCGCGAAAGTGATCAGAATCATGATGAGTGAATTATTCAGGATTTCAAGTCATCTTGTTTGGTATGGCACCTTTGCCCAGGATCTGGGCATGATGACACCTGTATTCCTCATGTTCAATGATCGTGAGAAAGTTCTTGAAATCGTGGAGGCGATATGTGGGGCACGAATGCATCCCAACTGGTTTCGCATTGGTGGAGTGGCACAAGATCTTCCCCGGGGATGGGAAAGATTGATCCAGGGATTTATAGATTATTTCAGAGGTAAACTGAAGGAGTACGACAAGCTGGTAATGAAAAACAGCATTTTCAAGGCACGGACTGTGGGTATTGGAGTGTATACTACTGCGGAAGCTATAGAATGGGGAATTACAGGACCGGGCTTAAGAGCAACCGGATTTGCCTGGGATTTCAGAAAGGAACAACCGTATTCCGGGTACGAGCAATTTGAATTTGATGTTCCCACGGGCCGAAACGGGGACTGCTATGACAGGGCAGCCGTGCGTGTAGAAGAGATAAGACAGAGTGTGCGCATCATTGAACAATGCCTCCACAACATGCCGGAAGGCTCCTACAAATCTGATCACAGGCTAACCACTCCGCCCATTGAAACTCTTATCCATCATTTTGTACACACGACATGGGGACCGGCAATTCCGGAAGGAGAAGCATTTTGTGGAGTGGAAGCTACCAAAGGCCACAATGGATACTACCTCATCGCAGACAACAGCACCTCATCCTACAGAACAAGGATCCGTACTCCTTCTTTTCCGCACATGCAGTTCGTGCCGGAAATCAGTAAGGGCTATACCATCCCCGATTTAATGGCCATCCTGGGCAGTGTGGATTATGTGCTGGCAGATATTGATCGATAAAAGATAGTTAAGCAATGGCAGAAGAAAATATTTTATCGGAAAACGTTTTATCAGAAATTAGGGAGGTCTATCAGCATTTCCCCCTGAAAAGTGCAGCGTGTATCGAGGGGCTTAGGATCGTCCAAAAACACCACCGCTGGGTTTCCGATGAAGCGTTAAAAGAATTGGCGGCCATTCTTGAAATGTCGCCAGATGCGGTTGATAGTGTGGCTACTTATTACAATTTGATTTTCCGCAGACCGGTGGGAAGGCATGTGATCCTGGTTTGCGATAGTGTGAGTTGCTATGTCATGGGATATGAAGAAATTATTACTTTTTTAAAAGATAAACTGGGTATAGGATACGGTGAAACGACAGATGATGACCGCTACACCCTGCTATCCGTTCCGTGTCTTGGAAATTGTGATCACGCTCCGGTTCTGATGATCGGTGAGGATATGCACCAGGATCTGACCCCGGAGAAGCTGGAGAAGATACTTAGTAGTTATGAGTAGAGGGAGTTAGGGATTAGGAATTAGGAGGGATTCATCCATACGGACTCCTTCGTCGTAAGCCGATGGGAGGTTGGAGCGAAGGAGGATTCGCGCCAGAGGCGGACACGTGTGAAGCCGAAATGATTATGAATTATGAATGATAAGTTGTGAGTTAGGAGTTATGTGGGATTCATCCATACGGACTCCTTCGTCGTAAGCCGGTGGGAGGTTAGAGCGAAGGAGTATTCGCGCCAGAGGCGGACACGTGTGAAGCCGAAATAATTATAAATTGGGAGTGATAAGTTATGAGTTGCGAATTATGAATACTGAATTATAAATAAAATGGAAAGACCGCTGACCCAACATATTAAAGACGATGGCACCTGGCTTAGCTTAAAGGAATATGAAAAAGTCGGTGGCTACCAAGGCTTACGAAAAGCGTTGGCTATGAAGCCGGAAGAATTGACCAAGTTGGTTAAAGATTCCGGCCTTAAGGGACGTGGAGGCGCAGGCTTTTCTACAGGCACGAAATGGGGTCTGGTTCCAATGGGTGACAAAGCGACCTACCCGAAATATTTTGTGGTCAATGGAGATGAAATGGAACCGGGGAGTTTTAAAGACCGGTTGTTGCTGGAAAAGCATCCTCATCAAATAATCGAAGGGGCCATTATAGGGGCTTATGCAATCGAGGCGAGTATCAGTTTTATTTTCTTGCGCTGGGCGTATCACAAAGCTGCCAAAGCCATCACCGGTGCCTTGCAGGAAGCCATCGACGCTGGATACCTCGGGAAAAACATCCTTGGAAGTGGTTTTGATCTGAAAATGTCATTGCATATCAGTGTTGGACGGTATATGTGTGGCGAAGAAACGGCTCTGTTGAATGCTCTTGAAGGGAAACGGGCACTCCCCAGAGCCAAACCGCCTTTCCCTGTCGTGAGCGGTTTATTCGGGAAGCCTACTATTGTCAATAATGTAGAGACCATGAGCAATGTACCTCATATTATAGCCAATGGAATCGAATGGTATAAGCAACTAAGCCTGTCTGAAGAGAGCGGCACCAAACTATATGGAGCCAGTGGTCGTGTCAAGAAACCCGGCTTGTGGGAATTACCGTTAGGTACTACTCTGCGAGAAATTCTAGAAGTACATGCAGGAGGAATGCAAGACGGATATGCGTTCAAAGGAGTCCTTCCGGGTGGAGGATCGACCGATTTCCTTACAGCCGAACATCTGGACACACCCATGGACTTCGATAGTGTTCAGAAAGTGGGAAGCAGAATGGGCACCGGAACGATCATTGTCCTGGATGATAAAACCTGTCCGATAGGAATGTTACGTAGTCTGGAACATTTTTTCGCCCATGAATCCTGTGGCTGGTGTACCCCTTGTAGAGAAGGTCTGCCATGGACAGCGAAGCTCCTCGACGCCATAGATGATGGCCGTGGCAAAATGGAAGACCTTGATATCCTCGAGTTTCATACCAGATATATGGCCCCAGGAAATACATTTTGTGCATTGGCTCCGGGTGCTATGGAACCCTTGCAAAGTGCTTTAAAATATTTCAGAGAGGATTTTGAGAAACATATTCACGAACAGAAATGCCCCTGGAAATCATGAAAGTAAATATAACCATCGATGATAAAGTCTATGAGGTAGATAAAGACACGAATCTCCTCGAAGCCTGCCTGTCTCTGAAGATGGACCTCCCTTATTTTTGCTGGCATCCGGAATTGGGATCAGTTGGAGCCTGCAGGCAATGCGGAATTATCAAATATAAGGACGATAATGACAAAAAAGGGAAACTGTTCATGGCGTGTATGGAACCTGTGAAAGAGAATATGCGAATCTCTCTCGAGGCTCCGGAAGCACGTGAGTTTCGAGCTGCTACTAGTGAAGCACTTATGATCAATCATCCCCATGATTGTCCGGTATGCGATGAGGGAGGAGAATGTCATTTACAAGACATGACAGTCATGACCGGGCATAATTACAGGAGATATCGGTTCAATAAAAGAACTCATAACAATCAATACCTCGGGCCTTTTATCAATCATGAGATGAATCGATGCATCCAATGTTACCGGTGCACGAGGTTCTATAATGACTATGCCGGTGGAAAAGATTTTGGTGTATTTTCAACCCATGATGACGTGTATTTTGGTCGGCATGAACCGGGTGCACTTGAAAATGAGTTTAGTGGCAACCTTGTGGAAGTATGTCCTACCGGCGTTTTTACCGATAAAACATTAAAGAAACATTTTACCCGGAAATGGGATCTGACCACCGGCCCATCGATATGTCATAATTGTTCTCTGGGGTGCAACATTATTGCTGGAGAGCGGTATGGCACGCTCAGAAGGATCAGAAGCCGGTACAATGGCGATGTAAATGGTTATTTTATATGTGATCGAGGCCGGTTTGGGTATGAATATGTGAATAGTGAAAACCGGATCATCACTCCTTTTAAAATTGGGGATAGCGGGTCTTCACCAATTACCAAAGAGGAAGCGGTTAAAGAGATAAGAGAAATAACGGACGGCGACAAAAAATTAATCGGTATCGGTTCCCCAAAAGCTTCTCTCGAATCCAACTATTTATTGCGCCAATGGGTTGGAGCTGAAAATTTCTATGCCGGTATCCCGGCTAATGAAGGCAAGTTAATACAGCTGATCATTAAAATATTGAAGGAAGGAACGGTGAAAACGCCTTCTCTGAATGAGGTGAAAGATTATGATGCTGTGTTTATCATTGGCGAAGACGTTACCAATACTGCGCCCATGCTTGCGCTAAATCTGAGACAGGCCGCCAAAAATAAACCCATAGAGGTGGCGAGAGAATTGAAA
>CAJDXA010000426.1_pt1 | contig 13385 bp, 12 predicted proteins | sample 7391711 | NCBI WGS metagenome assembly CAJDXA01 (sample SAMEA7055748, study PRJEB34461) | soil metagenome | biome: terrestrial ecosystem; feature: Peninsula; material: soil | place: Antarctica | collected 2016
TGGGTAGTGATGGGTTTCGTCTGCCCACGGAAGCAGAATGGGAGTATGCTGCCAGAGGAGGCCATGAATTGGTTCCTTATCCATGGGGTGCTTACAGTCTTCGGAATGCGAAAGGCTGTTTGTTGGCTAATTTCAAACCTGGACGTGGAAATTATCCGGAAGATGGGGGACAATGGACCGTAGAGGTAGATAAGTATGATCCAAATGACTTTGGACTATATAATATGGCTGGGAACGTTTCTGAATGGACTAGTTCCGCCTATCACGAAAATAGTTATGCATTCCTGCATGATCTCAATCCGGATTTTAAATACGATGCTGATAAAGATGATCCGGATGCATTTAAACGTAAAGTGGTTCGAGGAGGGTCCTGGAAAGATATCGGATATTTTTTACAGACAGGTGTACGAGACTGGCAATATCAGGATACGACTACCTCTTATATCGGCTTTCGATGTGCGATGACTTTTCAGGGAAGATCCATAGAAGATCAGTATTAAACCACGGTATATCCTGTTTCCCCGGTTAAGAGATGAATCCATTGATAGATTCCATTAATGTTTTTACAAATCACATACACGAATGCAGGATGAACCTGCGTTCTTAGAACGATAATATTTTTGATTTTTAAATAAACTCGTATAAAGTCATGACATTTTATAAAAAAGCTTGGTTTAAGTACTTCAAGAATTTCGTCATCGGTATCGGAGCTTCATTGGTGATGTTGGGAGCATTGGGGAAGATTAACTCTTATGAATGGGGTGGATTAGCCATTACAGTTGGGCTGGTGACAGAAGCAATCATCTTTCTCTTCTTGGGGCTGTTACCTCCGGAAAAGGATTATTATTGGGAAAATCTGTACCCGGGTTTAGACAGAGTTAATTCAAATATTGCACCATTGACAAATGGAGTCGCAGTAGAACAACCTGTAAATGGTACAGCTCTGAACTCTGAGTTTGTGGAAAGTCATCTGGATGGGATGCTCAGTGAGTTGCGTAGCATGTCCAAAAGTATGCAGTCTCTAAAGGCTCTGCAAGAGGTTGATTTCTCACAGACCGGTGATCAGATCAAAACGATGAATAATTTTTATCAGAAGCTGAATATGGCCATGGGGCAGCTCGAGGGAAGTGTGGAAGATGCAAAACTTTACAAGGAGAATATGGTAGTTCTCAATCAGAAGCTGGGTTCTCTGAATACAGTGTACGGGAATATGCTAAATGCAATGAATACCAAGCAGTAAATTGCAGGCAGTAAGGATTAAGAAGAATATAAAACAAAAAATAAGCACAAATGGCGATACCTAAGGAACCACGGCAGCTAATGATTAATATCATGTATTTGGTATTGACTGCGCTGCTTGCCCTTAATGTTTCTGCGGAAATATTCAATGCCTTTAAAGTAGTAGAAAAGGGATTGAAAAAATCAAATACCGTGTTGGATGAAAATAATTCTCATCTGCCACCGGAAATTGCCAAACTGGCTCGAAAGAAAGATGAATTAGCCACTTATGCGGAGAGGACCAAGCCTGTTCAGGAGTTGTCAGCTGAATTTTCTGCGTATGTGGATGAGATTGTCAATCATATGATCCAAGAAACTGGTGGATACCTGGACGATGGCAGTGTCAAAGGCTTTAAGAACAAAGATATTACTACCCGTTTCCTTGTCAATGAAGGTAAGGGTGCGGAAATGGAAGAACGGTTGGTAGGTTTGGAAGAGAAATTTCTGGAGTATGTAGATCCAGCAGATAGAAAAAGAGTTGGGCAGATTTCAACTTCCGTCAGATGCCTCTTTTAGCTACTATGCCCATCTTTGAGAAAATAAAAAATGACGTCAAAAGTGCTGAGTCCTCCATACTCAACTATCTAATGAATAAAGTGGGAGGTGAAGATGTTGTATTTGATAATTATCAGGTGGTCATGCAGGCCAAGAAAGGCTATGTGATAGCAGGAGAACCTTTCGAGGCAGATTTCTTTCTGAGTACTTCTGCCAGCAGCAGTACCAATACCAAAATTGATATTGCCGTGAATGGTTCACCCGTGCCGGTCCGAAATGGTGTAGCTACCTATCATGCACCGACATCATCGACAGGAATCAAGGAATTAAATGCAAGTGTTTCGGTAACCAATCCTGTCACCGGCGAAAAAAACACCTATTCCAGTTCATTTTCATATGAAGTTGGAGAACGTTCTGCCAGCGTATCTGCTGAGAAAATGAATGTACTGTATGTAGGGGTAGATAATCCTTTGTCAATTACAGCAGCGGGGGTCTCATCCAATGATCTGAATGTTTCTGCTTCTGGTTCCGGTATCAAGATATCTAAAACCGGTACAGGGCAATATAACGCTACTGTGAGTGATCAAGGGGAAGCAAAAATTATCTTGAGTGGAGGTGGTTTAGCGCCTTCTTCTTATAGTTTTAGAACCAAGATAATTCCAGATCCGGTTCCTACACTATCTGGTCAAAAAGGAGGTGAGATGGGGAACGGTGAATTCAAAGCACAAGGTGGTCTAATCCCGGAGCTTCAAAATTTTGATTTTGATGCTCGTTGCCAGGTGTTATCGTATACCTTGTTTCGGATTCCCAAACCTGGTACAGGCGATGTAGTCGCCTCTGCCAATGAGGGCGGAACTTTCACTGCAAATACGCGTAATCTGGTCACCAAAGCCAGCCCTCAAGATCGCTATTTCTTTGAGGATGTTCGCGTAAAATGCCCCGGATGGCCGGTTGGAAAAAATGTAGGAACAGTGAGTTTTAAAATCAAATAATTGATTCATGAATATTCTAAAAGGAGTTTTTGTCGTCCTCATTCTTTCTTTACCAGGCTATGTATTGCATGCCCAGATAGCTGAGGAGATTATTACCGAATCAACCATTGATGGGGGTAATCCCAATCAGATAATTCAGGATCAGAGTTCTTCCATTGAGCCTATCGATGGAGTGACCCGTCAGCATCTGATGGAAGACCGTATGGTGCTGGAATATCCACACATTCGGGAAGCAGATGTGTTTTGGTCAAAATATATCTGGGGAATTATCGATGTGAGAGAGAAGATCAATCAACCATTTATGTATCCCGGATCTCCGTTCTTTGGCTTGCTAATTGAAGGTGTTCAGAGTGGTGCTATTCAGCCTTACATGGGCGACTCTGATGACTTCAAAGATGCTATGGATGTTCAGTCTGTGAATGATATTTTGTTTGATCAGGATACGGTATTTGTTACCAATCCAGAAACATTTGAAAGAGAACCGCAGATTGTACGCAACGATATAGATTTCACCACAATCAAAAAATATAGACTCAAAGAAATATGGTTCTTTGATAAACTCCATTCACGTATGCGTGTCCGGATTTTAGGTTTATGCCCCATTCAGGACAAAGCCGGTGAAGAGGGAAATTTTGCATTTGAATACCCATTGTTTTGGATATACTGGCCTCAGGCCCGAAAATATTTTGCCACCAAGAAAGTATATCTTCCAGGGAACTCAGCCACGATTCTTTCATGGGACGATTATATGGAAATGCGATACTTTAATTACTATGTGATCAAAGAGTCCAACGCAAGAGATTATCGTCTAGCAGATTATCCTTCTATGCAGGGAGATTCACGAGAAGCTCAATTGAAGCGCATGCTGGAGTCCAAAAAGATTAAGGATGCTATCTTCAATTACGAGAGTGATCTCTGGTCGTATTAGTCGTTAGTCGTTAGTCGTTAGTCGTTAGTCGTTTATGTGTTGAGGAGTTTAGAAGTTGAGAGAGTTTATAGAGCTAATCGGTCTTTCGTCTTCAGATTTATTAGGTTGATAATAATGTCGATAGACCCGAACGGCCGTTTGGGAGTATCCAACCAACTTCGCAACCAGAGGGGGAAGCGAGCTAGTCACACACTACAGACAATGCAATATCACAAGCACAAGGGATTACCCAGAAAAACTAAGTTATCCTGTAGGCCCGAGAATTCATTCATACCCACAAGAAGATCCAAACTATAAACTCTACCACGAATAAATAGAAAATTCCCCCAAGTGACTAATAGACTAATAATTACCAGTAGCGAATTACCAAAGCGTAGCGTCCTAATGCCTAAAAGCGAAGCGACCTAAAACCTATATCACTTCAATACTGCAATCTCATAAGTCTGCCCTTGTGAGACGGTCAGGCGATTACTCAATAACCAGGGATTGTAGACTTTCAGATCCCGGTAGGACATGCCATGTTCATGTGCAAAATCGTCACATTTTTAAGATAGCTCCAGGGTGCATATCGCTCTGATTCAGCAATATCAAATCCAAAACGGTCGGGAGTAGATAAAATTTCCTTGAGTGCTATAATGCGGAATAAATAACGGTTGGTTTCCGAACCAAAATTCATATTGTAATAATCATCCTCTTTTTGTAATTGTTGCTCGCGTCGAAAGTTACCTTCACCGATGTTGTAAGCTCCAGCTGCATTGGTCCAGGAGCCAAACTTGTCTTTGTAGTTCTGTATTAACTTAGTGGCTGCGATGGTTGCCTTTTCCAGATGAAATCGTTCATCAATCTCATTGTTAATTGTAAGACCAAATGATTTTGCTACTGCCGGCATAAGTTGCCAGAATCCTTTTGCCCCTGCAGGAGAGGTGACATTATCAAGATTGGATTCTGCTACTGCCACATATTTAAAATCAACAGGTATGTTTTTTTCTGCCAGGATTCGGTCAATAGTAGGAAAAAATCGTTCGCTTTTCTTGATATTGAGAATGGTACTGCTATGATAATAGGAATTCACAGTAAGCTCCCGTTCAAGTCTTTCCCTTACATCTTCATTCGTCAGGGGCAGTTTTTCTCCTGCGAATGCGAAGTTTTTGTGCAGGAATACTGCCCTGATCTGCTGAGGAAGCCCATCCTCATTCACCTTTATCATGATATGGTCCTTTGATAATTCTTCTAAGGAATTATTTTTACTATCCGTTGTCGCATATCCAAAGAATAAACCCAGAGTAAGAATTACTCCTGCGCCGTAAATGATTGGTCTTGAGAAAGTATTCATGACAGAATGTTTTTTGGTTTTTTATAAATAGGAACAGTTGAGCAGGCTTCACCATACATAATACTTCTGGCCAACGGCCTCAATTTTGTGGTTAGATCTACATAGGCACTGGTCGGCACAGGTTTTTGGCTGCAACCTTTTATTACGATCATTTCATCCTTATACTGTGTATAGTCCAGGCTGTTCAGCTTATTGCGGTATTCTTCTTCGATAAGCTCTTTTTTAGTTCCCATAAATATTCTGTCAGCCACAGGCTCCAGAAAAGTGGCCGCTAACATATAGGCCCATGTGGGTATGATAGCATTGGTAGAGCAATTAAGTGCCACAGCTTTGCCGGTATATGCAGACCAATCCACTTCCATCAGCGACGACCTGAATTCCTTTTCCTTGAGAATGAGTTCCATAAACAAGTAGTCTTTCAAATCAAATTCCACAATTTCTATTTCCGGAAAATATTTTTCCAGATTGATTACTTTCAAACGGCTATTAGCTACCCGGTTGACTAATTTAGTTTCGTTATTTTTCATTGTTATTTTTTAATTCTCGCTGGTATTTCTCAACGCCTCACCTGCAACAATGGATTTATCTCCTATGACTTGTTTCTTGTCTTCAAAATCCTTGAGAACAGGTAGGTCCTTGATGGTTTTTAAACCAAAGTAATCCATGAATTTCTCTGATGTACCATATAATAACGGTTTGCCAATGGTCTCTCCTCTTCCCAGAATGGTTACCAGTTCTTTATCCAATAGTCTCTGTATGGTATAATCACAATTAACCCCTCTGATTTGTTCAATGACGGCCTTGGTAACCGGTTGTTTGTATGCTATGATGGACAGCGTTTCCATAGCTGTACTCGACAACTTTTTATTCTGTACCTGCTTAAGATAAGTGGAAAGGGTGTCCTGATACGCTGGTTTCGTCATAAAGCGGAATCCCCCATTCATTTCCAATATTTCGAAGCTTGATTCGCTCATTTTAAAAGTGTCAATCATCTCATCGACCACGTTACCTATCATTTGTTCATCAAAAGATGTGCCTAATTTTTCTTCCAGACAATCCATTATCTCCAGGAGGGTGATAGCAGGATTGGCGATAAAGATCAATGCCTCGATATGTTGTTTTAAATGATCCGAATTCATGATAGGGTCGTTGGATATTGATGGTTAACCGGTAGTTGTCTTAATGCTGTGCTTAATATTTGATGAAATATATGATATGAAGATACGGAATCTTCTTGAATTTGCAGGTGGTTTAGTCCATGACCTACTCCCCATATCTATTGAAATTACCGCATTCTCAGGTTTTTATGGATAACGATTTTTGGGAGTGAACTTATTTTTGAAATTGATACTTTCATCCTTTGGCTTTGAGCATTTTAACTAAATTGCTTTAATTTGTAAAAAATATAATGCTCATGGCCAAGGAAAGAAAGGTGTTTTTATGTACCGAATGTGGATTTGAATCCCCAAAATGGGAAGGCAAATGCCCCTCATGCCAGGAGTGGAACACCATGGTGGAGTATAAGATTCCCGGTGATAAAAAAGTACGGAAATCAAGTTCTCCTTCCTCTCGACCGGATAATCAACCGGTCCTCATACATGAAGTGGAAATATCTGAAAAACATCGGTGGAAGCTGTCGGATAAAGAGCTGGAAAGGTGCCTGGGAGGCGGAATGGTGCCAGGAGGTTTGATGCTGTTGGCCGGTGAGCCAGGGATCGGAAAATCTACTGTTTTGTTGCAGGTCGCTACTCATTTTCCTGGAAAAGTATTGTATGTAAGTGGGGAAGAAAGCAATGAACAAATCAAAATGCGCGCGGATAGGATGAAAAAAGTATCCCGTGACCTTTGGTTGGTCAGTGAAATAGAGATGGGGAAGATCGAACACCACATCCAGAAAGTGAAGCCTGACTTGGTAATTCTGGATAGTATACAAACTACCTACAATCGGAATCTGGATGGAGAACCGGGGAATGTGTCCCAACTACGTCACTGTACCATGGAACTTCAGCGATTGGCCAAGGATACAAAGGTGGCTGTTTTTATCATTGGACATGTGAATAAGGAAGGTGGAATTGCCGGTCCGAAAATTTTAGAACATATCGTTGATACGGTCCTCTATTTTGAAGGAGATAAGCAATACAATTACCGGATGCTACGTGTGAATAAAAACCGGTTTGGAAGTACGGATGAGATAGGAGTCTATCGGATGCTGAGTTCAGGCCTCGAGATCGTCGAGGATCCATCGATGATGTTTGCAAATCGTACGTCTCAGGATCTAAGTGGTTGTACTACAGCGGTGATGATCGAAGGTGGCCGGCCATTTATGGTCGAAGTGCAGGCACTCGTAACCCCTACAGTTTATGCGGCACCCCAACGATCGTCCACTGGCTTTGACCTTCGACGGCTTTCCATGTTATTGGCTGTGCTGGAGAAGCGATGTGGTTTTCCTTTGGGTAAACAGGATGTATTTGTTAATATTGCCGGTGGAATCCGCGTAAATGATCCTGCCATAGATCTGGCTGTTATAGTTGCCTTGATGAGCTCATTCCGGGACAAAGCTCTTAGCCGGCGAATATGCTATTGTGCTGAAGTTGGCCTGACTGGTGAATTGCGCACCGTTCACAGATTTGAGCAAAGAATCAAAGAAGCTGATCGGTTAAAGTTTACTCGCATAGTATGTTCTACCCACAATGAAGCCATTCAAAAACTGCCAAATGGTATAACAGTTAGTTCGGTATCAAATGTGAATGAATTGCTGGATATATTATTTGGTTAATCAACGTGGTATCATTTATGTGCTTCTTAAAATATGGTAAGGACCCTGTTCAATAGCTGGTTTTAATCAAGCCTAGCTCTTAAAGAAGGATTAAATTTTCTTTCATTCTTTTAATTAAATCATTTCACCTGTTCTTCTCAACTCTTTTGAATTGATTCTGTTTACTTTTGCATGTTAATTCGGATGTAGGCTGTCTAATTTAGTTGACTACTCACTATGCCTTGCTAAACCATTACGCCTACATCAATGCATGCATAATTCAATGAAATACAAAGGACTATTTCAAGGCATCTCCTATATTGTGATTGGAATTTCAAATGCTCTATTGTTTTTAGGAGTAATGGTTTATGAAAAGAATGCCTCATTGGCATTTATCGGATTTGCAGTAATCCTTCTTGTTGCTGCTATTGTAATAATGACTTTAAAGAAAACTGTGTCGAAAACATTGGGATACAGGCGAAAGTAGACGGATATATCCAGTCTATTTATGTGGATGAAGGTCAATTCATTAAAAAAGGACAGCCTCTCTTTCAATTGGAGACGATGGCCATGACTCAAAATGCTAAAGCTGCGCAATCCAGTATCCTGGTAGCTGAGGCGGGTGTAAATGTGGCTCAGGTGGAGGTTGATCGTCTCAAGCCATTAGTGAATAAAGGGATCATCAGTGACGTGCAGCTTAGAACCGCTGAGGCGAATTTAGCTTCCGCCCAATCTCGGGTAGAAGAAGCGAAAAGTCAGTTCCAAGGTGTCCGTGAAAATATAGGTTATTCGAGAATTACCAGTCCTGTTTCAGGAGTTGTGGGTCGTATTCCTTTCCGTCAGGGAACTCTGGTCGGAAGAAGTGAAGGGAGGCCATTGACCTATGTATCCAATATCAAAGATGTCTATATCTATTTTGCACTCAATGAAAAGGAGTTCCTTAATTTTACGGAAGGGATGAAGGGTAAATCAGTGCAAGAGAAGATTGATTCTATGCCAGCCGTGGAATTTATTCTGGCGAATGGAAAGACTTACGAACATAAAGGAAAAATTCAAACGGTTACCGGCCAAATAGATCCGAAAACCGGTACTATTAATTTCCGGGCTATATTTCCCAATCCGGAATACATTCTACGTGATGGAGGGAGCGGAATGGTTGCTATCCCAACTATATATGATGATGCGCTGGTCGTTCCATTACAATCTACCTACGAAATGCAAGGAAGAAAATATGTTTACACGGTGAATAGTGGAGATTCGCTCCGGTCTCAGCCTGTAGACTTTTATGAAGTTGTAGATAACAAGGTGCTGGTTTCGAATGGAGTAAAGGCTGGAGATGTTATTCTGGCAGCAGGTGTTGGTAACGTGCGAAATGGAATGGTTATCGAACCTAAGCGGGAAGATTTTAGCAATTATGTTGATAACATCACACCGGTTTTTAAATAATAAATCCTAAGTATGTTTAAGCAATTCATTGACCGCCCGGTCCTATCTACTGTTATTTCTATTATTATTCTGATATTAGGTTATCTCGGGTTGCAAACCTTGCCCGTGTCACAGTATCCTGAGATCGCCCCTCCTACCGTACGGGTATCAGCCTCTTTTCCGGGAGCCAATGCACAGACGATTTTGGAAAGTGTCATCATTCCATTGGAAGAACAAATCAACGGAGTGGAAGGCATGACCTATATGACTTCTACAGCCAGTAATCGAGGTTCAGCCTCTATTCAGGTATTCTTTGAACAAGATGTAGACCCGGATATTGCTGCTGTCAACGTGCAGAACAGAGTGTCACGGGCCAATTCGTTACTTCCCCGCGAAGTAGTACAAAGTGGAGTGATTACACAAAAACAGCAGACCAGTTCTCTAATGTTTACATCTGTGTATTCTACTAATGAGGATTATGATGCTAAATTCATTCAAAACTACATCAACATTAACATCGTCCCTGAACTTCAACGAATTCAGGGAGTTGGTGAAGTGCGTGCTTTTGGAGGGAATGTTTATTCCATGCGGATATGGCTTCAGCCGGATAGATTGGCAGCATATAATCTTACACCTACTGATGTCATACAAGCCATCAACGAACAAAGTCTGGAAGCTGCCGCAGGAGCCTTAGGTCAGAATTCGGGGAATGCTTTTGAATATATTCTACGTTATTCGGGACGTTTCAAAACGGAAGCTGAATACGAAAGTATTGTTATAAAATCTATCGGCGACGGCCAGTTGCTGCGTTTGGGAGATGTGGCGGAAATAGAATTAGGAGCCGAATCCTACTCGGGGAAGGCTATTGCCAACAACCATGCCGGGGTCAATTTTGGAGTTTATCAAACACCAGGATCCAATGCTCAGGAAATCATACTGAAGGTGGAAGATCGACTCGAAGAATTATCAAAGGATTTTCCGCCCGGTATTGAATATCTGATCAATTTTAACGTCAATGATTTTCTTTCCGCTTCGATTGAAAAAGTAGTTACTACTCTTCTGGAAGCTTTCCTTTTGGTGTTTCTGGTCGTGTTCATATTTCTACAAGATTTCAGATCCACGCTTATTCCCGCTATAGCTGTACCAGTGTCTATTATCGGAACCTTCTTTTTTCTCAATTTACTGGGCTATAGCATCAATCTTCTTACTTTGTTTGCTCTTCTGCTGGCTATAGGAATCGTGGTGGATGATGCCATTGTCGTCGTGGAGGCCGTCCATGCCAAGCTGGAAGAGGGGGAACGGGATGCCCGTAAGGCTACCCATAGTGCCATGAGCGAGATTACCGGAGCTATCATTTCTATTACACTGGTCATGGCAGCGGTTTTCGTACCTGTGACATTTTTTCAGGGTTCAGCAGGTGTATTTTACAAACAGTTTGGGGTGACGCTCATAATTGCTATTTTGATCTCTGCTTTAAATGCTTTGACGCTCAGTCCGGCACTCTGTGCTATAGCACTTAGAAAACACGCCGGCAAGATGGATGGTGATAAAAATAGAAACATTCTGAGACGTTTCTTTTACCATTTTAACATCGGCTTTAATGCGATGCGTAAAAAATATGTCAACTCTCTTTCCTTTTTGCTGCGGTATAAATGGATTACGGTAGCCATATTGGCTTTGACCGTCATAGGAACAGTAGCGATTAATAAAAACATGGCAACCGGTTTCATTCCTTCCGAAGATCGTGGAGTCGTTTTTGTCAATATTGAATTGCCTGAAGGGGCGTCCTATGACCGGACCTTCAAGGTCATCGGAGAATTGAATGAACGATTAAAGGACTTTGAAGAGATCAAAGGTAAAACACTGTTTGCAGGAAACAGTTTCTTCTCCGGAGGCGGTGGATCTTATGGTATGGGATTTCTCTTATTGAAGAATTGGAAAGACCGTAAGGCTGCAGAAAGCAGTGTTACGTTTTAAGGATCTGGATAATGCAGCTACAGGATTTGTACAGGCTTTGATTCAGGAGCCTTCCATTTCTTTTGCATCCAATTCCTTTAGTACGAACTTTCCTCAGTATGAAATAGATCTTAATGTCCCCAAAGCCAAAGAGGCTGGGGTATCTGTGAATAGTATCTTTTCCACGTTACAGGGTTACATCGGAGGATTTTATGCAGCTGATTTTAGCCAATTTGGGAAGCAATACCGGGTTTATGTGCAGGCTCTTCCCGAAGACCGCAAAGATCAGGCTGATCTGGATAGAATCATGGTTCGAAATGATCAAGGACAGATGTCGCCTGTAACAGAATTTGTATCCCTTAAAAGGATATATGGACCCCAATCCGTGAACCGTTTCAATCTGTTCAATGCAGTATCGGTCACCGGCCAGGCGGCTCCAGGTTATAGTTCAGGAGATGCGGTGGCTACTATCCAGCGGTTGGCGAAAACAGAACTACCACAGGGATATGATTTTGCTTTTTCAGGATTGACCAGGGAAGAGATTTCGTCCGCAGGGCAGGCTTTTGTCATTTTTGGACTAAGTATATTGTTTGTTTATTTCTTCCTCGCAGCGCAGTATGAAAGTTATTTGTTGCCTTTTTCTGTGATACTCTCACTTCCGGTGGGTGTGGGTGGTGCTTACTTCTCGTCATGGATTATGGGGCTGGATAATAATATTTATTTCCAGATTGCTCTGATTATGTTGATTGGACTACTGGCGAAGAATGCGATATTGATTGTAGAATTTGCCCGGCAAAGGAGACATCGGGGCATGAGCTTATACGATGCTGCTGTGGAAGGCGCCCGTGTGCGACTACGTCCCATCCTTATGACATCGTTTGCCTTTATATTTGGTTTGATGCCTTTGGTATTGTCCACTGGAGTTGGTGCTGTTGGGAATCGCTCGATTGGAACAGGAGCGGCGGGTGGATTGCTCATTGGAACCATTTTGGGAGTATTTGTGATACCGGTCCTTTTTGTTATGTTCCAGTGGTTACAGGAAAAGATTACAGGTGTACCCGAAGCAGTGGAATTATCATCATCCACTACATCAGACGAAAATAAAACGATATGAAATTTCCCCGGATAATTTTTTTACTATTGGCAGCTTTACTTTATAGTTGCCAGGTTACACAGGAATTCACGGGAGTGGAGCAGGGAATCAATATTGAGGAGTTTCCTATTGATCAAGTCACCACAGATTCTTCCTCCATGGGTGAACTGACGATTGATGAATTCTTTAAAAGTCCTGAATTACTGGAATTGATTCATACAGGACTCAGCAATAATTATAATCTTGGAATGGCTGTCAAATCGATTGAGATTGCCCATTCCTATTTTTTGCAAGGGAAAGCAGCTTATTATCCTACCTTATCAGCAGGCCCACAAGTGACTTATGGAGTTCGTTCAGAGAATTCTGGTAGCGGATCTGGCTCAGATCGTTTTTTTCAAGGTTACCAGTTGGGAGTCAATGCCTCCTGGGAAGTTGACTTGTGGGGGAAATTGAGGAGTCAGGAAAAGGTAGCCTTTGCAGATTATCAGGCTGCGAATGCAGGGCTAAAGGCTGTTCAGACAGATTTGATTGCGCAAATTGCATCTCTTTATTATCAACTCATTGCCTTGGATACCCGGAAAGTTATAGCTGAGCGTACTATAGAGAATTGGCGTTCTTCTGTAAATACTATCGAGTTGCTGAAACAAGCCGGAACGGTTACAGAAGTGGCGGTTCAGCAGAATGTGGCACAATTGTATTTTGCACAGGCGCTGTTGGTCGATATTGAGCAGAACATATTCCTGCTTGAAAACACATTGAATACGTTATTGGCCCGTCCTTATCAGCCTATTAAAAGGCAGGATTGGGACAGTATTAAGATGCCGGAGTACTTTAATACAGGTTTACCTGCGCAGTTATTGGCTAACCGACCGGATCTACGACAGCTGGAGTACCAGATTCGCGGTGACTTTGAAAATATTAATGTGGCTCGTACGTATTTTTATCCGGCACTGCGGATCAATGGAAGTGGCGGTCTGGAAAGTGTCCACATTGGAGATTTTCTGAATCCCGGTTCGCTCTTTGCCAATCTGGCCGGTGGACTCACACAGCCCATCTTTGACCGCAGGCAGAACAAGACACAACTGGAGGTTGCTAATCTGCAATACGAGCAGTCAATCTTGCAATACGAA
>CAJDXA010000040.1_pt1 | contig 13315 bp, 2 predicted proteins | sample 7391711 | NCBI WGS metagenome assembly CAJDXA01 (sample SAMEA7055748, study PRJEB34461) | soil metagenome | biome: terrestrial ecosystem; feature: Peninsula; material: soil | place: Antarctica | collected 2016
AGCGGGGAGCGTGTCCTTCCAGCCTCAGGTTCTCAGATTTTACGGGGCAACTTTCGGCCAGGTATTGTGAAATGAATTTATTACGTTCAGTGAGGTAGGATGTGCGGTAAAATTTCCAAACCAAATCCCAATCCTGTGAACAGATCTCGTTCGTTACAGGAGGAATCTCCGGAGTGTTAAGCAGGCATTGACTTTGTTCACTGTTTAAACAATCTACAGTATTTTTATCACGACAAAAAACACTGCTCTGAGCTATTTGCCAGAGGTTGGCAAATTTGTTCAGATCGAACGCGGCGCAATTTCCTTCAGCCCCGGATTTTAAGGGAATAAATTCCCGGAGTTTCTTTTCCATCAAAGGGCGGAAAGCACTTCCGGGACCGGTAAAAAAAGGATCGTTCCCTAAAAGGTTGGAAATGTATTCTCCGCGCGTGGAGGTAGCCGTTATCATATTTTCCCAGGTCTCCAGGCGATTCAACCGGGCTTCAAAAGCGTAAGTGGCCGGTAATTGCTCCATGGTTAATTTTAACTTGCAATATTCCGGATGGTGCGGAAATTGCTGGCCCCGGCTTAGTGTGGAAGCGGGATCATAAACAGGATTGTCTGCTATCCCCAATTCATTTTTGAAACCAGGCTCAGGAAAACCACCCTGGTTCCATTCATAAGAAAGCGGCGTTTCAAAACCAGCTCCCGGCGAAATAAATACCTTTGACCAGGCAGGATCGGGGTTAAAAATACTAAACAGGTGCGTTGCCTCTTCCGGTTTTGCATACTGCCCCTCAGGCGGACTTACATCCCGCAGCATCTCTTTCATAATGCGGCGCGTAACTTCCAGGCCATCACTTAAATCTGCCTTACATAGAAGGTCGCAATTGGCCTTAGCTTCCTTATAAGAGGCTTTTAAAGTAAGGAGCAGGCTATCGCTCATGGCCCCTGAAAATCCGGTTTCTGCCAGAAACTTTGCTTTAAAAACATCAAAAGTTGCGCCAATAGAAGTAAGACAACTTTCGCAGGTGATATTGCAATTGCTTTGCGAAAGTAATACCTGGTAACTTTCATTATAAAAGTCTTCGAAGGTTTTACAATTATCGCTTTTGCTAAAGGCTTCCCTATAAATATCCCGGGCCCTGTCATTTAGGGTGAGGGTTTTTGAAATGGTATAGGCCCCTTCAGGCAGGTACTTTGTAAAAACCTTACTAAAGAAAAGTGTGGTTTTGGCGCTGTCATTGCAAACCGGATCGGCCAGGAGCCCGCTGAGGGTGAAGTTGCTGTCTAAAACAGTAAAAGGGAAGCCAGCTTTGTCATTGCAATCGGCTGTAATGGTGATTTGCAAATTATAAACACAATCATAACAAATTTTAGTATTTAAACTGCAGGCCATAAGTTGTAATTGGTCCGGCTTCAGTTCATAGTTGAAGGTATAGTCCCGGTTCACAGGTACCACTAATGATTTGCTGGAAATGATGGATTTACCTATTACCTGGTTGGTTTCATCATCTATTAATTGTTTGGTAGTTGTTTTAGTATTGTAACTTTCTAAAGGATCCAGTATGGTGGCGTTATTTGCGTTTTTTGGAGCGTCGCCCAAAAGCGCGGTGGCCACTGTTCTGCCATGCATATCGCTATAGCCCACACTGTATTGTCCGTTGGCATCGCGTACGATGTTTTTAAAATAATGAGAGGCTACGCCTGCGTCCGTTCCAAAGAGTGCATCTAATTCTTCCTGGGCCACACTTTCATAATAATATTTGGTTTCGTGGCCGCTGCCAATCTGAAATGTAGGACCTACACCGCTTTGAGAAGCTATACGCCCATCGGCGGTGAAGCGGGTTTCAGTGAAAGGATAGGCTTCACCGGCTACAGCGCCTTCTGAATTTGGAATGAATTTATTTTCATTATACCCGGGATTGTTATTAAGTAACGGATTGTTGGGTGAATAATAATTTGCCGTGCCGCTATTTGTACTCAATGGTTTGGCAGGGTCAGCACATATAGAACCCGTGGCAGCCAATTTATCATAGGCTTCTTTTGGGTAACCGGTAAAGTTGGCAAATTGATTAAAGTTTTTAGCATACTCAATCATTGTATTAAGGGTAGGCGCCGGCAATACCTGGATAACGGGCCGCCCCTGGTAATCGTAAAAAGACTCTGCCACCAGGGTAGTTCCAGTGGTATTGTCTTTGGTTACGGTTTGGCGGTTGCGCAACGTACCATCAAAATATTGCACCACTGATTTTCTTTTTCCCTCTTCGGCATAACTGGTAGAAGCTTGCCAGTTGAGCGCATTTTCGTGCCCGGTAAAAGCATGCTGCAGCGGAATTGAACTGCCCTCAGGTGCCCAGGTCCATTTGCCTTCCATTCTTTGGCCCCCGGAATTTATTTGTGCCGGACGCACTCTTACAAAAATTCTACCGGCATCGTCATAAAGCAAGGGAATATTATACATGAGTTTTGATAGTGTAACTCTTGTAGCATTGTTTTCAAATATTTTTTCCTGGGAGAGGGGCTCGTACCTTTCTAAAGCACTCTCGTCTATCCAGGCCCATTCGAGGTCATACTCTGTCTGCCCACTTTGAGGATCGCCCCAGGTCACCGGTAATTCTCCACTATTCTCCGACAGGAATTGCAAATTGGGTATGAACTTTTCGCAATTGAAAACAAAATCATGCGTGGCCTCTAAGAGGTTATCAACTTTCAATACGCTGGAAACATCCCAGGCTGTGGTTCCATGGGGATCTATGCTTACAATTTTTACCTCTACCTGGTAAGCATTTTCAAATAGTAACCTGGCAGCGGCATTGTAAGTAGCCCCTTCTGCTTTTGCATAGTTAACAGTAAAGCTGGAATCAAATTCTTCGTAAACAATGCTCTGATCATTGTACTTTTTTACATGTAAAATAAGGGTTGCGGTAAAATCACTTTGAATATAGGTTTTAGAATCTTCTTCTATGCTTACGGAAACGAGGTTGCGGATATAGGTGGAATTAGGTATAAGAGCTGGCTGGATTGCGGGATTATAGAGCCGGGCAAAATAGATACCATCGCTTGAAACCCTAAAGGAATCTACTTTTACGCTGCCATTACTTCCCAGGAGCGGATTGGTTTGACCCATTGCAAGGCCATGGAAAGCCAGGAACAATAATGTCACAAAAGTGCGAAAAATCCATTTGCTTAAAATCTGCATAAAAAAGAGATTTTTGTTGTTATTTAAATTGCCTTTATTTCAAACCCTACCTTTTCCTTGAGGAGAAGGGGGAAGAAAACCTCACCCCGTCCTCCCGAAAAATCGGGACAGGCTCTCTCCTCCGGGAGAGGGGGGAAGAAAAACCTTCGTATTTCATTATTTCTCATTCATCATTCCGAAGTCTGACCTTCGTTACCGACCGCTTAGCTTCTCCCATTTCACATCTCCCATTTCCCATTTCCCATCTCTCATTTCACATCTCATCTCTCTCCCTCATCATCCCAGCCGTCTGACCTTCGGTGCCGACCGCTTAGCTGCTCGAAGCTCGAAGCTCACAGCTCATGGCTCAAAGCTCAAGGCTCAAGGCTCATGGCTCGCAGCTCACGGCTCCCCAATTAAAAAAAACCCGACCTCGAATAGAAAATCCGGTACCCTTTATACTTATCTGCCGGCTTACATTCTCCTTCATCAAACCATATATAATTATTTTCATTGTAGTTGTCCGGTGAAAAATTATCAATCCTGTAATCTGTAAACCTGAGCGTCAATGACTTTTTTCGGGTAAGCACTTGAGGCTGTTCATTGCTGTCCTCCTCCTCGTCCTCACCAACTATCTCGGCTTCTTCAAAATCATACTTTATTGAATTCAAATAATAATCTTCCAGGTCATACTTAATGATAAACCTGTCAAACTGAGCCAGGCTGTCGGCCTTAATAAACCTGATGGTTCCTTCCACCGAGTCTGCTGTCATTTTGATCGTATAATGTTTCGCATATGTCTTTATCATACTGTCCATCATGGCACGCATGGGCAATTGGCTGCCGGTATTGCGGGTTCGGGGATCTGCTACGATTATATATTTTTCGTCCGGGTATACGGTTATGAAAAAGGAATCGTTCTGCATAAACCGGATATCGCCAATATTGTAAAGTGCCTTTTTCCCAGCCATGGTATACGAGCCTTTCATGACATCTGTTTTATACTTTCCACCTATGGTGTCGGTGGCATAAATATATTTCACATTGAATGTGAGGTAGGACACACTGTCGTATTTTTCATAAATACGGTTCATGATCTGCTGGGGTGTGTTTTGTGCTGACACCGGTTGCAGACCAATGGCTGCAAGCAGTAGTACAGCCAGCAGCAGGTTTTTTTGAATTGATTTTTTTGTCATAATATTTTGTTTGCCTCATTCCTGTCTCCTCTTTAGTGGGAGGGAGAAAGTATATTTTTTATTTTTTTCATTCATTATGTTGGTTTATTCCTTTGCACCAACCGCCTGGCTGCTCTTTGCTCAATGCTCACATCAATGTTCCAAACCTTGAAGGTTATGCTCTGCTACGGGCCCGGCTTAAACCTTGAAGGTTATTCTTCTCCCTGGCTAAGCATCCCGAAGGGATATCCAATTGAACCCAGCCGTCTGACCTTCGGTACCGACCGCTACGCTTCTCCCAGCTGCTCACTCCTCCCTAATCACCTTCTGCATCGCACTCCTCGTCTCTGTAATCGTTTTAATGCCCCGCTCCGTTTCTTTTTTCACCCGTGTGAGTGTTCCGTCATCATCATACTCATAGAAGGTGGCATAGTTATTTTCATCCAACTCGCTTGTCAGGCGCAGGTTGGAGGAGTGATATACAAAACTCTTCATATTGGCATTGAAGGGATGTATCCTGAGGTCATCAAAATACACCGTGTCCACGTCAGACATATTGGCGAGTGTCAATTTTATTTCCCTTGCCGAAGCCGGAATATCAAAAAATTCTTCATAACGCTGCCAGCCTTCTATAATGCTTCCTTTTGGCTTTAATGTTTCTTTACCGGAGGAGCCTTTATAGGAGACAAGGATGTTGTTTCGTGTATAGGTGCTGCATTTACAATCATTGCCTCCTTCCTTTACCCAGGCGCTCACAAGCATTTTCTTATTTTGTAATACGGAGAAAGAATCCGTCAAGGCATTGCCTCTCACATTTACTGAATCCAGGCGGGTGCACCATTGGGAATTGGTGATGGTGACAGCAGACGCCGCCTCTGACAAACGATCCGGCAGATATAATTGGTCTGTTGGGATGTGTTCATATTCCTGGCCTGGCTTTTTATATTGTAATAAAATTTTATTTGCGCTTTTGCCATCAAAATAATCTAATTGAATACTATATGTTTTTCCTTTGATGAGCCATTGGGGAGCAGATGTATTATATTTTCCGGGATGGTTATTCCAGTCATTTATAATTAGCGATCCATTGAATTGAAGACGCACTCCATCGTCCGAAAAAGTTTGAAAGGAATGAAGGCCGGTTGCATTTGCCTGGAAGTATCCTTTCCACCTTACGGCAAAATAATCATTGGCAATTCCCGGGGCATTAAAGCATTGATTGTTTTCTGTACATTGAAAATCAATTTGTGACACTTCTTTGATTAAATCGAACGGCCCGGTATTGAGACGTTGGGCAATACATCCATGATTTTTTTTCCCACAACTTTTCTTGTAATTTACATAATACCCCTTTAGTCCTGTTCCCTTGCCCTGTACGGCAGTGTCTTTATATTTCATTGAATCTACCCGCATTCTTAAGCCAAAATCTCTGTCAGCAGTGAAAATATCTGTTACCGGGGCTATTACGCTCAGATTTTCCCGGGGTTTCAGGCGCAGACTCTTCAGGCCTGTATGGTGTTGCGTAGCATCCAGGTAATCCTGGATATTGCGGTCGTAATTAAAGGAGCGGTGAGGTTTGCAGGTAGCGCAATTCTGTGAACTCTTATAATCATAATCTTCAAATCCGTCAAACAGGGCTTCCCGTACACGCGCGTTATTGGCCACGGCTACCGGCAATTGCTGATTGTAGCCATATAACCCGGCATTGAATCGGCCAAGAGGGTCTTTATTCTCTATTTCATAGCCCTTGCGATTATATTGTGTAATGGTACTGTTCCAAACCCAAACCCCCTTGTCATTTATATTCCGGCTGAGATATCCCTTCGCGCTATTACTTAGATTCCAGAAATCTTTATAATTGGCAATCGTCCCACCGGTTCTTGTATCCACCTCCAAAGTAGGGTCAGATTCTTTTCTGTCGCCATAATAGGCAAAAGTGGTATCAATTCTCCAGTTGCCCAGGATTCCTTCAGTATAGGGATTGATAGATTTCTTTTCTGTGAATTTTGAAAAGCAGAATAAGCGGTGCTGGGAAGTGACGCATTCAAACTGCGGGAAGTTGGGCTCGCAGGAAGGAGTGGAAACATTTGAAGAAACGCTTGTTCTTGAGGCAAAACTATTATTGTCGCCACAGGTGTAATAATAAACACTCAAAGTGGGTGGATAGAAACAAACCTTTGTGGAAGGATGGGCATATTCAGGGTAACCGTCTGCAAATAGATAATTTCTATTTTCATCCAGTTCCATTCCAATAATTGAAGGCACACTCCTGTCTGTAACCATTTTTTTCACTATAGAAGAAACATCTGCGCTTGCAAAACATTCATCTGTTGGAATAATGTAGGATCCTCCCCGTTCTGTTTCCTGGTAAAGTGCAGGCCCTTCTATGCCTCGATTGGTCTGATTTCTAATATAATCCAACCATACCCGGGAAGAACTGTTTATGGCAGGCCAATCTTTAGTGAAGCGGGTAAACTTAAAAGTATTCTTGCCTTGCCGTCTTTTAGAGAAAGAATAATTGTTTTGTAAAGGGGCTTTATTTAAATGATTAGCGTCATCAATCCCGGGTTTATTACCATTGCTAACTCCATTAAAATTACTTAGCGTTTCAGGAAATGTATGCTGTAAAACTTTGTTTTTTGCTTGTTTAAATTCATAGTGAGGAACCAATGACAGCTTCGCTACTAAAATAGTGGCATCAGCCGGAATGGAACTTAAATTGTATTTTACAAAACTTGTCAGGTAATGTCTTGAAAATTTATATTTATATCGGGTGGCACTTTGTTCTGCCATAAAATAATTTTGGCCATTAATTACGCTTGCATTCATAGATTTCATATCGTGACGTTTATACACCAATTCTGTCAGGATTTCATCAGGCGTAAATTCAAGTTTCCGAACTGTAACGGGCACTCTCACTTCTACCACCGAATCCACCACATAAAATGAATTATCCACTCTCCAGTGATCTTTAAAAGTAGCTGCCCCCGTTTGTATAATAAGGGTAGCTTCATTAAATTTCAATTTTCCATTATTATTTACCGGGTAGTCGAGGCTGGTTACACTTCCTACATTTTGATCCAGCAGATTTCTTCTTCCACTGCGCATTAGACGAATCGTTGCCTCTTTTGAATTAAACGGATTGCCGTCTTTGTCAATAAATATCCATTGAGGGTTATTCTCAGAGGCTTTCCCGGTATTCACCGCCCAGATTTTTTTTGCAGAACTTTTGGCCAAAGTAGTCCAGGCATCCGTACCTGCCTTGTCATCACATTTGCCATCACTATTGATAGGGCCATCTATCTTTGAAAGTGCGTAGAATTCATCTCCGCTTTCAAGAACAGTATTCAGAAAATTATCCATGTCCTTTCCGCCCAGGCTCATTAATTTTCCATGGCTGAAATTCACGTTTTTATAAGTAGCATCAATATTCTTATAGGCCTGACCCATACCACTGTAGGCCCAGTGAGCCGGATAAGTGAAATTATATACCGGCCTGTTATGCTCATTGTTGGTGCGGGTGAGCAGCGGATTTCCCGTCTCCGCATCATATACCAGGTTCTTGGTGCTGACCATACTTCCTTTGTCTATCACCACTACGCTGTCCAGTACTCCATAATGATTGACTATTTTCAACAGGGAAGCCGAGCGGTAGGTCATCCTTTCCTGTATAGTTGGTTGTAATAACTGCGTAAGCGGTATTGGAAAAATCCCGAGGAAGAAGAAATCAAAATTGGGACTTATGTTCGTCGTAAGGATCTCGCTGTTATGTTCCCTGAAATCGGCCATCAATTCTATATCCCTCCCAATAATACTGCTCCCGACCTTCCCTTGTGCTGAGGCGATGGCGGGTAGGTTGTGATTGAAACCATACGTATTATCCGTAGCCTTTTCCACATTATAAAAGTTCTGGGTATAGGAAACAGGTGTAATAGAATCAAAGGCGGAATAAGTAGCCTGGATCTTTTCTTTCCCGTTCATATCATTCATATCCACCAAAAATCCCTGGGAAAGGGTAATTCCTTTTAGCAGATTCAGGTTCAGCAATTGCAGGATCGGGCGGGGTTCTAATTTTGATTTGGACCGGGGATCAATAAGGCTGGTGTAGCTGGATTTAAAAGGGAAATCCTTCGTTGTATAAAATTCTGTGACCTGGCGGGTAGGTAAATTTTTAACGGTATCGCGATGTATCGAAAGCACTTCCACCCGGCTGTAGCCCACCATGGGTGCAGGATAAAAAGCTTCACCCAGTGGCATCATGATGGCTCCGAAATCGAAAGGGCCTCCTTTGTTATGATTTTGAAAACGCATAATTTCATTATGCGGGTTTTCTTCATTGCCTATGGAAGGCTCCCAGGCTGCAACCCCGCTGCTGATAGTGCATAACTTATTATTAATGAGTTCTTTGGTTGAATACTTATACTCCTGGCCATAAGTAGACTCATACTGGCCCGCCATCTTATTCCAGTTGTCGTTTATAATTACCTGCTTCACCCGTAAACCTCCTCCCTTTTTTTGAAGAAGCGGATTGGTCAGCCGGGCAAAAGACCGGGCCAAAACGACGTTTTTGCATTTTCCCTCTTCTTTCAACACCATATCTTCACCTATTCTCAGGGCTTTATAAGAAGCGGTCATTCCTGCCAGTGCCATTACAACAGATCTTATTCCGGAGGATTCCTTTACGTCATAACCCTTGTAAGCTTTCCCGGGTAATTGTTGTTTTAAGAACTGAAGGGCCTGTTGCGCCATGGGGGTCATGCCATTTGCTACTCTTTTTACCTGCACCCAGGCAACTGTAGAGGATAATCCCAGGGCAGAATCTATTAATCCAAAGGAAGCAATGTCCGCATACACCGGGATAATTTCCTGCCCTGTACCACCCGGAATGTTCTTGCCGGAAGGCATTGTTACGGCCAGTTTCATGTATAATTGTACAGTGTTTTCAAAATAGCGCGCGGCCAGTTCGCGCAATTTTTCAGCATTGTTTTGACCGGTAACCGGGTAGGGTAGCCGGATATAGATATATTCATTGTCAATATATGTTTTCTTATTATTTTCCAGCTTAACTTCTTCGTACAAGTGGTGGATCGCGGACCCGTTTAAATCCGGGTTAATAGAATTTCCGAACCCAATGATTTGCTGCATTGAAGCGGCTTTTTTGTTTTGCACATAGGCATAGTCATCACTTTCATAATGTACATTAATTACTCCTCCGGAAGGTAAAGTGATCTTGTTCATTGTCCAGGCCGCCGCGTATTTATCTGCTTTTGCCTTATCCTGTACACTATATGGATAATCGGCATTGGTTAAGCTACCGGGATTTTCTGAAGGTGGTTTGTAGGTTCCCCACCGGTCGTTGCCCACAAAATTATAAGTCGGATTATTATCTGCCGGGTAAGAAAATATAAAACGGCTTTTTGGCTTTTTGTCGTTGCCATTATAGGTGATCCAAATACTATCCAGGGTAAGTTTGCCCCCCCCGGAAATACTGTTTTCGGCTCCTTTGCAAAGTTTATAGCTTTGAAAAAACCGGATTGTCTTTATTGGTTTTGCCCGTTCAGGATGGTTGGCCAGGTCTCCCTTACTATAAAGACAGATTTTATCTAGTCTTTGCATACCCCAGTTTTCATCTATTCCCCCTCCAGGACCAGATACCTGTTTACCATCTTTACGGTCATTCTTCACATAAAACCTGGCAATCATATTTTTGGATTCTATAGAGTAAAGAAGCCACATTTCACGTTCCCCATATATATAATGTGCCTTGTCATCTTTTGGGTCTGTTTTTAATCCTTCACTATAGTTAGCCGTTGCGTCGGAAGGAGTTCGCCATTTAATTCCTTTATCAAATCTGGAATAATTGAATTTCACCGCATCGCCCATGTCATCTTCCGTCACACCATTTCCGGTTATATCCACGTAATTGGGCGACACCAGTTCAGTAAGTAGAAAAGAATGCGTGTAGGCAGGGGTTTCTTCCTGTTGTACATACCAATCCCTGCCTTTTGTATTCAGGGGATTTCTGTTTTCGTCCCGGCCGATCGCATCATCCACATCTTTTTCGAAAATACTTTTACCGGTTTCGGTATTTCCATTTTCGATGGAAAATGAGACATCTACCTGCCTGGTATTGTATACCGGCAGGCCATACACATATTTTCTGCCATCGGTACCCAAAACATTTATTTCGGAAATATGATGGGGCTTTCTATAATCGTCCACCCGGGAGCCATCCGGATTGGATGAACTACCGCTGTTAAGGAAATTGGTCCTCTTAAAAGAATCAATCCCTGCTTTATTACAATCAGCGCTAAAAATGTGAGGACTGTCGGGGTTATAGGAATAGATTCTCTTATTAAAACCTACATCTGCTGCTTCTTCGGCCGTCAAAAAGGTTATGACCTGCGTACGCTTATCTCTTTGGCTTTTAGTTGTATTGGAAGAGGTTAATATTTTATCTCCGATCTCATTTTTATTGCCATCGTATTGTACCAGGGCAGGCAATAACATTGGTGTTCCTGACTCTACATTGGACATCTTAAATCTTACCAGGTTTTCACCGCCTATGGCGTTTTGGAAATCCACATCCGGGATCGCTTTTTCGCCCGGATTTTTGAAATACACGGCCTGGTAGGTGCTGTCATTATTTTTAAATTTTAAAACACCCGCCGCAGGATTATTTATTTTCCATTCCTTTACTGTAGTGGGCGACAGGGCTTGCGTAAATTCTGCACCACCGTGAACCAAATTTCCCGACCCTACATCCAGGCTTATCCGAAAGGCCTCATCTTTCGTTTGTACGAAGGCATCACGCATATATCCTACCTCGCCCCGGTAAGCCCTGAATGAACCCCCCGTACCTTCCCCCGTAATGCTGAAAATATCATAGGTATAAACAGGTAAAGCAATCGCAGGGCTGTTAGGTGTATACACTCCATCATTCAGCCTGTTGAAATCCAGCATGGCTTTGGGGTCTTTATTGGCTTCCTGGTAATGCAGGAATCCATAAGCTGGATGATGAGTCACCTGGTCCTCCTCGGCAATACTGCTTTCAGTATAGTATCCGGAAATACGGCCATGGGGATTTAAAGCCGTAATTTCTAATCCAACGCCAAAAGAAAGAGAATAATTACGGCGGGTAAATATATTTTGCACAGATGGAAGAACCGTCGGGTAAACAAATGAAATTCCGGAATTAAGCGTACCAATATTACTGCTCACGTCGTGGGAGGTAACTTCGTGTGTTTTATTATTTGTAGTTTCATAGGCATTTCTTTTTGACATGCTCAAACCTGCGTTCAGATGCATGCCTTCCAGCCCCAGGCGAGAGCTGTAAGTATAACCCGCACCAATGGAAGCTTTAGTACCATAGTCTCCGTCATGTTTTGTAGTGCTAAAGCTTATAGAGGGGGTATTGCTGGCTCCGCTCCGGCTATTCAAATTCAAAGCAGAGCCTACGGAGGCCCCATAGGATAAGCCACTTGTTTTAGTATCAGACCCCTTAGAGCTGAGACTTAAGGCAGGGTGGATACCCACCTCAGCTGCCACACCCAGTTTATTATTAAAAGATAAACCCGTATTTATATCCAGGCTTGTTCCAAATAAAGGGAGACCGATGAATTTTATACCTAAGCCACCACTGAATCCCCACGTTTTATCGGGGCGGATGCTTTGCCTTTTTGTAATGGTATCTTCTCCATTAAAATCATCCGGAAGGCCCCGCATATTCCTGTTGACGGCACCGGGATTGATGTTCCACCCCAGGCCCACCCAACTTGCTTCCTGGTCCATGGTAATTCCACTATTGTAAAACATATTTACAGGATACCCGCCTACATCCAATAAGGGAATATTATAGGAAAAATCACCTGTGAAGGGAGAAACCATATTGTCGGATCCCACCGGCTTAAAAGAACTCATTTCAGGTTGTCCGGGCCCACCGATAAGAGGCATCTCAGTAAGTTCGCTTTCTGAAAAAAGTATTTCTTTGAGAGCCGGAACTTTAACGGGCTTCAGGTGAGTAAGAGCCGGATATTGGGGTATTGAAAGAAGTAAATTACCTGTAGATGAGCTTTTTCCAGGAAAATTAATAGTTATTAATTTTTCCTGCTTACCCGGTTGCAAACCGGTACCTGCCTGCATTTTAAATGAAGCCAGGCCGCCTATAACGAAAATATTAATTAAAGAGAGGGCGATTTCCTTTTGGTATTTAGCAGACAATTTGGTGAGCATAACAATGATTTAGTTTTGGCCTTGATTTCTTTATTAATTTTTTTATTCCGATTTTGTTTTGTAAAAATGAATTTCAAACCAGACCGACCATACTTCATTGCGTGAATTGGTGATCACATCATACTCTAAGAGATTTTCTCCTGCATGCAGTTTTGAAGAAAATTCCCTGCTTTGTTTTTCACCACTTAATTCCACAATGCGGATGGTAGAAACAGCGTCTGTAGTTTCATTGACATAAGAAAGCTTTAGAATCCCATTATGTGCAATCCCTTTATCAGGCCCATTCTTTTTCATTTTTAGGAATGGCGCCTGATCAGTCAACATTTTTTCAAGGGAAGGGCTTCCCACCTTAAATACCCATGTTTCTGATTTAGCAGCATACGCCTTATCATCCCGAGCTATTATCTGCCAGGCATACCATTTGTCTTTCTCAAAGTTCATATTGTTGCCACCATAGTTCAGGTTATTGTTCATTAGGTTGCCTTCAGTATAAAAAGGAATATTCTGCTGAAGGGCTTCGTCCGCCTTTTGATGATCATTTACCTGGGTTATTAAAATTTCATAATGCAACCTGCTAAACATTCCTGCCGGGGTGGGCGGCATCCATATAAATTGTAAAGGCTGTGCTTCGGATTGGGCACTATCTGCAGGAAAAGCCAATAAGGGCGGGCTTAACGGCTCCACGTCAAATTCAAAACAATTTTCTGCAAATTCCGCTTTTTCTGTAGTGCTTGTCAGCGTATAGCAA
>CAJDXA010000030.1_pt1 | contig 13265 bp, 10 predicted proteins | sample 7391711 | NCBI WGS metagenome assembly CAJDXA01 (sample SAMEA7055748, study PRJEB34461) | soil metagenome | biome: terrestrial ecosystem; feature: Peninsula; material: soil | place: Antarctica | collected 2016
ATTACAAATACTATTAATTTTTTCATTTTTATTATTGTTTTAATGGTGAAATTATATTAATTGTTCTATAATTGTTTTCACGAGTCTGTTGCTCCTTAATACATCTGCCAAAATGTTCAATTGATTTCATAAAGGCATCATCTTCCGGCAGACTTTTCACTATTAAAAAAGTCTTTGAAAAGTGTAGTTACTCGCATTTATCCGGGTTAGGATTTCTCGCTAAACAGCAAAACGCTTGCCGAGAGGAAATTCTATGCAAAATTCAGAATTTTTTTATGGCGATCAAACTTTATATAAATTTTTTATAAAGTAATACGCATTTTTCCTTCACTGACTCTCGCTCCCAGATCAGCGAGTGAGGTAGTTTGAAATTCTTCTCTCATTTGATCTTTTTTTTCTTTCCAGACTTCGTGAATAGGACAGGGATCTCCGCCCCCGCAGTCGGGCAAGCCCAGCAGACAGGCATCAAAAAAATCATCACCTTCGATTACCATGATGACTTCTAACATCGAGATATCTTCTGCAGGTCGTGTCAAGGCAACACCGCCATTAGGACCACGGGATGAAGTCAGAAGTTTTGCACGATTCAGCTCCTGAAATGTCTTAGTCAGAAAGTGGAAGGAAATATCCAATTCCTCAGATATCTCTCCTATGCTGATGTATTCGGTACCACCGTTTTTTGCGACCATATAGATCAACGCTCTGATTCCGTAATTACAAGCCCTGGATAGGATTTTCATTAGGTTTTGGGTTATTTAAGACTTTCAAGGATTAAATGTAATTTTTTTCTTTTAAACGAAAAAATTTAATTTGCTAAAAATGTTATTTAGAATAATTCCAGTCCTTTTGATCTTATATGAAATGGGATCTAATTAGATTTAAAAATACTAAAAAGGACACATAATGATGCTGATTAATAAGTTCATTTATAGTGTAATAGTCATGTAATTCCAGGGGGGCATGACCTCTTGGAATAAGTATATTGTTGTATGATTACGTAATGCAGTGATTTCAATAAGTTATCCGGTGTGGTTTTGCGCTCTTTTCAGTAAAGCTAATAATTACAGGGGGAATTCCTGCGAGCTTGGAATTATAAAAGCAAGATAACGTAGTAAAGATTGATTAACGGAAGGCATCCGATTTTTGAGATCGTCGGTTATGGGTATGCATACGATTATCAACTTTCTTATTTATAGGATATGTTTAATAATTCATCAACCTTTCCGCTGTCTTCTCGCCTCATAAAGCATCATCCCGGTAGCCACGGCGGCATTGAGGGATTCTGTCCGCCCATGCTGCGGAATGATAAATAGGTCTTGTGCGAATTTCTCTATTTCAGTGGAAATTCCGGTATCTTCAGAACCTACCACCAGGCATACAGGGCCAGTGAAGTCAATATCCTCGATGTTTGTTTGACTTTTAAGTGATGAAGCAGCTATCCGGATTCCTAAATCATGAATTAACTGGAGCGTATCCTGCACATTATTAACCCTGCAAATTGGAATATCAAAAACAGCCCCCGAAGATATCTTTACCACCTGATCATTAACTGGAGCCATTTTCTCAGCTGGGATAATAACGGCATGAACACCCATCACTTCCGCCGTCCGTATGATAGAACCAAAATTGCCGACATCCTGGATCCGGTCCAGATAAAGCAGCAGAGGTATTTCACCTTGTGAAAACACATGACTGATAATATCCTCGGGATCTGAATACCTGATAGGTGAAGTGTAAGCAATAACTCCCTGGTGGTTGGCTGTTGTTTTTTTCTGAAGGATTTGATTACTGACTCTTTTTAACGGGATGGACTGATCTTTAGCCACTTGACGAATCTTGATTTCTTCAGGCCCCCGGAGGCTTCGATCGATCCAGATACTAGAGATTGGCGAACCATTCTGCAGAGCATCCAGGACGGGTTTACGGCCGATAATTATTTCAGGTGTCATCTACTACTCTTCTTCATGGAAGGCTTGACTTGATTTTACTGCGGCATAAATAACAGAAACTGTATCCTTTATTTTATCATTTCCGGTGCTGTCCGACCAGCCCGTAATTTTTGCGGCTGCTTCCAGAATCTTGGGATCCTGATCAAGTTTTTCCTGCTTAGCCTGGATTTCTTCAGCGATTCGATCCTTTATTTTCTGTTCAGCTTCTTCCTTTTCCGCTTTTTCTTTCATTTTAGCAACCCGTTGAGCTAGTTGCTTCTCTGTTTTAAGCATATCATCCAGTTTCACCTGCTTGGATGAAATCTGTTCTTCCAGCATAATAAGCTTTGCCTGACGAATCTGTGCTTCCAGCTGACCCTCAGCTCTTTCTATTTTATTCTTTTGAAATTTGAGTTCTTTTTGATCTTTGCCTATAGATTGCTTCATCCGGTTGATAGCCGCAACCAGGCCATCCATCCGGCGGGTGGTTTTTACTACAGGATCATTTCCAGTAGCTGATTGCCCATATTTCTTGGATTTGACTTCCTTGAACAGGCCATCGAGTTTATCCCATACTGCTGAATGATCCTCTCGGGTAAATCGAACGCTTTTGAAGTTTGTCTGAACTTTTTTCAGCTCGTCAAATAAATGTCTTAAGGATTTTCCGTCCTTCAGCTTTTCTTCGATATTTTCAAGCTGATTCATAAACCGGGCTTTATGAATGGCTGATTCTTCACCAAAAGCTTTTTCTGATTTTGCACGAAGGGCCTTAAGCGATGAGAACATAGCGTTGGTTCTTCGCCTCAGGTCGTTACCATGCCGCCGGGCGAGATTACGTTCTCTGATTTGGTTTTGAACTTTAGACCAGAAATTCTTCATGTTGTTCCACAAGTCCTGGCTATACTCCTCCGACTTCTTGACTTTTTCTTCGTATTCCTCCAGCTCGTCGTTGTAGGTGTTTTTCAGTCTGTTGGAGAGGACAAAGAAATTCCATTCGGCCTGAGCCATCTTAAGCAAATCATCTCGATCTACCTCATACTCCTGAGGTAAGAGATCATGTGTAAGACTCAGTTCTTTAGTGAATTGAGTCTTGACATCTGGAAAGGTAATGTCTGCTGAGTTATTTCGCCACTCGTTTCTGACAAGGTTGTCAAATTCCTCGGTAACGTCCTCCGCCTTAATGATCTGGACATCATATGTCCCGTCATTTTCATTGAGATCAATCGTGATGAGAACCTTTTGATCCTCTTCTTTTTTACCCCAAAATACTAATCTGTCCTTCATTTCATCTCTCTTTGTAAGCCACTTAGTTCGCACCCGGCAAAATTTACTATCCGGAAATTATACCAAAATTCCCCGATATTGCCTGGTCATACCTCTGACTGACAGGCTCCATCTTTTGGGTAATTTCGAGGAAATTACAAAAAATTATACGGCCACCATAACATTTTTGATTAAATGCTGAACGATCTGTACAGTGTTGGTGGCTGCTCCTTTACGAAGATTGTCTGCTACCACCCAAAGGTTCAATCCATTTTCGATGGATTCATCCCGGCGTATCCGACCCACAAAAACCTCATTCCGTCCCTTAGCCATCAATGGCATGGGATATTCGCCTTTGGCAGGATTGTCCTGGACGATCACACCTTCTGTATTTCTAAGGATAGAAACGACTTCATCGATTTCAAAAGGTAGTTCAAATTCTATGTTAATAGATTCTGAGTGTCCTCCATGAACCGGTACTCTGATAGCTGTGGCGGTGATCCCTATAGAATCATCACCCAGTATCTTTCGGGTTTCATGAACCAGTTTCATCTCTTCTTTGGTATAGTCATTCTCCAGAAAAACGTCACAATGTGGAAGACAGTTGTCGAATATAGGATGTGGATAGGCTGGTTCTTCAGCCGATTTGCCCAACTTTTCGTCATCATACTGCTTTACCGCTTTGACACCCGTTCCGGTGATCGATTGATAAGTTGAAATTACCAGCCTCTTGATTTTAAAGTGCTTATGTAGCTGTGAAACCGCTAACACCATTTGCGTCGTAGAGCAATTAGGGTTTGCTATAATCCGATCTTCTGCAGTGATGGAATCGGCATTGATTTCAGGTACCACCAGTTTTTTACTGGGATCCATTCGCCAGGCTGATGAATTGTCTACAACGAATGTACCAACCTCCGCAAAACGTGGTGCCCATTCAAGTGAAACACTTCCTCCGGCTGAAAATATAGCCACATCGGGCTTACGGCTGACCGCTTCTTCGATACCAATTACAGTGTATTCTTTTCCTTTGACCGTCATGGTCATCCCAATTGATTTTTCAGATGCCACAGGCAGTAATTCATCAAATGGCAAATCCAGTTCTTCAATGACCCGGCATATTTCCTGTCCAACCAATCCGGTAACCCCTACGATTGCTAATTTCATTTTATTTAAAATTATTTTTGTAGTAAATTAAGTGGGGCAAAGATAGGTTTTATCTCAGACATACCAGACATTCATGACGAAATATTATTTCATTATCAGCTGCTTTTTGTATGTATTATATGGCCATAGTTCAATCGGTTCTTCTCCGGTACTTATGACTGATGGCCCTGAATACAGACGTGAAAATGTTTTGGTGGATTCAATGATACTAAGCGATATACGCCTAACAACTTATGAAAAGGAATTGCTATTTACTGAAATCATGTACGATCCACCTTTTTCATGCCCTGAATACCTGGAAATTACCAATATGGACTATAATGTTACCTCGTGGGATAATTTATGGTTACAAAAATCTTCCGGTCATCCTGTAAAGTTGGATTTGCCACCAGCATGGCCGGTTGGTGAAAGCCGGATTATTACTTCCGATAGAGCGCAATTCATAAAATGCTACCATGAGGTGAACGCTGATCTGGTTTATGAATCAGACTTATTTGCGTTGACCAATACAGGCACTACAATTACATTAATTTCTAAGGATCCTGTCGAGCGGGTAATTGATCGGGTATCATATAGCCCTTCCGATCAAAATAAATTGTTTTCCAATGTAAAAGGAGTAGCTCTGGAACGCAACTTAAATGAACCTGAAAACAGTAGATGGCGTTCCGGATTTGTGCAATTTGGATATCGTAGTCCGGGATTTTTACCTGATTGGGAATGGAATACAAATATAAATATCCTATTTTCGTCTTCAGTTATTTATTCCGTTTCTGGAAGACATCCTTCTGAACTGGAGATTCAACTGGAATCTGAAAGAGTAGATGGAAATATAACTATTGAGATATTTGATTTGAATGGAACAAAGGTGCAGACCCTTGCAGATGGTGTGCCCACGCAGGGCGGTGAAATATTTATATGGAAAGGCAGGACAAAATCAGGAGAGTTACTTCCGGAAGGCTTATATTTATTCTGGATTTATTATTTTGATATAGAGGGTCGTAAAAGAATTTTCAGGAAAACATGCGTCTTGTCAAACAATTAGGAACTTTATGGTTCACCCTCGAAAGATGGTGTCAGTATAGGTGGATTCAGATTCTGATATCACTATTAGTGATAGCTGTTACTGTGATTTGCCTTATCCAGCCAGATATTGATTTGCTAAGGTGGGTGTCCCACCAAACCGTACTTATTTTGCTGCTTTGGCTGGTTGCCGGAGTGGCCTTTCTAATGTTGCGTTCAAAGAGGCTGGCATTGGTTTGCTTGTCGTGTTGCGCTGCTTTATGTCTCTATCTTAAAAATGCTTCCAATATTTCGCTGGCGGCACCGCAGGTGGTTTTGAATCAGGAATCTAAATTTTCAATTTCTCATTTCAATTTATCTTCTATACAGGACAACCTGGATGAAGATCTTGATCTGATCGATCAATTAGCTCCGGATATACTGGTTTTTCAGGAGTTTACACCGCAGTTTCAAGACCAAATTTTGGAACATTATGACACGGTTTATTCCGATCGCACCGAATTTGTCCGGATGGATGACTATGGCCAGGTCATATTTACGTCATTTCCAGTAATAAATAAAGACACCTTCTTGATATATAATCAGCCGGTATTGAGACTTCGTCTACAAATCCGGGATGGCCGTATGATTCAATTAATATCCCAGTACAACTTACCGCCGATAACGAAAAAATATAAAGAAGATAATAAGTTGGTCTTTTCTCAAATTGCAGACTTTATTGCCCAGTCAGAAGAACCTGTGCTTTATGTGGGGACTTTAAACTATGTGTCATGGGATACTGAATTGGTTCGGTTCAGGTACAATGCGAATCTGAATGATAGTCGGAAGTCATTCTTTCCTTCATTTTCCAATAATGATAAATCGTTGTTTTATGCACCGGTTGACCATATTTTTTATAATGATTACCTGAATTGCCTGCAGTTCAAAAAAATAGAGGATCCTTCCAATAAGATAATAGGGATGCGAGGGGAGTTTCAAATAAATAATCATGAAAAAGTATTTGCTTCAACGAAAGAACAGCATTGAATTGGCTTGTTCGGGATTGATTCGGTTTTTTAAATCTGAACCTCACGCGACTATCCATTTTATCTCAGCTATCCTTGTAATCTTGTTGGCTTGGGCATTATCGGTGACCAGAATGGAATGGATTGCCCTGATAGTTGCCATAGGCTTAGTAATCCAAACAGAGATACTGAACACAGTGCTGGAAAAAGTGATGGATTTTATACATCCGGATTTAGATCCCCGGGCCAAGATCATAAAGGATATGGCAGCAGCAGCCGTTTTATGGAGTTCCATGGTTGCATTAGTAATTGGCTGTTTTATATTCCTACCATATTTGTCAGAATGGATATGTCGCTAATCAATTTTTCAGATAGTACATTTTATCAATTATCTCTCGACGATTGGTATGATATTTCAAGATTACGTGAACGGGTTTTTATAGTGGAACAAAAATGTCCTTATTTGGATGCAGATGGGAAGGATCACCGGGCACATCATATAATAGGTCGTGACATGACTGGAGTGCTCAAGGCTTATGCACGAATAGTTCATCCGGAAGACCAAGCGGTTCCTGTCTCTAAGCTGAGTTATCTTAATGGTCAGCAGATGGAGAACCTGTTATTGAAAATTCACCAACGAGCTTCGAATTTGTTTATGCCGGCTATAGGTCGGGTGGTATTGGACGAGTCTCTCCGGGGGCTGGATTTAGGTGACGCCTTGATGAGCTATGCAATGAACTGCTATTCATTGATTTATAGTGATCGTCCGGTTTTTATCTCTGCCCAAAAGCCACTTCATGATTTTTATGTCCGTCATGGTTTTGTTCAATCAGGGCCCAGTTATCTGGAAGATGATATCCCTCATGTTCCAATGGTTTTTGCTATTGATCTATAATTTTAGTGATTTAGTAGATATTACTTTTTGAAATCAGAAACTGTTGTTTCTTTTGCCATTTGTTTCAATAAGGAAATAGCAAGTATGAATTGTCTGGAATAGATTCCATGCTTTCTTGACTGAGTAAGTAAACTACTTTCTTCCTAAAACAATTCGCATTCAAATTGATTACATTTGCGTCCATAAATCGCCAAATAAATGAAAAGTTCCGGACTTTGTCTGTTCTTGATAATTTCAATTCTGTCCTTTACGCAATCCCAGACACCTTTTACCCTGGAAGAAGCCCTACAATATGCTGAAACCAACCAAATAGCTGTTCTTAAATCGAAATTGGATATTGAGGACGCTGAATATCAGATCAAGGAGATTTTAGCCGGTGCCATCCCCAAATTAGATGGGAAGGTTGAATACCAGCGATTTATTCAACTGCCCACTCAGATTTTACCTAAAGGAGCTTTTTTTAAGGGAGACCCTTCCCAGGGTGTTCCACCCAATCCGGAACAGGATCTTGAAGTTCAGTTTGGGGTGAAAAACTCGTTAACGGCCGGATTGTCTTTCAGTGCGCTTTTGTTTGATGGGAGCCTTTTTGTTGGTATTCAGGCATCAAGATTAGCCAGAGAATTGGCTGCATCACAGATCGGAGTGGTAGAAAGTGATGTTCGAGATCACGTAAATAAGGCTTATCTGGCTGTTCTGATTGCCAGGAGAAATGAAGAAATTCTTCAAAAGAATGTTATTAATCTTCAAAAGACCCTTTTTGAAACCCGTGAAATGTATAAGAATGGGTTTATGGAAAAGCTTGATGTGGATCGGTTGGTGTATTCATTATCCAATCTGAAGATGGAAGTGGCGAATGTAGGAAACCTGATTTATTCCACTAAAAACATACTGAAATTACAAATGGGGTTTCCCATGGATGATTCGATCGAGGTAGTGGAAACACTAGATGATTTTATTAATCGCGAGGCAGCTGTTGTTCTGGTTTCGGAAGAATATAGCTTTCATAACCGGCCTGAATATGAACCATTAATGGTTAGCCGCGAATTGAGAGCAATGGATATCAAGCAATTGCGTTTTGGATATTTACCCACATTATCGGTGTTTGCGAATTACAATCAACAGCTTCAGGCAGATAAATTGACAGATGGGAAATGGTTTCCATATTCTATCGTGGGTGGTACGTTGGCTCTTCCAATATTTGATGGTCGCGATCGAGCGATGAAGATTAACCGGGCTGAAGTCCGCTTGAAGCAGCATGAACTTGATATAGAGAGTAGTAAACGAGCCTTTCAACTTGAAGTAGATAATGCACGTAAGGATTTTATCACCAATCTCAATAAAGTTCTTGACAGTGAAGAAAATATGGAACTGGCAAATGATATTTTTGATGTCGCACAGATTAAATTTCGCGAAGGAGTGGGATCGAGCGTGGAGATTTATCAGGCGGAGTCATCCTTTTACCAGGCTCAATCCATATATATTAATGCATTATATGACTTTATGGTCTCCAAATCAAACCTTGAAAAAGCACTTGGGAAAATATGAAACACAGATCGATAATATTCATCCTGTCTATTTTTTTCGTATTCTGGACAACCGCATGTCAGAATTCTGGGTCTGTAGATGCTGATATGCAGGCATTGGATAAAATGGATTTAGCTTCTTTAAAGTCCTTACTTGCCAAGAAGAAAGCTTCCATGTCGCAGCTGAAGGTGGAAGTAGATTCCATCGTTAGCAGGATGGAAGTTCTGGATCCGACAATGAATAATAAGAAGACACAGCGGGTAACTATACTTCCAGTAAAAGATACCGTCTTTCGTCAGCACATCACCGTCCAGGGTTTACTCGAAGCCGATGAGACCGTAAGCGTCAATGCGGAAACGGGAGGCCGCCTTTTGAAGCTTAATATTGATGAGGGAGATTATGTAAAGAAAGGGGATCTGGTCGGTGTACTCGATTTGGAACAATTGTCCAAACAACAAGCAGAAATAGAAAAAAGCTATGAATTGGCCCAGGAAGTATACGAGCGCCAAAAACGCCTTTGGGATCAAAACATCGGCTCAGAGATTCAATATCTGCAGGCTAAAAATGAAAAGGAAAGGATGGAAAAATCTCTTGAAACTCTCGCTTATCAGCAGTCTCAAGGAAAAATATATGCACCCGTTTCAGGTGTTGTCGATGTGGTTAATATCCGCGAAGGTGAACTGGTATCACCTGGTGCTCCCATAGCTGTAATACTGGATATCCAGCAGCTTATTGCTACTGCCGATGTGCCGGAGAATTATTTGGGTAGTGCGCACTTAGGTGATGAAGTGACGGTGCGATTTCCATCCTTGGATGTAGAAACCAAAGGTCGAATTACCCTTATTGGTAGTAAAATAGATAAGGCGAACAGGACATTCAGAATTGAGGTAAGGGTAGGACGAATCGCTAAAAATCTTAAACCCAATATGCTTACCGAGATCACCTTGAACATCAGTACGGTCAAGGATGTAATAACTATTCCGATCAATATCGTTCAGCAGGAAATCAATGGCAAGAAATACCTGATGGTTGTCGATCGTAACAATGGCACTCTTGTCGCAAAGAAAGTTTATATCACGACAGGCGAAACAAATGATAAAGAAGCTATTGTAACTCAGGGACTATCGCAGGGAGATGAAGTTATCCTGATAGGAGGACGAACGGTGAGTGAAGGTACACCACTAGAAATTCTTGACGACTCCGTATTGTTATTGGATTCAAATCAGGGAGGTCAATGAGCAATACGAACGAAAAGATCATAGGGAAACTGAAGGAATTTGGGCTGACCAGTTTTTCTGTAGACAATGCTACGACTGTGTTTTTACTGACCATCATGATTTTCTTGTTTGGTCTGCAGTCCTACAATTCTATGCCGAAGGAACAGTTCCCCGAAGTTTCTTTTCCTACGGTGTTTGTTAACACACCCTACTTTGGAAACTCGGCCGCAGACATCGAAAATCTGATTACCAGGCCGCTGGAGAAAGAGATTAATACAATCATTGGTCTGGAGAGCCTGACATCAATTTCTATTCAGGATTTTTCTGTCGTAACAGTCGAATTTGATGCCAGTGTTGAAATGGATGAAGCGGTAAGGAAAGTGAAGGATGCCGTGGATGTGGCAAAAAGCGAATTGCCTACAGACCTGGAAACTGAACCGCGGGTCGTGGAGATTAACTTGTCTGAGATTCCCATTATGTCGGTGAACTTGTCTGGCGAATTCAGCATAGATGAGTTGAAAGAGTATGCAGAATATCTGGAAGATGAGTTTGAAAATCTTACGCAGATTTCTGAAGCAGATGTCAAGGGAGCTCTGGAGCGGGAGGTCAAAATTGATGTGAATCTGACCAAAATGGAATCATTAAAAATTTCTTTTGGTGATATAGATAATGCCGTAGCCAGTGAAAACCTGACCATGTCAGGTGGGGAAATCAAATCTGATGGATATCTGCGGGCGGTCCGGGTTATTGGACAGTTTGAAAATATGGACCAGATCCGGAACATTATTGTAAAAAGTGAATCCCAGCGACCGGTGTACCTCAAAGATATAGCTGAAGTTACATATGGGTATAAAGATCGTACCAGTATTGCTCGTTCTGATGGATTACCTGTCGTTTCCGTGGATGTAATCAAGCGAAAAGGGGAAAATTTGATCGAAGCAGCCGATAATGTCAAGGCGATACTACGAAAAGCGCAGAATGACGTATTTCCGGCAGATCTAAAAGTCAGTATCTTCAATGATCAATCCGAAAATACTAAAATATTGATCAGCAACCTGGAGAATTCGATTATCTCCGGAATGATATTGGTCATTGTTGTCTTATTGTTTTTTATGGGCTTGCGAAACGCCAGTTTTGTTGGTATTGCTATTCCACTTTCTATGTTGACAGGAATACTGTGGTTGTATTTGACCGGAGTTACTCTTAATATGGTGGTTCTGTTTTCATTGATTCTGGCCCTGGGTATGTTGGTTGATAATGCCATTGTGATGGTAGAAAATATTTATCGGTACTTTCAACGGGGATATAGTCCGATCGAGGCAGCGAAGTACGGTGCCGGTGAAGTGGCTGTTCCTATTATAGCCAGTACAGCAACGACTATAGCTGCTTTTGTTCCATTGGCTTTCTGGTCGGGATTGTTTGGGGAATTTATGAAGTACCTTCCTATAACTTTGATTCTTGTCTTATCGTCTTCACTCCTCGTAGCACTCGTGATCAATCCGGTTTTTACTTCGCGGTTTATGAAAGTTGATGAGCGGCAGAATAGTGCAGTTAAACGGAGAAAGAAAAAAAGGAACAATCTGATATTTGTTCTTGGTTGCGTTATACTGGCGGTAGTATTTCATTTTATCGACATACAATGGGCTCGAAACTTACTTGGGATTGTGGCAATTGTTACGTTGTTAAACACCTATTTACTACGCCCATCCTCGTTTTATTTCCAGGATAAAATCATGCCGGCTTTGGAGCACGGATACAATAGATTCATAACCATGGCACTTCGACGAAAGATGCCAGTAGTTGTTTTCTTGGGTACATTTGCTTTATTGATATTTTCCATTTTGCTCCTGGCATTTAATACACCCAAAATCCTCTTTTTCCCCAGTACAGATCCACTGTATATTAATGTATTTGTAGAGCTCCCGCTTGGCAGGGATATTAATTCTACAGACAACGCAGTGAAAGCTATTGAGCACCAAATTGACAAAGTGCTGGAACCATATGACCAAATAGTAGAGTCTGTTTTAACTCAGATAGGTGAGAATACTTCGGACCCCAATTCGCCGCCAGAGCCTGGCTCCTCGCCCAATAAAGCCCGAATTACCGTAACATTCGTTCCGACTCAGGAGCGGGGAGGTATAAAAACCTCCATAATCATGAATGATATCCGATCACAATTAAGTGATTTACCCGGGGTTCAAATCGTTGTTGACCAGAACGCATCAGGTCCTCCTGCTGGTAAGCCGATCAATATCGAGCTGCAAGGTGAGAATATAGATGAATTGGCTTTATTATCTGAGAAGCTGATCGATTATATCAACAATCAGAACATTGGCGGTATTGAAGAACTAAAGGCAGATGTGCAAATAGGTAAACCGGAATTGCTGGTACATATCAACCGTGAAAATGCGCGTCGGTTTGAACTTTCTACAGCCATGATTGCTAATGCGATACGGACGAGTATCTATGGAAAGGAAGTTTCCAAGTTTAAGGATGGGGAAGATGAATATCCGATCCAGCTACGCCTAGATAGTACCTATCGGAATAACATCAGTTCTATTCTCAATCAAAGAATTACATTCCGGAATCCGGCTTCTGGCCTACTCACACAGGTTCCGATTTCTGCCGTTGCAGATATCGAGTATTCTACTACCTACAGTTCTATCAAGCGGAAAGATATGGAAAGGGTAATTACGGTGTATTCTAATCTTCTGGCTGGATACAATGCTAATGAAGTGGTGGCTGAAATCCGGGAATCGATGAAGGAATTTGATTTTCCGCAAGGCGTGAACTATGCTTTTACGGGTGAACAGGAGCAGCAGGCTAAGGATATGGCATTTCTTGAAACAGCCTTTACCATTTCCGTGTTTTTGATTTTTATTATTTTGGTCAGTCAGTTCAATTCCATAATATTTCCGTTTATCATTATACTTACCGTGTTGTTTAGTACGATAGGCGTTTTCCTTGGATATGCGATTACTGGACGTGATATTTCTGTCATTTTTACAGGAGTGGGAATTATTTCCCTGGCGGGTATCGTGGTGAATAATGCTATCGTGCTGGTGGATTATATCAATCTTCTAATTCATCGGAAAGGAGATGAACTCGGACAGATTGGTATGTGGGATATGGATAAGGATACTGTCAAAGATATGATCATTGAAGGTGGTGAAACTAGGTTGCGGCCCGTGCTTTTGACTGCTATTACGACCATTTTGGGTTTGATTCCTTTGGCAATAGGGCTCAATAT
>CAJDXA010000031.1_pt1 | contig 13247 bp, 9 predicted proteins | sample 7391711 | NCBI WGS metagenome assembly CAJDXA01 (sample SAMEA7055748, study PRJEB34461) | soil metagenome | biome: terrestrial ecosystem; feature: Peninsula; material: soil | place: Antarctica | collected 2016
CTACAACGAAGTTCAGCTGAAAGGTTCAGATCTTAATACGACTGGCGTATTGTACTATCAATTAGATACAAAAACGTATACAGCGACTAAGAAGATGATCGTGATAGAATGATAAAGACGCAATATTTTGCGTCTTTACTAACATTCAGTCTGGATCATGAGTAACTGGTCATGTTTGCAGTAGATGCAAACATATAAGTAATGGTTAAAACCTCCGCAGATGAATTTCTGCGGAGGCTTTTTTATTACCACAGTTGGTGGAAGAGCTTGTGCCGCCCCAGCGGTAAATTTGCCGCTAGAGGAGGTGCGATGGGGTAATGCCTTTCACCTGGGAATATTAATCAAGCGTTATCAGATGAAAGGCCCTATGTTTGTATAAGCAAGGAATTTGCCGGGAAAGGATGTGCGCTCTCAGCCCACCCGAAAAGAGGACTTTTCAGGTTACTCATCTCAGCCAAACTGTGATTTCGTTCGATCATCTTTCACATGGTAATTCTATCTGTGGTAAAATCCATTTATCTATCTCTGTCGTTCCTATGGGGGACTCAATTATAGAATATTATCCTCCAGGGTCTCAAGACCATGGCTCCCCGATTGCTATCGGGGCTTACGTCCCATATGGGGACTACCCTAATAAATAGCCGGGTTAGTAGATTTACTATAATATAAAAGCTGTCGTAAATAGAAGTTTTATACATGCCGCTCCGATAGCAATCGGAGGCAGGCTGCTGTGAGATAATGTGTAGCAGCTGGCAAGTTGAAGAAATGAGGAATTCCATAGTATAAAGTTAAACTATTTTAGAAATTTGTCGTTTTGGGAGTGGTTGGTATATTTGAAGATTATAATCAATCCTTATTTTAATAATTAACAAAAAACATATTTTATGTCTGTAGCGAAAAAAGGCGACAAGGTTAAAGTGCATTACACAGGAAAATTAACGGACGGAACGGTGTTTGATTCATCCAGGGACCGGGAACCATTGGAATTTGAGATTGGTGGAGGTCAGATGATAGCGGGATTTGATCATGCGGTTGATGGAATGAAAGTCGGTGAATCAAAAACGGCCAAATTCTCCAGCAAGGAAGGTTATGGAGAAAAGGATGAGGAAATGATCTTTACCGTACCTAAGGATCAGCTTCCACCGGAAATTAATCCGGAAGAAGGTCAACAGCTTTCAATGCAGCATCCCAGTGGGCAAAATATTCCTGTTGTAGTAACGAAGGTAGAGGAGAACGAGATAGTGATTGATGCCAATCATCCCCTGGCTGGAAAAGAATTGGAGTTTGAAATAGAATTGGTGGAAATCAATTAAAAGACGATATTTATAGAATAAAGTACAGGCTCCATAAGTTAGGATCCTGTACTTTATATTCAAGTGATTTAATAAATTTAGCCTATGGTTTTTATCCATTCTAAAATTGTTAATGCAATTCGTCCGATACTGACTACAGTTATCGTGTTTATAAGTGGAGCCACTTTATGGTGTCAACAGGACCAATCTGGCATGGCTTCCTATTATCATGATAGCCTGGAAGGAAATAATACCGCTTCCGGCGAAATATTTTATCAAAGTAAATTTACTGCTGCTCATAAAAAACTCCCTTTCGATACTTGGGTAGAGGTTACTGATGATAAAGGGCATCAGGTTGTGGTGCGTATCAATGATCGTTTGCCACGACGTTCCTCCCGGATAATTGATTTGACCAGGGAGGCTGCACTTGAAATGGACATGGTGAGGCATGGATTAAAGCAGGTGGAGCTCAAGGTAATATCTGCTCGCCAGGCTTGGACGTGGTTTACCGAAAATGGATTTCTGAGGCCACTTGCTATGTTGTATTAATATTTGTCATCTCATTCTTCCTGGGCCTAAGTGTTCAGCTCGGCCTTTCAAAACAATGGTAATGAATTCATTGGATTTGAGAATGAATTATTTCTTAATCAGCAAATCTGAGCCGGTTTCACACAATCTCTAAAGCGCTTGGATTACAATCAGTTAAAGAACACAATAGCTATACTGCGGCTGACCTCCGAGGATTCCGGAGAAAATATATTTATGTGAATTTAAGAAGGGCAGATGCCACCGATCTGATAATTAATAACTTAATTCTCGGTGGTTGTGAAGCTTGTGAGCTGAGTACAGTACGATCCAGCCAAAGGCGGATCTAATGGATCGATGTCTATTTAACTAACTCTAACCTGGACGAGCCAGAACCAAAGAGGTGGGAGGTTTTTCAGTGATTTTGCTAGGAACTGGTTTGTATTGCGTAACGTCACACGCGCTATGAGCAGTGCATGGATGAGTGTAAAGCCAGTCTTTTATCTAAAGTCACTTGCAAAAAATACCAGGTGAAAGGCATTACGCCAACACACATCCTGCCCGGCAAATTCCTTCCACCAGTAAGTCTTGCCAAAATTTGGCAGAATGCCGCTTAAGACGGCACAAGCTATGACTGGTAAGTTACCTAATTGCTCCACTAATTCGGAAGTCTGTGTTTCTGATTAAGTAATGCGTCTGAGTTGAGCTATGAATTATCATTCTCAATTAACTTAATAAGTAGAAACCCTGAATTGCCACGCCTTTCAAGGCGTGGATAGGAAGTTCTTCATATATTTGGCTTTAGCCAAAAATTATAGAGTAAACTATGGTGTTTATGAAATTTCAATGATGATGTAATGATCTGCTTTCGACCTGGAATTAGGTCGCACTGCGTATCTTCAACTGTACTCTTTTATAGCTGCAGAAACTTGAGTGAATAAAGTAAAATCCCATCGTGGCTCTATCTGATCAGAAAAATATTCCCATATTTCTCCTTTGTCGCATCGTAAACCGTTTTGTACCGGACATAGTAATTATAGTTGCCGATTGGTAAAATGTTATTCTGGGCATCCCGGCCATCCCAACAATTTGAAAAGTCCTGATTGGGGTCATCGGGGTTGAAGTTGGTCTTTTTGAATATGACCTTTCCTGTCCTATTGAATACGACGTATATTTCAATGCCGGCTATATATTCATTGGTATAAATACAAGCATGTGCGTTATCTGAATCTGGACTGGAGGGTGCAATACCATTGGGAATATTGAGCACGTCTCCCTCCCGGACATATACGTTGAAAGTATCGGCCAATGCACACCCATATTGATTGATAAGGTGAGCCGAGACCGTACGTGTGCGAAAGAGTTGCTTTTGAACCATTTCTATACAGTCATAATCACACGATAAGGTATCAGGATTGAGTATCCAGGTATATTTCTCCGACATTGGAGCATCTTTGGAGACATAGGATATTTTGAAGGCCGGGTCGTTAAAGTTGAGGCTGTCTCCACTGTTTATAGTAGTGTCTTGTATGAAGGAGGTCCGCTCCATTACCCCTCTCAGCTCAGGCATAAGCACTGTGTCGAGCCTACAACCATATTGATCTTTGGCCGTGATGGCGTATCTTTCATTGGCATACAGGAATGAGAAGGTATCCCTACTGAGAAAAGGCCCTTGGTTGATGCTATAAGTGACCAGATTCATATTTGAAGCACCCAATACCGAATCCATAATGGCATATCCGGATCTATTGAGATTGCACGCAGGCTCTGTGAGGAAGAGATTAAATGATCTGAGTCGGGAAGGTGCTCTTTTGTTTTGATATTGGGCCATGGTTGTACATCGATTCACGGTGTCTGTCAAAGTAAGGAAATATAAGCCCTCTTTGGAGATGTCTTTAGCCAGAGAATCAAGAGAAATAGGGATAGATTGGTTACCATACGTCCATTCGTAGATGTAATTTTCTGAAGGAGGATAAACTGCTGAAATAAGATTGGCCTCCGAACGCTCACACCGCAGGGAATCATCGATGGATATCTCTGCTTCCAGGATATTGGAGATGTCTCTTATCTCAAAAACAGTGGTGGAATCACAGTTATTATAAGGATTGATCACTGTCACTAAATAAGATCCGGCAGCCAGTTCCGGCGACTGATGGCCCGTGGCTATTTCTTTCATGGAAGTTGGATCTATCCAGATAGCCATGAAGGTATCTCTCTCGGGCAGGAAGAGGGCGTTTCCTTTGTGATCTATGCAATCTGCATCATGCACCTGAATATCAAATTTGGGTTTTATCGTCTGTTCGATTTTGAAGGTGTCAATCATTTCGCAACCGTTGTCGCCTTCCAAATACAGGATATAGTCCCCTTTAGCACTTATCTTTATATCTGGTTTTTCCAGGATTTCTCCGTTGGGTAATTGCCAATATTGGGCTACGACAGAATCCTGCGTGAAATAAGTCAAGTCTACTTCCTTGCCTCCGCAACCCAAAGAAAGATAACCCACTGAATCCAATCTGGGGGGAATAACATCACCATAGATTAACATTTCTGATTTTCTTTCACATCCATTCTTGCCCGCATAGGTGACCAGGTATGTGCCGGGTAATTGAAAGCTAGGGCGGATAGCTGTAGAAGTGAAACCGGATGGACCCGTCCAGGATGCCCTTGTAATTTGATTTGACGCTATATCGTCGCGAAGCTGGATCTTCGACCGGGTACAGCTGATAGTGTCTGTCCGTAATAAAAATTCTACGGCTGTGGTGTCCAACGTGACCGTATGGGTCAAAGAATCGACACATCCGTTGTCATAAGAGACTTCCACTTTGTAATCACCCGGGTACTCAATGTTGTAAATGGCATCATTCCCGACTGGTGTGTTTCCAAAATACCATTGATAGTATACAGCGCGATTTACAGGTTTAGTAGTTTCTACCTGAAATCGGGGCTGTAGATTATTACAATCGATCAGTGGTTTATTCATCTTAATAGGTACAGTTTCCTGGTCTTGTTCAACCATTACGCTGGTGGAAACAAAACAACCGCTATTCTTTTGAATAACCAGGCTTATTCTTCCCGGGTTATAGACGTCAAAAGAATCATTCATACTGGCTTGACCACTTTCATCAATCCATTCAACCTGGTTAATATCAGTATAATCAGCCAGATGAATACGAGTAAAAGGGTTCAGGCAGGTTATGGGTGCGGCGATTACATCAGGAGCTGCGCCACCTGTTTCTTGGATGACTGAAGTCCTTAATGGTGTTTCACATCCGTTTTTTCCCACGATCAATACTCTGTAATCTCCCGCAACCAACTCAGGGAAGAATTCTGTTGAAGTCCAACCACCCGCACCATACCAAATGACGAAATCCAGTTGGGCGGTGTCATACGTAGGAGTTATGAAATTTTTGCCGGCATTACAAGTAATAAGATATTCCGACTTTATGTCGACGGATGGTGGCGACCGGTCCTCTTTGACTTCTATCCTAAGATCTCGGCTGCAAGATTCTTTATTGAACGCCACAAATCTATATATCCCGGATTTGTCCACTTCGATTGAAGTAACATTATCTCCAATCTGATTGCCCTCCTGATCAAACCACACAACCCGGGTTATATCCCGACCTTTCACAGAAAGAACGACTTTGCCTGTAGTGCATTGGAGATACTGTACTGACTCATACTCCACAACGGGTGGCTCCATGGTAGATATTACTTCAATAGGTTCATTCCCTTTACATCCATTCGCCTTATCTGTGTAAACGACCGTATATGACACGGGCAGCATAATGTTAAGGATAGGGCCAGAATAGGAGAAAGCATCCTGACTGGACTGAAATTCAAGGTTGGAATAATCAGCCTGGTTTTTAATCGTAATGCTTCCGCGATTGTCGCTGCAATCAAGATCGATTTTTTCGATTATTGGTTTTTTAGCTTTTGTATTATTAGGGAAAATTATCGTTTGCGTGCTGATGCAGGTGCCATTATCCAGCAAAATCTCTACCGTTCCGGGACCTTTGGCGATGAGATTTTTAGCTTCTATTGTAATCGAATCCTTTGTGGTAAGCTCGGGCTGGCAATTATCGCAATTTATTAGCTCCAGGAGAATCTGTCTTACAGAGTCTTCACAAGTGATTGTAAGATCTAATGTTAGGTCATAAACCAATTCTGGTTTACCTGGGTCATTTTCGACTAGTATGGTTTTGGTTACGGAGCAGAGACTTACTTTATGGGTTACTGTTACTGTGACGGTTCCCGGTTTATTTACGGTGGCTATGTTTTTTTGTTTTGTTGGAGATGCGCCACTCCATCTTATGTCGTATTCATCCGGAGAAGCCATGACGTTGGCGGTTATGGTGGCTTCTGTGGCATTACATGGAATGATAATATTCGCAGGAACATCAAAATCAATAACATCCATTAGCGTAATTACGTCCTGGCTGGCAGTGAAGGTACATCCGGTCTCATCCGTAATTTCTACCTTGTAAGAACCGTCTTGCGAAATACTGACACCCGGCCCCATAACAGTAGAGCCATCCGGGAGCGTCCATGTGGCTGTGAAGTCACCCTGAAACAACGCAGTCAGTCGGTTGTTTTTCCCTGCATTACTGCAATTGATGATTGCCGGGCCCTGAATCCGAAGATCGACTTTTGATATATTATCTTCCACCCAGGCCGTTCCGGTAACACCGCATTGATCCTTGTCATAAGCCCGGAAAGAGTATATTCCAGGTTTTTTTGTGGTCAGGATTTTGGTGGTAGCTATTTCTTTATTCTGAAAAAACCAGGTATAGTTTTCATATTCCCGTTCGAGATGAGGAATTAGCTCAACCGGATTATCAGGGCAGGAAAGGATGGCATCATCTATGACAACGGTCACTTCTTCCTCTGGAGGTCTGATTAAAATGTGTTTGGCCAGTTCGCAACTTCCCTTCTGAATCGTGACAGTATAAAGTCCTGGTTCCTGAATAATCAGTTTGTCACCTATGATAGTTGCTGTGGATGAAGGTTTTATCGTTGCTTTATCAAAATTGGAGCCAATGGTTAGACTGAGTGGGGTGGATGGGCAAAGAGTATATTCATTGGACAGTGTAAAGACGGGAGAACTGGGATCTGTTTGTAATGTATATCCAATGGTGTCAAGATAATCATCGATTTCAAAAATAACATAGTAGGTACCGGGAGCTTCTACTATGATCTTATTGGATTTGATATCGGTCTGATTTTTAATTCTCCCATCCCGGGTGAACCATCTTTGAATGGGAAATTTAGGGTTGGTAGTGACAGATAGATTTATGGAGGTGTGTTCGCAGTCGTAGTCGTGGTCCTGCATGAAAGTAGGATTGTAATCCTTGAATTCTACCATGGTGCGAACAATGCTGTCACAGCCGTTTTGATTGGTGAGTCGTTGTAGAATCGTCTGATCGGAAGTGATGCGCTTACCATCAATTATTACATAGTTTCGGCCGTAAATCTTACGAATCTCATCAAGAATGCCCAGGTCAGAGAGGATGATCAGTTTATTTGATGCCTTCGACACAGCTCCGCATATTTTCGATTGGTTTCCATAAAGCAAATTATTCAGATCAGTCCTGGTTTTAAGACCCGATATCAGGGAAATATTCTCAGGACGATATTGTACCGCAAATATTTGATAAGTAGCAGCAGGTAAATTACTAAGATTGGGATTCTTGCCTGTGGCAACCACACTATTTCCGTTAAAAGCCATGAAAAGGTAATCAAAACCAGGCTTTATATCAGATGGATTCACCATCGGTTGCAGGTTACTAAGTGCGGGATCACCACCGCAGAAGGAGCCAAAGTCTTTGGCGTTAAGAAAGTCCTGCGAAATCTGGCAAGGACTACAAGACACGTTCGAATCACAAAAAATCAAACTAAAACTCTTAAAGACACCTGTTCCACCGGTTACCTGATCAACGTAAACAAGGTTCCAGGTTCCTGTCAGGTTATCGCCATCAAAATGAGCCAGGCCCTTTGTATCATCCGGATAATACGAACCGACGTACTGTTCGTCATTACTCCATTTGTTGTCTTTCCAAAGTGGCTTTTTAAAATCATCCGGATGGGCTTCATCGTCCTGTCTTACAAAAAGCACATTCCAACCACTTCCATTTGTGTTTGAAGAAGCTGATTTCCCTGCGATCAATGTGATTTGCTTGCCGCTGGGACTTATCAAGACAAATTTTAACTCATCTGCGAACTGGTGTTCAAAGGCTAGCCGTACTCCGCATAATAAGCGGGATCCTGATTTTGAGGTGTTTGCTTCTAGTGATACATTGTAAGATGTGCCATTGTCCGGGATGTTAATGTTTTGGTTCACAACGCATTGTTGAGACCAAGAATTGGTAAACATCAGTAAAACACCAAAAAATAAAAGGTAGTATCGGGGCATATAAACTACTTTTTGAATAGAAGCGTTGTAAATATAATAGGTTCCATACAGCAAAATAACGTTAGGATAACATTTTGATTATTCAAATTATTTTCAGACCTTAAACTTTAAGGTAAAAGCTCGAAAAAGATGGTTTTATAAGCATTACCACAGAATATAAATATTTACATCAATGCATGACATTGAACCATATTACAATTGGAGAGACCATTACTCGGTAGAAGATGATGAACGATCACCGTTCTACGGAAAGGATTATGATCAGTTCTATTATTCCAACCAGGTATATAACTATTACATCCATCCTCAGTGGGATGAATGTGGATCTGATACCCTTTACCTCAAGATCCTTTATGCCGATTACGATATCGGATTTTGTGTCATTGAATTGATGGGGGAGTGGAATGACTGCCTGCACAATGACATTATGTATTTAAAAAGAAAGGTACTGGATGTACTTATATACCAGGGAATACATAAATTTGTGGTCATCGGAGAAAATGTGTTGAATTTTCACAGGGGAGACGATGATTACTATGAAGAATGGTACGAGAATACGTTGGAGGAAAACGGTTGGATTATATTTTTGAATTTTTATGAACATGTTTATAATGAAATGGTCAATTCCCGAATTCATCTTTATGTCCATCTTCTGCCTCACCTGATGAATTATGAATGGCGCAAGCAAACTCCTCAAAATTTATTTAATACATTAGACATGTTGATCAACAAACACAAATTCATTGAAACAGAGTAACACGGCTCACAAGTCTGGATTTGTGAATATTATCGGATTGCCCAATGTAGGTAAATCCACCCTTATGAATCATTTGCTGGGAGAGAAACTGAGTATTGTTACTCATAAACCACAGACTACCAGGCATCGCATTTTGGGCATTTTATCTGCTCCGGATTATCAAATGATTATTTCGGACGTTCCCGGGTATGTGGAAGAAACCAGTTATCATATGCACCGGAAGATGAACAGCTATGTCGAGGAGTCTTTCCAGGACGCTGATATTCTGATGGTTATGATTGATCCTGGTGACAAGTCGGAATTAGCTCCGAATATCATCCAACGGATAGAGAAATCAGAAGCATTTAAGATTTTGATAGTTAATAAGACAGATAAATTTACGGAGGAGGAAGTGGAAGTGGTTGTTAATTCCTGGAGTGAGAAACTGACATTTGACAAAACTTTCCGGATTTCAGCCGAGAAAGGCGATGGCATACCAGAATTATTGGAGGTCCTGGTGGAGAAACTTCCAGAGGGTCCTGCCTATTATCCGAAAGATCAAATTTCTGACAGGAATGTCCGGTTTTTTATCAGTGAAATGATCAGAGAGCAAATATTTCTGCAATTCCGGCAGGAGATTCCTTATTCGGCTCAGGTAGATATCGAAGGGTTCCAGGAAGAAGAAGAAATTACCCGGATAGAGGCAATGATCTATGTCAACCGAAAAAGTCAAAAGTATATTATAATCGGTGAAAAGGGGGCGGCAATAAAGGAGCTGGGCATACAATCCAGAAAGACTATTGAGGATTATCTCGATAAAAAGGTTTTTTTAAAATTGCACGTAAAAGTGCGGGAGAAATGGCGGAACAATGAAGATCTGCTGCGCAAATTTGGATATTAATCAAGAAGATTTATGAGTAATTTAGTAGCGATTGTAGGCCGACCCAATGTCGGTAAGTCCACTTTGTTCAACCGGATAATAGGAGAGAAGAAAGCCATTATAGATGACATCAGTGGAGTAACGCGTGACCGCATTTATGGACAAAGTGACTGGAACGGTCATGAATTTTCTATCGTGGATACGGGTGGATTTGTCAAGCGTTCCAACGATGTTTTTGAGAATGAAATCCGCAGTCAGGTTGAGATCGCAATTGAAGAAGCTGATGTGATCATTTTTGTAGTCGATGTGACCACAGGAATTACCGACCTGGATAATGATGTAGCTAATATGTTGAGAGCTGTGAACAAACCAGTGGTAGTAGTGGTCAATAAAGTGGATAATTATAACCGTCAACTGGAAGCCAACGAGTTTTGGAGTCTCGGTTTTGAAAGGACGTTCTTCATGTCCTCGTTAACCGGTACCGGAAGTGGAGAGGTGCTGGACGAGATAGTGGAAATGCTGCCTAAAGGAGAGATGGAACCGGAAAAAATTCTTCCCCGTCTGGCCATCATAGGACAACCAAATGTGGGCAAATCCAGTCTGATCAATGCTTTGCTGGGAGAGGAACGCAATATTGTGACTGACGTAGCTGGAACTACCCGTGATTCCATTCATACTTATTATAATAAGTTCGATAAAGAGCTTTATTTGGTCGATACCGCCGGAATTAGAAAAAAATCCAAAGTCCATGAAGACCTGGAGTTTTACTCTGTTTTGCGGGCGATCAAAGCCATAGATGATGCAGATATATGCTTGTTGCTTATTGATGCAACTATGGGTATTGAATCTCAGGATATGAAGTTATTTCGGATTGTACAAACGAGGAAAAAGGGAGTGCTAATTGTAGTGAACAAATGGGACCTGGTCGAAAAGGATACTAATACGGCCCGGGATTTTGAGGAAAGAATCAAGGCCAAGTTAAAGCCATTTGATGATGTTCCGGTATTGTTTACCAGCGTGACGGAGAAACTCAGAATCATGCGTATACTGGATACAGCGCTGGAGGTGTACCGTAACAAGGCCCAAAAGTTCAAAACATCAGAATTGAATAATATCCTGCTGCCTATCATTGAACGTACTCCGCCACCTACCTACAGGGGGAATTTTATCAAAATAAAGTACATCACTCAGCTGCCTTTATCTTATCCGGCTTTCGCATTTTTCTGTAACCATCCCAAAGAGATTAAACAATCCTACCGGTTGTTTTTAGAGAATAAATTAAGAGAAACCTTTAATTTTACGGGTGTACCCATTGCGGTGGTATTTAAACAAAAATAATGAAGATAGAAGAGACTTCCTTTCGGGATTTGATAATGATCACACCAGAAAGGTATGAAGATGAGCGTGGATATTTTTTTGAAAGTTTTAGAGCTGATGTATTTGCTAATCATGGTTTGCCTGATCATTTTGTTCAGGAAAATCAATCGAAATCTGAATATGGTGTGATCCGTGGACTGCATTATCAATATGGAGATTTTTTGCAGGGAAAATTGGTTCGCACTATACTTGGCTCCATAATGGATGTAGTAGTAGATATTCGCCCGGGGTCTGTGACTTTTGGCCATGCGTTTACAACCGAACTCAGTGCAGAGAACAACAAACAACTATGGGTGCCCAAAGGGTTTGCTCATGGGTTTTCTGTATTATCGGAGACTGCCATTATACAATATAAATGTGATGCTTATTATGCCCCTGGGGCTGAAGCCGGAATACTTTGGAATGACCCGGAGCTTGATATTGACTGGAGGATTCCTCCTGGTCAGGAGAAACTTTCCGACAAGGATAAAAATCACCCTTCGTTTCAGGATCACCAGCCTATCGGAGCTATATGAAGATAGTCGTATTCGGAGCCAATGGACAGATGGGGCAATGCTTTCAGTATTTACAGAGAAGTAAAATAGATCGCGACTATCAATTTTTTGAGAAGTCGAACTTTGACATTAGTGATCCGGATGCATATAGTACACTGGATGGTGTAGGCATCGATGTTATCCTTAATTGTACTGCTTATACCAAGGTCGATCAGGCAGAATCAGAGCGCGAAATAGCCTATAAAGTTAACGTCTCGGGACCAAAGCTTTTGGCTGAATATGGAGAGAAACATCACATCCCACTTATCCATTTTTCTACCGATTATGTATATGGTCCGGCTACAAAACCGATCAGAGAATCACACGATATAGCTCCGGTAAATTATTATGGTCAGTCCAAGTGGGAGGGAGAGGAAGTTATCCGGCAGGGTACTAAGCGGCATTTGATTTTACGTACTTCATGGTTGTATTCGGAGTATGGGCACAATTTTGTAAAGACCATGATGCGGTTGGCTGAGAATCGCAATGAAATCAATGTAGTCGATGATCAGACAGGATCTCCTACTTACGGGGGGGAACTTGCCCTTGCCATCGATCATATCCTTCATACAACTTCTGATTTAGATATTCTTTCCTGGGGCACATATAACTTCGCTCAGAAAGGGGCAGTGACCTGGTATGAATTTGCCAGGAATATATTGGCTGAGAAGTCGGTAGCAGTTCATCCTATAACTACAGATAAATATCCTACGCCTGCAAAACGACCGAATTACTCGGTATTGGATAGTTCCTTGTTTGAGAAAGCCTTTCATTGGGATCTTCCAGATTGGAAAGTGGGACTTGGTCAATGTTTAAGACGGTTAAATTCATTGTGAATTTATAATACGAACCGAATTTTCCTCTTTTGTACGATATCCTCACGACCTACTTACCTTTGTTTTTTCTAAAAAGTAGCTTTCTGGAATTAACCTGGTTTTATATAAATATTTCATACCTACTGCTTTTACTTTGTTAGGCATTTGGAAATATTTATTTAAATGCTGAACTATTGAAAGGTCTTACCTACAGATTGTCTTTGGGAGGAGACTATGATTCATATACGACAAACTATTATTATCCTATCGCTGTGGGTTCTTACCGTACGCCGGCTCCAAGATCTGATGCAGATTCAGATCAGTACAAACAAAACAAGGTAAATTTTTTAATAGAGAATACCTTAAACTACAAACTTGCCTTGGATAAGCATAACTTTAATATATTGGGGGGCTATACATTTCAAAAGGAAAATGTAGATTTCACGCAAGTTACAGGAACTGGTTTTCCTGACGATAATATCCAGAGTATTGCCGGTGCTAGTGCCTATACGGCAAGTGCTTCATTAAATATTTGGACGTTGGAATCTTATTTGGCCCGTTTACAATACGACTACGATGCTAAATACCTGTTTTCCGCCGCAATCAGGCGAGACGGCTCATCACGTTTTGGTGTAAATAATCGTTGGGGAGACTTTCCGTCCGTTTCCGCAGGGTGG
>CAJDXA010000044.1_pt1 | contig 13178 bp, 8 predicted proteins | sample 7391711 | NCBI WGS metagenome assembly CAJDXA01 (sample SAMEA7055748, study PRJEB34461) | soil metagenome | biome: terrestrial ecosystem; feature: Peninsula; material: soil | place: Antarctica | collected 2016
GTACCGGTCAATAAGCTGTTGTAACCAACCGCTGATATAGTCGGGGTCTCGGAATAGGTTCCCGCACCACCTCCTACATAGGCAGGTAAAAATGCTCCTTCCTTAGCTATGGCATCCAGATTGGGTGTTTCAACTTTCTGTATCACATCATCGGAGATCCCGTCAACGATCATAAAAATGGTTTTTCGTACCGGATCGCTAATCGTATTCTGACAATATCCGGTACCAATCAATCCTATTAAGAAACTAAGTGCAAAAAGGTACTTTTGAAATCTCATTTATTAAAATTATTTGACTTCCTATTATTTTAATTCAACACAAAAAAGCTACGCAGAATAGAAAAAGACTAAGTGAATCTCGTCGCTCCAGGAGGTGCTGTTTTACTCCATTTTCATGAAGATACTTTATTAAGATAAAAATAGAATAAATCTCAGCCCAATCTCTGATTCTTAACGTGGATTTTCTTCTTCTGATTATTCAAACACATGGACTCGTCCAGGTTGGTTTTCACAACGACACATAAATAGAACTTAATTTGAAAACAGGATCGCGTACAAGGAAATTTACAATCTAAATTATCAAATGATCAGCATAATATTGTCCTTATTAATAATGACAAATAGAAGATAAAAAGCTATTATTGTCAATATAAACTGCAATCAATCTTCAGTCATTATGAGACACCATACCAGCTTTTTCAATATTTCCGTTCTTTCGCTATTGTTTTTTATTTTTATTCCGACCAGTCCACCAGATAATATAATCACGGGCTTCACTTCCGCAGAAAGTAAGCGGCAATTTGAACTGGAGGAAAAATTCGATTCATTTCTCTCTGCTGATCGAATCAGTCAGCGAATAAAACGGATGTCTTCCGAGCCTAATCATCTAGGATCACCACATCAATACAGAAACGCACTTTATCTTGACTCCCTATTCAGATCATGGGGATTTGACACGAGGATCGAGGAGTTTAAAGTCCTGTTTCCCACTCCAAAAGAGCGCTTGCTGGAGATGGTATCACCCACTAATTTCAAAGCCAGTCTTACAGAACCTGCCATAGTAGAAGATGCCACCTCATCTATCCGTAAAGGTTCTTTGCCACCATACAACGTCTATTGCAGCGATGGGGACGTAACTGCTGAATTGATATATGTAAATCAGGGTATTCCTGATGATTATAAAGAGCTGGAGAAACGTGGAATCTCTGTCAAGGGTAAAATTGTGATCGCAAGATATGGCGGTTCATGGCGAGGCATCAAACCCAAAGTGGCTTATGAGCACGGCGCCGTGGGTTGCATCATATATTCTGATCCTAAAGATGATGGTTTTGTGGTTGGTGATACATATCCTGAAGGTTCCTGGCGGCCTGCCGAAGGTGTCCAACGTGGCTCAGTCATGGATATGCCCGTTCGGGCTGGAGATCCGCTTACACCAGGAGTAGGAGCTACCAAAGATGCTAAGCGTCTTACAATCGAAGAAAGTGAAGTAATACTAAAAATACCGGTACTTCCAATCTCCTGGGCGGATGCGCTTCCTTTACTACAGTCTATGGAGGGGCCGGTAGCACCACCTTCCTGGCGGGGAGGTTTGCCTATCACCTATCATTTGGGATCAGGCTCTACAAAGGTTCGTTTAAAAGTTGCTTTCAACTGGGATTTGGTTCCTTTATATAATGTAATTGCCACGAACCTGCCTGCCGGCACTGGGTTTTCGGAGCTGCTGACCCGCTAAGTGGTAACTCTTCTATGGTGGAAGAAGCTTATGCAATTGGACAGTTGGCTAAAACAGGATGGAAACCGAAGCGAACAATTATTTATGCCAGCTGGGATGGAGAAGAACCAGGCTTATTGGGCTCCACGGAATGGGCGGAAGAACATGCTGCAGAGCTGGCAAGAAAAGCGATTGTCTACATCAATTCCGATGGTAATAGCCGTGGATTTTTAAATGTAGGGGGATCGCATAGCTTACAACACTTTGTAAATCAGGTGGGACAAAACGTGACTGATCCACAAACAGGAGTTTCGGTCATTGAACGTTCCCGTGCTCGTCATATGGTACAAGGAAATAAAAAAATCACTGAACGGAGTGAATTACCCATTTCTCCGTTGGGATCAGGTTCTGATTATACACCTTTTCTGCAGCATCTTGGTATTTCTTCCCTGAATATAGGCTACGGAGGTGAGGGAGGTGGTGGTGTCTATCACTCCAGATATGATTCATACGATCATTTTCGAAGGTTTGGAGATCCATCTTTCGAATATGAGGTGGCCTTGAGCAAGACTGCCGGACGAGCGGTGCTCCGGTTCGCCAGTGCCGATATCATACCACATCGTTTTGCGGATATGACAAAAAATATTCGGAGTTATGTGAATGAATTGAAACAGTTAGTTGAAACTATGCGCACAGAAACAAAACATGCGGAAAATCTTCACCGGATGAATTCCTATGTTTTGGCCGCTGATCCTGAAACAACATATTTTCCACCCTCGCCTCAATCGTCAGTTCCATATATTAATTTTGCACCTCTGGAGAACGCAGTTGCGCAGCTAGACGAAGTCACCGCCGATTATGATAAATCACTTAATTCGGCACTGGCAAGCAATGTTGAATTAACTTCTGCTAACCTATTATCTGTAAATATGTTACTGCAATCGATGGAGCAACGATTGAGAGATCCGAATGGCTTGCCAAGAAGACCATGGTACAAACATCGGATCTATGCTCCGGGATACTATACTGGATATGGGGTCAAAACCTTGCCCGGAGTTCGTGAAGCTATCGAACAACGGAATTGGGAGGAAACAAGTCAGCAAATTACTCTTACTGCAGAGGCGATCTCAAGATATGCTGGGGGTATAGAAGAGGCAGCAGAAATATTGAAATGATGATTAGAAAGTTTCTCCTTTCAACTTTGTCATGACAGAAAGTTGAGCTAGACTTCGCTAAAGCCATGTCGGGCAAAGCAAAGATCTATCTTGCACCCAACTCGTTGGGTGGAAAAGTGATTGCTTGCCTACATTATAAAACTATGGATAGGGAGATAGCTCTAGTGCAAGGGGAACGAAGTTCATAATACCATAAAAATTATAAGCCTGATTGCACCTTAGCAATATTACGGCTAAGATTCCAGGTGAAGGCCACCTCAAGGTGCCATCCAACACATCAGTGACGATGGTGGTTGTGGCCTAAGCGGGAGCTGGGTGCTCATCACGTATCCACCGAACCTTCATAATTGATATCACCTATTTAGTTCCACGTGCACTTGCTTTTCTACCTACAATTCTTATCTCTCCTTATTGAGCAATTTGATTAGATCTACCTCGTCTTGTCGGTATGGTGTTCCGTCCTTTCTAAATATATCATGAAACCACAATTCAGGCTCCTCTCCACTTTCTATGGGTGTATTCCATGCATAGATCGTATTCGTTTTCCCTTTCACCAACCCCCAGTTGATTGCACCCACATTATAATCTTTGAGCATGGGCATCGAATTCGCAAAGGTGCTATTGTTGGTTCTAGCCATATATTCAGTGCAGATCATAGGTAAACCATGGGTTTTTAGTAATTCAATAACCCGTTTATGCTTTTCCGGTCCTTCATAGGAATGATAAGTTAACACGTCAGAATGAAGAGCTTGATAAGTATTAAGTTCAACCAAACTCCAGTTCCACAATCCCACAGAAACAGGCTGAGACGGATTGACTTCTTTCGCCCATCTAAATACATTTTTAAGCAAAGCCATGGACTCGTTTCCTTTTCCAGTATTGCCTGGTTCATTATACAAGTCCCACATCAGGATACGATCATCATCAGAGAAAGTCGCGAGGATATCCTTCACATATGTCTCCAGTGCAGGAAAATTAGCCTCGTTTTTTGAAGCCGGGTATCCTGGGTCTTGTACCCATCCGGAATTGTGTGTGCCTGTTGCAGGTTTTGGTTGTTTTCCGATTTTGGGATCCGGGTTCCATACATCGTCGAATATCACAAAAATGGTTTGGATACCGTGATTCCCAGCAATTCCAAGATATTTGTTTATACGTTGCTTGAATCCTTCCGGATCAGATTTATAAGCCAGACTGTGCAAATAAACACGCATGGTATTGAAGCCAATTCCCTCTGCGTAGCCCAATTCCCGATCAATAGTCTCCGGATCAAAAGTTTCTTTCTGCCACATTTCCAATTGGTTTATGGCTGTACTTGGGATGAAGTTGGCACCGGTAATCCACTGATGCGATCCGTACCATTCATGAGCTTTTTCAGCCGACCATTTATGCTCTAACACAAAATCATCGTTTTGAGCCTGAATATTCTGAGCGATAAGGACGAAAAAGAATACTAAAATCATGGAGTGGAAAAAGCCATATTTCCAGTTGTTGAAGCATAAGAATAGGTTAGAGCACCTTAAAAGCATAAATATGTATTTTACTTATTTGATCACTCAATATACATATTTGCGTCCACTCTAAAAGGACATCCTTGATGATAATATAAAACTAAATAGGTTATATATATATATAGACTTGGAACCTCAGTGCTTGTATGTTTATCCGAGTAAGATTTAACAGATCTTCGAGATCTGTCAAATCTGGATGTCCAAATTCAAATTTCCGTTTTTCATTCGGTTATTTCCTGCCCTTATTCTGCATTTTCCACTCCCTGCCAGGAAATGGTACCCGAAACGTTTCGAAATTCCCCTGATCCTGCAAGGTAACATAGGCTGTACAGCCATCTTTACCACCAAAAGCTATGTTACTTGGTTGTTTACCTGTTAATTCTATTTCCTTAATAATCTTACCATCCGGAGATACCTGCACGACTGTGCCTTTCCCATGGCGGGTAATGTACAGATTGCCTTCAGTATCACACCGCATTCCATCCATTCCAAAATCCGGAAACTCAATCAATAATCGCTTATCGCTTATCTCACCTTCAGGAGATAATTTAAAAGCCCAAACCTTGCGTTGTACCGTCTCATTCACATAGAGTGTTTTATCGTCAGGACTCACTTCAATGCCATTAGCAGTGCCCAAATTATCTTTTAATAACACCACTGAACCATCAGGGTCAATACGCCATATTCTACCTGTTCCGCCTTTCCAATCAGGATCGCTCGCATATAACCTGTCTTTTTTATCAATAGCAATGTCATTAGGTTGGCTCATATTCGCCTCATGGGCATAAACGGAAATCTTTTTCGAACGCATATCCACCTTTAATATATTATGCTTCGTATAATCCGCAATCAGCATATTTCCTTTCGAGTCAAACCTGATTCCATTTGCGACGCTTCCTTCCGGCAATTCAATGAATAGTTTGGCCTTCCCTTTCGGACTTACTTTTCCTATAGTCCCTCTTTTTTCAAAATTCACAGCATACAACATTCCTTTTTTATCTACCGCCGGACCCTCAATTCCTGATGGAAATCCTTTAGGGGTGGTAAATACAGATGCTTTATAAAGTTCCTGAGCTAAAATCTTTTGAGAAGGTAATACCATTACGAACGAACAAAAGACAATAATAAGAAGAAGATTTAGTTTTGCTAACGGTCTTAAAAATAGGACTTTCATTGATAGTTAATTTATTGAAATTTCAATGTACCAAAAAACTGCGGCAAATGGAAGTTGGGCGTAGGGTTATCTACAACAGACCAGGTAACATAATGTTGGTTTGAAGTATTGATTCGACCTGCTGTTTTATAAAAATTTGCTTTCCACACTACGCCTTTATCCGGTGTGGTAACATTTGAAAATTTATTAAGCAAAGAAAGTGGTATTCGATATTCAATAGTCCATGTTACAGGCTCCGTAATTTCGGGATCCACCACCGCTGGTAAAGAATGGGCAATCTCTATTTGTTTTATTTCTTCCGGATCAAGCTTAATGAATTTTGCTTTCGGATAAGGTGGCAATATATAAAACAATAATGGTGTACCCCCAGCATTAATTTCGAGATTAAAATATCGTTCGGGAAATTGGTCATCAGGAGCAAAGAAAAATTCTACACAGGAATCTCCGGAGACATTTCCATTATACTCCTGAACCAAGCTGCGAACGTATCTGTCTTTAACCCGAAATATAACATAGACATTACTTTTGTCATACATCATTTTCACTTCAGTAGTAGGTTTGAACTCCGGAACTTTCCCCATATAGTTAGTTATTTCAATGGGTTTAACCTTTTTCCATTGCGGTTTATCCCAATCCCCATCAATCTTAAGCGAGTTTTTTAGTCTTGTAACTTTATAGACCTTCGGTTTATTCGAGTTTGTCATATTGTCTTCTGGTATACTAGATGCATCGCAACCCATATAAAAAAATGATGTCAACAGCAAAAGGAAAGCTAGGAGAATGTTTTTCATGAAAAATTGAGTAAGTTAAAAATTAATTTTGATTTAATACGGCAGTTAAAGATATCGATAAGTTAGCGTATTTACAGCATTTAAGACCCATAAGTTTCGCATTCGTCACGCAAATTTAAAAAGTATAGACCATAGGATCCTGCCATAAGTCGATCGATGAATATTACATTTAATTACTTTGGTCTTGGGATGATATTAGATGCCAAATAGAGATTTTTGCGATCCGCTTCAGTGGAAAAGCAACATCTTATGTCCAAGTGCGAATTATAAATTTTATAAAATACCAATCCATACATAGCTTACGAGAATATTAATTGTCTCATTATAACATATATTTTATTATTATAAATAGAATGTTATTATCTGATTATATTCAGTATGTTCACTGCGTGATATTAAATATAAAATATCAATCGTGAATTATCTACTCTTACTTCCGGAAATTAAGAGTAATAAAAATGTTATCGCAGTCTAAAAGGCATCCCTACGATAAAAAAAGCTTGTGCTCATAAGGCACTGTTTTTTTTCAAATTGATAGTCTTAATTATATTATAAAGCATTACAATAGAATTAAAATGTTGATTTCACGGCAATTCAATCCTCCTAGAAGAACGAGGTTTCTGTACATCTTATCCCTCCTCTTGCTGTTCAGTTTCAGTTCCATTCCCAAAGTTAAGAGTCAAATCATAGCAGACGGTGAAATTCACGAAGTGGAAAGTGTAGGGAAAAAGAGATCGCTTAGTCTACCTAATAATGATCAGATTGCCTCCATAACATTTACCCTCACCGGAGGAGATGGAGGTTATGCCCGGGTATATGAAACTAACGGGAACACAAATCCATCGTTTAAATCAGAAGGAGGTGAGGGCGCAAAGATCAGCATTACTTTTACTGTAGGGACCGGTCCACGCGATGTTCCTCCCGGGGCTGTTTTCCGTGTCGTTGGAGGGGAAAAGGGTGAAAATGGTGATTTCAAAGCACCAAATGGCTTCGGAACTAGTTATGGTGGCGGTGGGGGAGGTTCTGCTTTGCTAGTTTCAACACCGCCAGGATGGATTCAAACATGGAGAGGAGAGACTTTGTTGGCCGTAGCCGGCGGAGGCGGAGGTGCATACCAAGGCATGTCTTCCTATCAAGCTAGTGGTGGAAAGAAAGGTCAGGGTGGACGATCGGACATAAGTGGACTTGGTAATCACAACGTAGGTTACGGAGGTATCAGCCATATAACATCTGGAGGAGGCGGTGGGGGTCATTTAGCTCCTAGTCTTGGATCATCATGTCCCGCAGGGAATGGATTCGCAGGTGGCGGTGGGATGGGCAATTATAACATAGGTCAGGGGGGACAAAGTGATGGATGCCCTGGATCATGGATTAACGGCGGATCCGGCTACGGTGGAGGCGGCGCAGGTGGAGGAGTAGGCGGCGGAGGCGGTGGATATTCCGGTGGTGGGGCCGGTCAATATGATAGAATTGCAGGTGGTGGTGGAAGCTATTTTAATGTAAGTTATATTTCATCGCTTTCTAGTAAAGATGGGGGTAGTACTTCAACGCCGAAAAATGGAAAGATCACCTACCAGGTTGAGCTTATAATACCACCTGAAGCGATATGTCAGGATGCAACGATATATCTTGATGATTCAGGTAATGCGATCCTTTCTGTAAACGATATCGACAATGGATCTACGGGAGATAAACTAATCAAAGAGTTAAGTCAAACTGACTTTACGTGTATGGATGCAGGTACTATTCATGAGATAATTCTTAAAGTCACAGATAATCGTAAATCTTCAGCCTCTTGCAGTGCAAACGTGAGTATAAAAGATACAATTTCACCGGTTGCAATATGCAAAGACATCACGGTTTACCTGGATCATGAAGGCAAAGCTATCATCGATGCAGACACAATAGATAATGGTTCCTCTGATAATTGTTCTATCATCAAATCCATTGACATATCGGAATTTGACTGTGGCGATATTGGTAACCCGGTTAAAGTGACGCTGACTGTAGAAGATCCCAGTGGCAATAAAAATCAGTGCATAGCTACCGTGACTGTATTGGATACCATTTCACCGATTGCAAAATGTAAAGATATTGTGGTTTTTCTGGACGACGATGGAAAGGCTACCATCGTTCCTGACAATATTGATAATGGTTCCTCCGATAATTGTTCTATTATCAAATCCATTGACATATCGGAATTTGATTGTGAAGATGTTGGTAAGCCGGTTGCCGTGACGCTGACGGTAGAAGATCCCAGTGGAAACAAGAGTTCATGTAAAGCCGAAGTGACGGTTTTAGATACTATTCCACCCATCGCAAAATGTAAAAATATTACGATTTTTCTGGATAATCAAGGTGCAGCTACGATTGATCCGTACGAAATAGAAGATAGTTCCTCAGATAATTGTTTTATTATAAAAAGCATTAATATATCTGAATTTGACTGTGATGATATTGACAATCCGGCTAGGGTGAAGTTGACGGTGGAAGATCCCGGAGGCAATACAGCCCAATGCGAAACTATCGTGACTGTGCTGGATACAATTGCACCTGTTGCAGAATGTAAAGATATTATAGTTTATTTAGATGATCACGGCAAGGCTACCATCGTTCCTGACGATATTGACAATGGATCTTATGATAATTGTTCGATCGTTTCTAAATCCATTGATATTTTTGAATTTGACTGTGACGATATTGGCAAGTCTATTCCTGTAACGCTGTCGGTAGAAGATTCCAGTGGAAACAAGGGGCAATGCAAAGCCACCGTAACGGTTCTGGATACAATCTCTCCCACAGTTCGTACCCGCAATGCTACGGTATATCTCGATGCCATTGGAAAAGCATCGATTGATTACTCCAGTATCAATGATAATAGTGATGACAACTGCAATATCGTCACATGGTGGTTGGAAGGCAAGACTCAATATGAATGCGCGGATACCGGATACCATGAAGTAAATTTATTTGTCCGGGATCAAAGTGGCAATACATCCCAGAAAAGTAGTAATGTGATGGTTTTGGATACCATTTCACCGATTGCAAAGTGTAAAGATATCACGGTTTACCTGGATAAATACGGTAAGATTATCCTCGATGCGGACGATATAGACAACGGCTCTTATGATAATTGTGCGGTTGTTTCTAAATCCCTCAACAGATATGAATTTGACTGTAGTGATATTAGCAATCCGGTGAAGGTGACCCTGACGGTAAAAGATCCAAGCGGCAATGAAGACCATTGTATTGCTTACGTTACTGTAAAAGACAATCTTAGTCCGGTAGTTCGTGCAAAGAATATAACACTTGTTCTGGACAGGTATGGAAAGACATCAGTCACGTCTGCCATGGTCGATGATGGCAGCTGGGACAACTGTTCCATTGTTTCGATGTGGCTGGAAGGTAACACGGTTTTTGACTGTGGTGATGAAGGTGTGCATGAAGTGGTGTTAAAAGCCCGGGATCTGAATGGGAACGTTGGCAGTTCCAATGCGTTCGTGAGTGTAAATTCTTACAAACCCGACTTCAGGAATAAACATGGTGTAGCCAAAGGGGATACGATCCACAGGGTAGATTGTCAGGTTCCCTGGGGTATAAGTAGCAATGATTTACTGAACTCCGCAGAAATCAGAAGGCATGGAACGATCCGGGCGTATAAATCCCGGGAAAAATTACCGAAGGATGCCTCCTGGAGCATGTATGATTTGTGGCGATATGAGTATACTTTCGAAGATTACTGTGGAAGAAAATTTTCATTTAGTTTTTACCTGGCATTATACGATTTGCATCCACCAATATTTCAGAACTTTCCTCCGGATACTTCTATTGTTTCCATGGATGAAGTTCCGAAAGTGGATAAAAGAGTAAGGATCATAGATGTTTGCCAGTATGTGGTATGGGATACGGTTTACACTACACCAGTCGTCGATTTGACTACAGGAGATACCCTGGGTCTTACACGTCGCTGGATGGCTGAGGATCCGTCAGGTCACAGGAGTTTTCGGGATCAGATGATCTGGATTGGCTCAGGAAAACGGAATCTTTATGGTCAGATCAGTGGTCGCCTCGTCGAGGAAGAACACCTGCTTACAGTAAGACATGATGGGGAGGCGGGCACAAATGGCATCCCGGTCAGTCTGTACCGGATCGATGAAGAAGCAAACACAAGAACATGGATAGATAGTTGGGCAACAGGGGATTGGATGGGGGCACAGGGAACGTTTCATTTTGTTCCGCACCAACCGGGCTTTTACCAGGTAAAGTTAGATTCCTCACTGTGCCTGGTGGATACTTTTAAGTTTGATAAAAATCTCTGGTCGGATACATTGGAAGTGATTGCAGGTGAGAAAGTGGATCTGGGTTGGATTATCATGCGAAAATGTGCGGAAGCTGATACCCGGGATCAGGAATATGAAACTGAAACGGAAAGCATTTCGGATCCAGGAAGTACGCTAACCACCTCATTCTTTAGAAATGAATTGTGGTCAGTCTATCCGAACCCCTCAGAGGGTTATCTGCACATAAATATCGATGTAGATGATGAGATGCACTATCGGATTTATGATGCATTGGGCCGGCCCATTAAGCACGGGCTGTTTGGGCGAGGTCACACTATTGATCTACGTGGGCTAAATGCGGGAGTATATCATTTACAGCTGAGAGGTCACAATGTTAGTACAAGTATGAAGCGAATTATATTGGTGAAATAAGCAAGCTTCTTAAGTTGGATCTTATAAAAGAGGTATTCACTAGGTGTTAAAAGTCTTGAAAGGAGAACTCTTGCTCTTAATCGACCTTTACCCGCTACTTTTTAAATAAGACAAAGTGAAAAAAGAATGCTACAGGTGAAAGACACTTTGCAAACGCACAGCACCACCCGCAAGTTTACTCCATAGCCGCACAGGTCTTCCACCAACTAACGCACGATGGGAAAAGATAAAGAAAGATGTCAGCTTCCCAGTGGCCAGGTCATTCACGGTTAAGTTCTGCCAAGCCTGGACTCTTGTAATAGAGTGGTATCAATAGGAATAATGAACTACTATTTAAATTTATCAGGAATGATAAACTCATACCCCTTTGGAGGCCAAGGCCCTATACTTTGACCTGTTGGCCTTGGATTAGTAGGACGTATGGATTTATATCCTTCCACTGAATATTTAATATTCAAAAAGGGTGTCAGTTTCTCCTTGTTTTCAGCAAGGGAACGAATACCCATATCAATCATTCCGCTCGTCAATAAATTCCGTTCAATGGGCACTGGAGGCTTTCCGGTATCCATGAATTCCTGAATATTCAAGGAGAGATAACTAAAATGAGAATAACTCATGCTATGATCCAATACAAATTCAGTCGCCACAGTTTTTCCGTCAGCCTTAGCAGCATAAGCCCAACCCTGATTTACATATTCATCCAGCATAAGAATAGTTCCCCTCGTTCCATCACTATAATTTACAAGAACGGCATACGGCATTTTAACTATTTCACGCATTGAACCGCTCGCTCTTCCTTTTATTCTATCACAACCCGCATTTACGAGATCCAGAGGAATTCTTCCTGAATCGATAGCTGCCCATACATCGTCTCCCTTTAATCCCTCAACACTCGATACACCGGTCTCACCTCCAGCCCTACGCTCCAGCATACACTGCAGAATTTCAGTAACGTGGAAACCATAAGCATCCAGAGATGCATATCCTATGGCTACTGCATCAGTTATTTTGGTCCCAATTGGATGTACCAACTCCGGATCACGCCAGCAATACGGAAGAGACGAACCTGCCATCATCGGCACGTTCAACTCCTTAGCCCGATCATAGATCCACTTACTGTCCAACCAGTTATATGACAGCGCTTTGTCTGAAAAAACAGGAACAGGTTTCCCCGACGCATCAATTTCACGGAAAATCCGCTCCAGGTAGTTCATTCGTGGATACATTTTCTGCTTCAGTCGGTTGTACTTGTATTCTCCATGTTCGCCAATATATACCACGCCATCTACAGCAATTTCATCGCCGCCGAGACACAACGCTTCTTCCAAGGTAGGATAAAGGGTAGCACCGTTCATTTCAGCGATCCGAACCCCTGTATCATTGGGTCCGATTTGGTCAATCCATACGGACACAATCTTCACCTTAAGGTCAACCATACCTTCATCGGCGGGAATACCGAGAAATAGTTTTGTGCCAATCACATCAGCATGCGCGCTATTTCGGTATATATTCGCCAAAAAAGCAATGTTCTTCGTGGCACTTCCATTTGATGAGGCAAGCCCAGAACCCTGAACTGATTCTTGATTTTTGTTTTGAGACAATAAGAGTCCCGGTGCAAAGGTCAATCCTGCCGATGCCAGAGCAGATTTCTTAATAAAGTCTCTTCGTTTGTTATTTTTCATATCATTTTTATTAATGCTTTTAATTGCAATCACTATTTTGAATTACCAACCTATAGAATATCCATTGCGCCTCGGATCAGCTCCGCCCTTTATCCATCCCGTGTTATGATCGATCGTAATGCCTTGTACTCCACCAACGGTCATGGTCCATTCACCCCGTTTTGTATCCAGTGAATACCCCATTTTCTCCAGTGTCTTTCTGACATCCTCAGGTACTCTGGTTTCCATTATAACTTCTTTCGCAGGAACAGAACCCAATTCATCCTTCCATCGAAATCTCGCAGCACCGATAGCATCCTGTATATTCATATCAAAGTCAACCACATTCATGGCCACCTGAGGAACGGATTGTAATATTCCAAAGCTACCCGGGGAACCAACGATTAAATCAGGTTTCCCATCCTTATGAAATTGCATCATCCCACC
>CAJDXA010000132.1_pt1 | contig 13033 bp, 11 predicted proteins | sample 7391711 | NCBI WGS metagenome assembly CAJDXA01 (sample SAMEA7055748, study PRJEB34461) | soil metagenome | biome: terrestrial ecosystem; feature: Peninsula; material: soil | place: Antarctica | collected 2016
ACACTCATCTGTATCTTGAAGACCTTATCGGTACGCTAAAAGCCATCGAAGACGATATGGGACGGGAAAGATCCGGACCAAAAAACGGGCCCCGTAAAATAGATCTCGATGTCATCCTCTTCAACGGCATCCTCACTGATGATGAAGTGTACGAGTACACATTCCTGCAGGACTTTTTGCAGGAATTGAAACCGATATGGAGGCAGATGTCCTCGATTACAAAGCCATCACTAAATCAATTATCAACCATATTGACCGGCAATCGTTTCATCTTCTGGAAAAAGTAGCGGACGATGTCCTTGAAATTATCCGGCAAAATCCTTATATACGGGATATCAATGTACGTATTGAGAAGCCTTTTGCTCTGCGGTTCTCAGATAATGTAGCGGTGGAAGTAGACAGCAATGACCGGATTAATGAAGCTATCATTAGCCTGGGGTCTAATATCGACGCTGAAAAACACATCAGTGAGGCTCTTGAGAAGCTTTCCACGATCGGCACGATCCGAAATCGTTCGGAATTCATTTACACTGATCCACAAAAGATAACTGCACAACCGAAATTCCTGAATGGAGCCGTTATTCTCAACACTCATTTATACCTTCCGGACCAAAAAACGGGCCCCGTAAAATAGATCTCGATGTCGTTCTTTTCAACAGCACCCTCACTGATGATGAAGTGTACGAGTACACATTCCTGCAGGACTTTTTGCAGGAATTGAAACCGGACGTGGAATTTGATTTTAGTAAAAAGTGATAAAATATTTTTATTACCTTCGAAGATCGTGAGCGGCCTCATTTTCGGATCAGGAATTAGCAGATAGATCCGTAAGGCATAAGATAGGTACTGCTCCCGGATATCTGGTACCATCTGAACAAATGGACATCATCAGTTCTTTCTATTTTTGCCCGCATGTGGATGAGGCAATACACAATTAAATAAATATGAACAAAAAGACTCTCAACCGGAAATCCCGATGTGCAATTATCCTCCTATCCCTCCTCTCTGATCCCACATGGCTTCGCCGTTCCTCAATCCCTTCAATATTCCGATTCTGGAAATGGACAATTATGAAGCGGATGATGTCATCGGAACCCTGGCCAAACAGGCCGAACACGAAGGATTTCAGGTGTATATGGTGACACCCGACAAAGACTTTGGACAGCTTGTCAGTGAGAACATCAAGATTTACAAACCCTCCAGACAAGGAAACGGCGTGGAAATTCTTGGTATTCCAGAAGTACTGGCCAGATGGGATATAGAAAACGTGGATCAGGTAATAGACATGATCGGTCTCCAGGGGGATAGTGTGGACAATATCCCTGGTATTCCGGGTATTGGCCCCAAAACAGCTGCTAAATTACTCAAGCAATATCATAGCGTGGAAAACCTGCTGGATCATTCCAGTGAACTAAAAGGTAAAATGAGGGAGAACCTGGAAACGTTCCGTGAACAGGGTTTACTTTCCAAGCGACTAGCCATTATAGATACGGAAGTTCCTATCGAGTTTGATGTGGAGGAAACTGAGATGAATGAAGCGAACAAACAAAAATTGTCAGAGATATTTGCCGAGCTCGAGTTCCGGACACTGGCACAGACCATTCTTGGCACTCCTCAGCAGGGAGGTGTGCAGCAAGCCTTATTCCCTCTGGAGAATGAAGTACATAAAACAGTCATTAAGAAAATAGCACCCAATAAATTCCAAAACACAGAACAGAACTATCAGCTGATAGAAACGTCAGCACAACGGTCGGCTCTCATAGAAGAACTAAAATCTTCTTCTCAGTTTTGTTTTGATACGGAAACCACCTCCATCCATCCCATGGAGGCCAAGCTGGTTGGTATGAGTTTCAGCACAGAGGTAGGTAAAGCATCGTTTATCCTGGTGCCCAAAGACCGGAAAGAAACCCAGAAAATACTGGAAGAATTCAGGGGTGTTTTCGAGGACCCAAACATTGTAAAAATAGCGCAGAACATCAAATACGATGCAATTGTCTTAAAAAATTACGGCATCAAAGTGCAGGGAATTTATCATGACACCATGCTATTCCACTATCTGCTGCATCCGGAACTTCGCCACGGCATGGATTATCTGGCTGAAACCTATTTATCGTATCAAACCATAACCTATGACGAGCTGACGGGAAAAAAAGGACGGGTTCAGAAAAAACTCCGGGATGTAGATCTGGAAAAACTCAAGAACTATGCTGCTGAAGATGCTGATATCACGCTGCAGCTTCATGAATTACTACATGAAAAACTTAAAGAGGAAAAATTGGACAAACTGTACTTTGATATCGAAGAACCGGTGATCAAAGTGCTGGCAGATATGGAATACGATGGTATCCGCCTCAACAAGGAATTTCTGAATGAATACAGCAAACAACTGGCAGAGCAAATTCTGAATACTCAGGCTACCATCCATCAAAAGGCTGGAGCCGTATTCAATATCGATAGTCCTAAACAGGTTGGAGAGATCCTGTTTGACAAACTCAAAATCCCTTATCGCTGGCGGAGAACCAAGACAGGCCAATATTCGACGAATGAAGCAAAACTCAGCGAAATGGCTAATGAGCATGATATCGTCTCTCTTATTTTGGAGTATCGGGGGCTGGCCAAGTTAAAGTCAACGTACGTGGATGCTCTTCCTAAAATGGTGAACCCCAAAACTGGACGTATTCACAGCAGTTTCAACCAGGCGCTGGCCTCAACCGGGCGACTGAGTTCGAATCATCCTAATCTACAAAATATCCCCATTCGTACGGAAGCAGGGCGGAAGGTTCGCCAGGCTTTTATCCCGGCTGATGAGAACCACGTATTATTAGGGGCTGATTATTCACAGATTGAATTAAGACTTATTGCTCATATGAGTGGCGATGTAGCTATGCTGGAAGCATTTAATAATGGGCAGGATATTCACCGGGCGACTGCTGCCCGGGTTTTTGAAGTACCCTACGATGAAGTCACCGATGATCAGCGACGGCAGGCTAAGACCGTTAATTTTAGTATCATATACGGCGCCGGCTCTACCAATCTTTCACAACAACTCGATATTCCCCGATCGGAAGCAACAGCGTTGATTGACGCTTACTTCAAACAATACAACGGGCTGAAAAAATATATGGACGAAACGGTCAAATTCGCCCGCAAAAATGGCTATGTCGAGACTTTGCTGGGTCGGAAAAGGGAATTGCGCGATATTAATTCCAGGAACAGAATGGCCCAAAGCGGAGCTGAGCGTGTCGCCATCAATACACCCATACAGGGTACAGCTGCAGATATGATCAAAATTGCCATGGTTCGTATCCATCAAAAAATAAATAAGCAGCAGCTAAAGTCACGACTGGTCCTGCAAGTACATGATGAGCTGATGTTTGATGTACCTCATGAGGAGGTGGAAATTATGAAAGAGCTGGTCAGTGAGGAAATGATCAAGGCTCTGCCTGATCTAAAGGTTCCTATTCTCGTAGAAGTAGGCACGGGAAATACTTGGCTGGAAGCGCATTAAGGGTTTGGGGGTTGTTGTTTGTTGTTTGGAAGCTGGGCACAAGGGATTTGCCCATACGGGCCAGTTTCTGGCAAGCCTGGAGCACAGAGGATTGTAAAGCGCATTTTGGAAATAAACAGCTAAGCGTTAAGGATTATTCTTCAGAAGATCAGAGAAGCAACACCATATTCCTATTCAATGCCAGAAAGAAACAATCGAAAAGCAGAATATTTTTTGCTCCCACTGAAAACAAATGGATCAGTTTGATGCTGCAGAATTAGAAGATCTATTAATCCTGAACTGGCTTCCGCCCCTCTTGCAACATTGTGAATAAATCCAATATTGAAATTTTACTTATATTGGAAACACGTTACAAAATCCATTATTGATTGAAAAATATCAATACGGAATAAATTCAAAAAATATTATAATCAACAATGCTTAAAAACATAAAAATTGAAGGTTTTAAATCTATCAAGAAGTTGAACTTGGATCTTTCACCTATTAACATCCTTATAGGAGCCAATGGAGTGGGCAAATCCAATTTTATTTCATTTTTCAAATTGATCAATAATATTTATGAACAACGACTACAGCGATATTCCTTAAAAGAAGGAGCTGATAATTTGCTTTACTATGGCAGAAAGACCACTGAAGTTATCTCAGGACAATTAGATTTCGGGAATAGTGCGTATGCTTTTGAGTTGCAACCGGATAAAAATGGTGGCCTTTTTATTTCAGAAGAAACCGGAAATTGAAAGCCAGGTAAAAAGAAATTCTTTCCCGGGAAGACAAATTATTAATAATAAGTTACAAGAAAATGAGAGATGCCTTCACGGAATGTTAAAGATAAATCGCCTTAACATTTAAATGAACACCTGGAGAGCTATAAAATTTATCACTTTCACGACACCAGTAGCGCTGCACCCTTGCGCTCTTCTTCAAATATAGATGACAACAAGCAACTTAAAGAAGATGGCGGGAATATAGCGGCTTACCTCTACCGTCTTCAACAAAACTATCCCAAGAACTTTAAACGAATTGAAAAAACCATTCAATCGATTGCCCCGTTCTTTGAAAGATTTAACCTGGAGCCCGACCGTCTGGACGAATCGCGAATAAAGCTGGAATGGAGTGAGAAGGAATTCCCCAACAATTATTTCAATGCAAATCATCTTTCCGATGGAAGTTTAAGATTTATCGCTCTAACAACTTTATTGTCCCAATCCAATCTTCCCGAAATACTCATTATAGATGAACCCGAATTAGGCCTGCATCCTATAGCCATTAACAAGCTGGCAGGCCTCATAAAATCAGCAGCTCAAAGAAATTGTCAGATTATTATATCCACCCAATCAGTAAGTCTCTTAAATAATTTTAACCCAGAAGATATCATCACAGCGGATAGGAAGGATAACCAATCTAATTTCAATCGCCTGGATTCAACTGATTTTGAAGATTGGCTGCAAGATTATTCATTAGGTGAACTTTGGACAAAAAGCGTCATCAAAGGACAGCCATTTTGAGAAGGTTAATCATTATAGTCGAAGGTGATACTGAGGAAGAATTTGTAAACAGAATACTTAAGCCTCACTTCAGATCAAAAGAAATTTACAACGTTTCGTGCTTTAAAATTAAGCATTCAAAAGGGGGTTTGTCAAAATACAATCATTTAAAGATTGACATTCTAAATGTCATACATGAATCGAATTGTTTCGTAACAACCCTAATTGACTTTTATGGGCTTCCGATTGATTTTCCTGGTTTTAAGGAATCCCAGAAGATTACAAATAAAAATGAACAAGCAACCTTCTTAGAAGATTCTATATTATCAAATATAGAAGACTCGCAAACAAGAAGAATCAACAATCTAATGCCTTATATCCAACTACATGAATTTGAAGCACTTATCTTTTCTTCAAAAGAAAGTATTTCTTCTAATTTCGATCCGAATGAGTTCGACAATAGGAAATTAAACAAGGTAATTAGAGAATTTCGAAATCCAGAAAAAATTAATAACAATCCTAATACTGCCCCTTCCAAGAGATTGAAAAATATTATTCCCCAATACAATAAAGTACTGCATGGGATCCAATTAATTGAAGAAATTGGATTGGATCATATTCGGGGCAAATGTCCACGATTTGATAATTGGATAACCAAAATTGAAGATAAATTAAACCTTTGACCGTCCATTCCGAAAAGTCTTTAGTAGAACCCATAGCCCTGGTGTCTAGATAACTATGAGGATCTGGAGTGGTAATCGTTTCGAACATATTGGCTTTAGCCATTAATATAACCTGCATCAAAGGCTAAAGCTCAAATGATGCACTCGTGCTTCAATCCAGTCCACCTAGGGCAGAACGCGGTTACTTTTGCGTAAAACTTACTTTTCGGAGCAGGCACAAGAGTTGATCGTTAAGGATTGTTCTTCAGAAGATTAGAGAATTAACACCATATTCTTATTCAATGCCGGAAAGAAACAATCGAAAAACAGAATATTATTGACTCTCACTGAAAAAGCAAATGGATCAGTTTAAATGGGCTTCACAATCCGCATACCTTCCAGCAGCCCATAGGCTTATGAATCCTAACAGCAAAGCTTACCAATACCCAAATTAAAAATTAAGCATTCAAAATTAAAAATTATCATCACCCATTATTGATTACCGCTTCGAGATGCTGCAATAACTCCGTTTCACTGTCAAAATAAACTTCGCGCGCTTTACTTCCATCGCTCGGTCCGACCACTCCAAAGTGCTCCAACTGATCCATGATACGACCGGCGCGGTTGTACCCCAACTTCAACTTTCGCTGGAGCATGGATGTACTTCCACTATTACTCATCACAACGAGCCTGCCTGCGTCCGTGAACAATTCATCCAGATCTGAAACCTTAATATCTCCCAACGGATCTCCGCTATCCTCATCCGGATCAGTGTACTCCGGAAGATAATAGGGTTCGCTGAAACCTGCCTGATCTGAAATATAATCAATCACACGTTCTACCTCCGGTGTATCAATAAAAGCACACTGCAACCGGACAAGATCACTTCCAACCGATAACAGCATGTCACCCCGGCCTATCAGCTGATCCGCACCACCTGAATCCAGGATCGTTCTGGAATCCACTTTTGAAGTTACCTTGAAAGCAATCCGGGCCGGGAAATTGGCCTTGATCACTCCCGTGATGATATTAACCGATGGTCGCTGGGTAGCTATGATCAGGTGAATCCCTACTGCTCGCGCCAACTGTGCCAGCCGAGCAATGGGCATCTCTACTTCTTTCCCGGCTGTCATGATGAGATCCGCAAATTCGTCAATGACCAACACGATAAACGGCATATATTTATGACCGTTCAGAGGATTGAGATTTCGGGCGATAAATTTCTTATTGTATTCTTTGATATTCCGGGAATGGGCCTTCTTAAGCAGATTGTACCGCTGATCCATTTCCAGGCAGAGGCTGTGCAGCGTATGTACGACCTTTTTCGTATCCGTTATAATTGGTTCCTCCTGTCCAGGCAGAAAAGCCAGAAAGTGTCTCTCCAGCTTGGAATAAGGAAATAGCTCCACCTTCTTAGGATCGATAAGAATCAATTTGACCTGACTGGGATGCTTTCGGTAGAGCAGGGACATAATGATGGTATTAATGCCTACAGACTTACCTTGGCCCGTTGCTCCAGCTATCAAAAGGTGAGGCATTTTTGCCAGATCGGCGACGAAGACCTCATTACTGATCGTCTTTCCCAATCCGATAGGCAGCTCCATTATTGCATCTGTAAATTTATCACACGCAAGAGTCTCTTTCAGACTGACGATTTGTTTTTTCTTATTAGGTACTTCAATACCGATGGTTCCTTTCCCGGGAATCGGAGCTATAATCCGGATGCCCAGAGCCGCCAGTGAGAGCGCAATATCATCCTCGAGGTTTTTGATTTTTGAAATCCGAACGCCTGGTGCCGGAATGATCTCATAAAGCGTCACAGTGGGTCCGACGGTTGCCCTGATCTTGGTAATTTCAATTTTGTAATTCTGAAGGGTAGTGATAATCTGATCTTTATTGGACTCCAGTTCTCTCCGGTTGATGTGATCCTCATCAATCATGTAGTTGTCCAGTAAGTCCAGAACAGGATAGGTGTATTTTGAAAGTTCTTTCGTAGGATCATAAGGTTCAAGCAACGTTGTCTTATCTTCTCGTTCTACTATGAGTCTGTCATCGTCCTGCATGGTAGAATCCCGTATTTCAGGCTCCGGATGCTCCTCCTGATGGCCAGGTGAAAAACTTCTCTCAACCATTTCGAGTAGGATTTCAGAGGTAGATTCTTCCTCCGAACGAGCTATTTCTTTTTCATCCTGAATACCTGATGTGTCGAGCTCAATAGCTTCATCCAATTCAAGGACATTCTTTTTTGATTTATTATCCCATTCCGGATCATTTTCAGCAGAAGATCGAGCAGGCTGGGCGGTCGTTCCTGTAGTTCCATGGGAGCTTTCTTCATTCTGTAATGCTTCACCGGATAGAAAAGTATCCACAAATTTCTTTTGGGTACGACGAAACCCAGACCATCGTATGTTAAAGGTACTGCGTATCTGCGGCAGGTAATCATTGTGCCAGTATACCAATCCAATAAACGCGAAGATCAACAATACTCCAAGTCCTATCATTCCGATCATAACTGACAAATACTGGTAAAGGGCAAAACCCAAGGCCCCTCCCCAGGCAAAAGGAGATCGATGCAATAGAAACTCAAATGTCAGTGGGAAAACTAATATAGCAATACTCAGATAGGTGGCCAATCGGACAAACTGCATCCAGTGCCGCTTGAAGTACACAATAATGGCACATCCCATTCCAAAGAAAGGCAACAAGAAAGAAGTGATTCCTATACCTTTATAAAAAGTAATAAAAGAGATAATCGCCCCAAATCGTCCAAGCCAGTTTTGCACCTTTACCTCCCTGGCAAACAAAAGATCCCAGGACAATTCGATCACTTTGTCCTGATCATCCTTCCAGGTGTAAATATAACTTGTCAGGGCAATTAATAAGAAGATGGACATCATTGCTATGAAAAGCGCTGAAATCGAACGCCATCGTTTGTCAATGGTCCATTTCGTCTTGGAACTTTTGGACCGTCTTCGTTTTCTTGCCATGGATCGGGTTTGGGTTATTGCGTTATCAACCGCTAATATATTAATTTTTTATCACATATGTAAAGAAATACAAAACATCAGTAAACTTTGGAACGAATAAAATATTTCAGAAATATACATCCAGCAACAAAACGATCAAAATTTTTATTAAATTTGCCCCTCCAATCAGATACCCTGCCCGGGTGGCGGAATTGGTAGACGCGCAAGGTTGAGGGCCTTGTGTCCTTCATTGGACGTGCAGGTTCAACTCCTGTTCCGGGCACTTTCTTCGGTATTAAAACCTGACAGATTTGACTTGTGCGCTTTAAATAAGGTGGAGTGTTATAACTTGATATTCAATATTTTAATAGCATTATTGAAACCTGTCAGGTTTCGCCGGAAAATGGATCATTTGTTTTAAATGGCTTTCACGACTCATCTTCTACATTCCTGAATATTTAAAGTATGATTAAGAAATCGATCTTTTTAACGGAAAATCATTTAACGCAGCCCCCTTTCCCAATATCTTTTATATCTTTTCCAACTTTTTGGATCCAACCCTTAAAGGGATAACTTTTCCACAAATGACGAAATATTTATTAGGATTTGATATAGGAAGTTCTTCTATCAAAGCAGCTCTGGTTAACGCAGAAACCAGGGAAATTCTCACCATCGTATCGGCACCGCCTGCAGAAATGCCTATTGCATCGCCTCAGGGCGGTTTCGCTGAACAAGACCCGGACATGTGGTGGCAGTATGTATGCGAATGCTGCCAAAAGCTCATAGCGCAACATCCTGATGCACGCGATAATATCCAGAGTATCGGTCTGGCCTATCAGATGCATGGGTTGGTGGTCATTGATAAAGATGGCAAATTACTTCGTCCATCCATTATCTGGTGTGATAGCCGCGCCGTCACCACCGGCGAGGAAATATTGGATGGATTAGATAAAGATCAATTTCTTCATTCGCATTACAATTATCCGGGAAATTTCACTTTTTCAAAACTACGCTGGATCCAGCAAAATCAACCGGATCTGTTTGAAAAAATTGACAAAATTATGCTCCCGGGTGATTATATCGCATACAAAATGACCGGATTAGCCCGTACATCCATTACAGGCCTGAGTGAGGGAATTATGTGGAATTTTGAGAAGAATGAAGCAGACCGGGAGCTGTTTGAAAAATGTGGCATCGATCCGGACGTGGTGCCTGAATATCAACATACCTTTTCAACCCAGGGAATAGTCACCCGGCATGCTGCTGTTGAACTTGGCATAAAACCAGGAAGCCCCGTCAGTTATCGTTCCGGGGACCAACCTAACAATGCCTGGTCCCTGCATGTGAATGAACCGGGAATTATGGCAGGCACGGGGGGCACATCGGGCGTGCTATATGGCATTTCCGAAAAGCCAGTCATTGATCGTTCCCAACGAACCAACAGCTTTGCTCACGTTAATTATATCCCGGAAAAGCCCCGCATAGGCACCTTACTTTGCATCAACGGAGCGGGCATCATGTACAGTTGGATACGCAGGAATATAACCGGACAAGAAATTAGTTATGCGGACCTGGAAAAACGGGCCGCTACGATTGCGCCCGGTGCAGAAGGACTATCCATCCTGCCTTTCGGAAATGGCGCAGAACGAATGCTGCAAAACAAACCGGTGGGTGCTCATATAATGGGGCTTGATTTGAATCGGCACCACCAGGATCATATTATCCGGGCGGGTCTGGAAGGCATCGGATTTGCATTTTATTACGGTTATGAAATCATGAAGGATCTGGGCATGACGTCCCAAATCCTGCGGGTCGGAAATGATAATCTATTTCAGTCCAAAATCTTCAGCCAACTCCTTTCCAGCCTTTCAGGCATTACCATAGAAATCAGAAACGCCACCGGAGCTGTGGGGGCTGCTTTGGGTGCAGGCTTGGGATCGGGATACTATAAAAATCCGGATGAAGCTTTATCTTCGCAGGAAGTCATACAAACTATAGAACCAGACCAGAATTTATTATTTACCTATCAGGAACCCTATCAGAAATGGAAATCGGAACTCCTGAAAAAACTGAACGACTTATGAAAAACCATACGCAGAAAACCTTCTTCCCCAATATTTCACCCATCAAATACGTAGGTCCTGACACAAAGGATCCCCTCTCCTATCGATTCTATGATAAGAACAAAAAGGTGGGGTCCAAAACGATGACAGAGCACCTCCGTTTCGCCGTAGCTTACTGGCATAGTTTCAACGGTGATGGCAGTGATCCATTTGGCTGGGGGCCACGGCCAATGCCCTGGAATGATGGTAATACAGCCGAAGCACGCGCCCTGAACAAGATGGACGCCGCTTTTGAGTTTATTTCAAAATTGGGCGTACCCTACTATTGTTTTCACGATGTGGATCTGATCGATGAAGGAGCTACCCTATCAGAGTCCAGAAAACGACTCGATTTCATCGCTGATTATGCGGCTAAAAAACAGGAAGAACACCAGATTAAGCTGCTTTGGGGTACCGCAAATCTTTTTTCCCATCCCCGCTACATGAACGGTGCTGCCACCAACCCGGATTTCGAAGTGGTAGCGCATGCCGGCGCTCAGGTTCGCAATGCATTGGATATTACGATGGCACTTGGTGGCGAAAACTATGTTTTCTGGGGCGGTCGGGAAGGTTATATCTCCCTGATTAACACCGAAATGAAACGGGAGAAAGACCATATGGCCCGCTTTCTTCACATGGCGAAAGATTATGCACGAAAAAATGGGTTCAAAGGAACCTTTTTTATCGAACCTAAACCAGCCGAACCGACCAAACATCAGTATGATTATGATGTGGCTACTGTACTGGGCTTCTTACAGGAATATGGCCTGTCGGACGATTTCAAAGTGAATATCGAAGTGAATCATGCCACGCTGGCTCTGCATACTTTCGAGCATGAACTGGCGGTAGCTGGTGCTGATGGCATGCTGGGTAGTATCGACGCGAACCGGGGCGATTATCAGAATGGTTGGGATACCGATCAGTTCCCGGTTGACATCTACGAATTGACACGAGCCATGCTGGTTATACTTCGGTTTGGTGGATTCCAGGGAGGTGGGATAAACTTTGACAATGGTCAGGGCAAAAAATTCGAAGAAGGAAAGTTGAGTCTGGAAGACCTGGCAGACCATATTGGTGAAGGAGATCAGATGAAGCTGACCAGTGGCAGACAGGAATACTTTGAGAATTTGATTAACAGGTATATTCTGTAATCTACATCATCCTTAATCTCAGCAATATACTTGTGATAAAAGCTATAATATTAAACCACAGAAATTAAACTATGTACGTTAACAAGATCCACCTTTAGTCCATGTTACAGTAATACCATATCCACCCTGTTTATCACAGCCATCTTTGGTTATATTATCTTTGCAATCGCTATACCCGGAGCTGGAGATGACACATTTACCGGTAGCTGCACTAGGATTGATAGTTAGTTCCTTTTCGGAATCCCTGGCTGCTTCTTCAAGAGCTGCTTTAAGTTTTGCGGAATCATTCATTGTTTTAGATTAATGAATTATAAAAATTAATCATTTCAACTTCTAAGATAGAGATAAACTCTTAAATGCAATTCAAATAGGTTAAGTATGAGAAAATATAAAATCGAAATTAAGTGGGCTTTGATTTTCATAGTAGCTTCACTGATTTGGATGGGCATCGAGAATGTAGCCGGTTTGCATGGAAAATATATCGACAAGCACATCATTTATACCAATTTGTTTGGCCTGGCAGCCATCGTCCTATATGTGCTTGCACTCCTGGATAAACGTAGGAATTTCTACAACGGCCGGATGACGTGGAAACAGGGATTTATTTCGGGGATGGGAATCACCATCATCATCGCTTGCTTCAGCCCCCTGACTCAGCTGATCGTGCATAAAATTATCGCCCCTTCTTATTTTAAAAATGCCATTGAATACGGAGTCAGCATGGGCCGGAATCTGGATACATTGGAAGGTTATTTCAACCTCAGGTGGTACATTTTTCAGTCATTTTCCACCACTTTAAGTCTGGGGATTTTGGCTTCAGCATTGGTGGCGCTGGTCGTGAGAAGGCAGTAAGGAGTTAGGCGCTGTGCTGATAGGAATTAGGACGCTGCGCTGTTAGAAGTTAGTATACAGGTTTTAAGAATTAGGTAACTTACCAGTAATAGCTTGTGCCGTCTTAAGCGGCATTCTGTCTCGGCTGAGCCGAGGCTAGACTTTTGGATCAGGGTAACGGCAGTACGCTTTCGCACATAAGCTAAGGTTGCGCATCCGAAAAGAGAACTTTTCGGTTCCTTCATCCAAGGTCCACCGGACCTTGTACCTAGGTTTCATTCAGTCATCCCCATCGTTTTTGGTTCTAGCTCCTCGGCTAAGCCGAGGCA
>CAJDXA010000201.1_pt1 | contig 12997 bp, 10 predicted proteins | sample 7391711 | NCBI WGS metagenome assembly CAJDXA01 (sample SAMEA7055748, study PRJEB34461) | soil metagenome | biome: terrestrial ecosystem; feature: Peninsula; material: soil | place: Antarctica | collected 2016
GATAAAATATTTAAAAAAACAAGTACTATTTACCTTGTACCCGTGTTAGAAATATGTTCTTCTGATTAAAATCTTTTTAAATATATTAATTGAAATGGGCTTTCGAACATTAAGAAGTTTCTCACGCTGCAGCCATTTCTTCAAATTCTTCTTCAGTGATCAGATTCACAGCCAATGGAAACAATGTTTGGTCTTCCCGCTGCATATGTAAGCGAAGCATCTCAATCAATTGCAGAGCTTGTTCATAAGCCAAATCCGAGACCATGGATTGAGACCGGATATCGGGCAACTTCCCCGCCAGACTTAGAAAATTAAATACCAGGGCGCTGAATTGGATGAAAGTCACATGCTCATCTTCCATGAGTTCTACCGCTGTCCGCGAATTGGAAGCCTCGTCTGAAAAATATTTCTCATAGGCACTGTGCTCACCCGATTGTAAAAGCCGTTCCTGGAGAAGTGGGAATAATTTTTTTTCTTCCCGTCGATTGTGATCGAGGATAGTATTATCCAGAAAATTAAAAAACTGACCAAACGCCTGATTCATGGTTTGATCCATCACCCAGCGTTCCTTTTTAAACCGGATTAATTCCTGCTCAAAAAGATTAATTTCTCCGATTGCTTTCTTGTGTTCATCCATGAACTTCCGAATCAACGGTGGCATCTTTTCGTATGGAACCGGGTCTATAGTTGTAGGCGGCACGTAATTATTCGAATCGGAAAGGCTCATATTCATAGGATTGAGTCTTTCTTCATCCTTCTCTTCTTTTTCGTGTGGAGTATGATTTTTTTCCGCCTTCGGAGGACTGTATATCATTCTTATGTCAAGAATGGAATCGGATTCCAGATGTGGCCGGATGGCTTCCTCACAGAGTTTCTGGACTCTTTTTTTGACCTGGATATTGTGATCGTTGAGACCAACTGTGAAAATCACCAGCTTATCCATTATACTGATGTCCTGGATCATATCCAGACTAACCAGATCATCACCGATGACCGGATGGATGACCCGGGAAAGGATGTCTTTGATTTTAATTTCATCAATTTTCATGTCAATTTTATTTTATAGTTTTATTTATTTGTAGCTCCATAAACCAATATCGGTTTTAAGATAAGATTGTTGAGCAGTAGATGAACCAATCCGGCAAGAGTAGCAATCCATCCCGCAAATGCGACGTAAATAAAATAGTGCGGTATGATTCGAAGAAAAGACAGATCAAGTGCCAGGGCTAACTGGTACGTACATACGGTGTACATGCCTAGGGGGAACACCATTCCCCAATAGGATGGATCGTATCCTTTTTCTGTCCACGGGAGAGGAGTTTTTCGGATAAAATGGCGCCAGTAACCAAGTGTCAGTAATAGGGGGATCCACCAGGTTCCTATGCTCCAGTAAAATAGAGTAAAACCCTGGAGGAAATTTTTAATTTCAATTAATACAAAATCCTGATTCATATGTAATATGATCATTGAACCGGCCAATGTAGTGATAGCCACAGCCCCCATGTTAATCCAGTATGGTGCACTCAGATCTTCCGGTTTGAGCTGAAAAAACGTAAAACGGTAGAAAATCAATGTGATCACTATAATGTAGAGCATACAACCTATCAAGTAGAAGACGATCATGGAAAATAAGAATATTTCCTGCTGAGCTAAAGATGAAAAAATCTGTGAAGAGACCTGTGTTCCGAGAACAACGACGGATTGGGTCGCCACTATGGAGATCAGCCAGCTTCCGCTCAGTCCTTTTTGGATCCCCGGACTTTCTCGTTTTATGGTAATCGCTGTGAAAAATGTATAGGTGATGATCAGCCAAAGGGCGAGTCCTATGATCCAAAGTATTATGGCAGGAGTATATAAATTTTTCTGGGTGATGAACTGGCTACCCAGAACATTGGTAGCTGCGATGACCGTAAAAAAACCAGGGCCCCGAAAATGATCTGTCAGATCATCAGAAAAATCCTTGAAACACCAGATTATCCGGATGATTAAAAGGATCCATAAAATTCCGTAAGCAAATATATTGAAGAAGAAAAGTCCCTCAGCGATCAAATTGTAATCGAATAGATGAGCAGCGATACCGATGATTCCGGTGGCCATCACCAATGAGAAATACCCCGTAAATAAATGACGGATACCATACGTGTATATAAAATTGATCATATGATTGTCAGTCTTACTCATTTCTCTTGTTAAATGTACGATTCACCATGAGATCCTCAAAGACATTGGTCATAAAATCAATGGTATCCTGATAACACCTAAAATTATCGTGGTTAGTTGTTCCTTGGTTTAGCATGTTTCTTATTAATGAAATCAGGATCCCGGATCGTTCTTCGGTCCCAATACCACATTACCTTCTGGTATGGCCTCCAGATGTAGGCGAGAGGGGGAAGAAGCAAGTGCATCAGTCTGGTGAAAGGAATGATCAATACCATGGTAAAGGCTCCGGCGATGTGGAGCTTGATCCACCATGACATAGCTGAGACTGCGGCGATGTCCGGGTTAAGCTTGAAAATAGAGCCGATATACGGTGTCAGCACCGCTGCGAACCAGGAAGATCCCCACCGGAAATAGTAAGCGATATACAAACCGGTAATCACCTGCAATAAAAGCAACGCATAAACCAATACGTCTACTTTACTGGTGACTGTGCGAATCCGGCTATTGGTGAATCTTCGGTAAATGAGTATAGTTAGGCCAAATAAAAACGCCAAACCAAAACTAAAAGCAGTGATTTCCAGGATCAGCAGCCGGACAGGATGCCCGTTCCACGCTAGTACACTTCTTGGAATGAGTACAGCAGTCAGATGACCAAAAAACAGGAATGAGATCCCCCAATGAAAAGGCTGGGACCCCCAGAATAACTTCTTTCCCTCCAGGAACTCTGAAGACAGGGAGGATATGGAAAATTTCTGGTATTGATAACGGAAAATAGTGCCGAAGATAAAGCTGGCCAAAGCTAAGTACGGGAGTATGACAAGCAAGAAATATTCTAAGGTTTTCATGGCGATTTCGATTTAAAATTTATTGTCTTTCAAGCTGTTTTTCATTTCACTTTTCATTGATTCCATAAAATCCTTACTTTCTGCCAATTCAAATTTTTCCATATCCGGGAAGTCTATCTCCAGGATCTTTCGCAATACGTTTAGCGGAATGCGGAACTTAGTGACATGATCCTCTCGTTTATCCAGTACGGTTTTATGAAATTTTTGATAGATTTTTTCTTTTTCCCGAATCCGGAGAGGAATGAATTCGTCAATCATCTTATCCAGGGCGGGCTTCAGCAAATACCGGACGATCTCATTCAGCAGTTCTTCATCCTTCAGTCTCGGCATCAACCGCAGGATATTGGGTAGCCGGTCCGCAAGTTCTCCTTTGCAATCCACTCCCGCTTCATTATGTTCTTTATTGAGATTGGCCAGGATCTTGCCCCGCGTATAGTCTTCCCCATATAGTACATAGCCTACATCCAGGCAACACAGCGACTGAATATCAAAGGTGCGCATGAAGATCTTTTCCAGCTCGTCATCCGAGATGTCCTGTACAAAATGTAAAAATGATTCAAACTCCCGGGCCAATTCCGGGTACTTATCTTCCAGTAAAGACTGACAAGTTTCTACCTGCTCCAAATAAAAACTGTCCGGAAAGTAAAAAACTGAAGCTAATATATCATAATGAATGAGGTCCATAAATTAGTTATTAGTTATTAGTTATTAGTTTTTAGAACACTGCATAGTTTTGAACCCTCCGTAAATCACTTTTAGTTGGGTAACTACAGCCCTTTAGAGGCTTTGATAAAAACTGACAGCATTTAATATGATAGCTTTATCTTACAAATTCCACTTTCAATTCACAATTCATAATTCCCTAAAGTCCCCGGGCTGGTTGTGCTTTGAATCCAAATCCGGTGGAACCTTTTTTGTCAGCTGTGTTTTGCAGGATTTCATCTGCTTCTTCACGGTGAGCTGGCGGGATAACAAACCGTTGGCTGAATGTAGGCAAGGAGGTCAGCTGATAAATACCTTCTGCCTCTTCACGTGTCATGTCAAGATCACGGAGCATATCGTCCACTTTTTTTGTATCTATATCTCCCACCGTCACTTCGCGGCGATACAAACGAACGACCATTTCTTTGAGCAAGACCTTCTTCACCCGCTCTGTATCACCGGCGCTAAACAAGTTCGCCATATATTGCATAGGGAAGCGGGCTTCGTCGATCTCTTGAAAAAGCTGGGAAGTGGTGGTGTTATAAAGTTTGCGGTCCCACTGTTTTGCTTTATCATTCATTTTATCACGTTGTTCGGCGTCGCTCTCTCCCATAACTGCCATCACTGGAAGTAGTGGTGGCACGTAAAAAAGCATGGGTAGGGTACGGAATTCGGGGTGGAGTGGTAACGCAATTTTCCATTTTTTCACGAATTTATAGACAGGAGATTGCTGCGCCGCCTTAATGGTCGAATCATGAATACCATTTTCCCTGGCGGCTTTGATTACTTCGGGATCGAAAGGGTCCAGGATAATTTCCAGTTGTTTATCTACCAGTTCATGTTCTTCTGCTGAGGCTGCTTCTTTGATCCGGTCCGCATCATAAAGCAATACGCCGAGGTAGCGGATGCGGCCTACGCAGGAATGCATACAGGCGGGTGCTTCGCCGGCTTCGAGTCGTGGATAGCATAGGATGCATTTTTCCGATTTACCGGTGTGCCAGTTAAAATAAGATTTTTTATACGGGCAGGCTGTTACGCACATTCTCCACGCCCGGCAACGCTCTTGATTAATCAGGACGATGCCATCTTCCCCACGCTTATAAATGGCTCCCGATGGACAGGAAGCCACGCACGCCGGATTGAGACAGTGATTGCAAATCCGCGGCAGATAGAAAAAGGCCATTTGCTCCAGTTGAAACATGGCTTCCTGCTCTGCCGGAGAAAGGTTCTCTAAGTTCGGATCTTGTCTACCATAGTCCGGCGTGCCGCCGAGATCATCGTCCCAGTTGGGACCGGCCTTTATGTCGATTGGTTTTCCGGTGATCAGTGATATCGGACGAGCGGTGGGCTGATCTTCGCCCTCCGGTGATTCGATAAGATCGTTGTACCGGTATGTCCAAGGCTCATAATAGTCATCAATAACCGGCAGATGGGGGTTGTGAAAAATATTAAGTAACCCTTTGAGTTTACCTGCCCCTTTGAGGCGGATGCTGCCATTTCTTTTTTCCCAGCCCCCTTGATATATCGTCTGATCTTCCCATTTGGTGGGATAGCCTGTACCTGGCTTTGTCTCGACATTGTTCCACCACATATACTCTGCTCCTTTGCGATCGGTCCAGATATTTTTGCACGCAATGGAACACGTGTGGCAACCAATACATTTGTCCAGGTGAAAAACCATTGATATTTGAGATCTGACATTCATAATTTATAATTTCAAGCTTTATTAAAATACAACCTTATCCATCTTCTTCACGAATACGTGGGTATCCCGGTCTGCTCCGGTGGGGCCCCAGTAGTTCATGTGATACGTATAATGTCCATAGCCTCCTATCAACAGGCTGGGCTTAAGCCGTGTTCGGGTAAAGCTGTTGTGTCCGCCGGATCGTTTGTTACCCCGAACCTCAGATTTGGGAATGGAGATGGTTCGTTCAGGTGAATGATATACAATGCAAACACCTTTTTATGCCCAATTCTTCTGCATCCTGTTCACTGATCCAGCATGGTTCCACGCCTCGGGAAAGTGTCAGCATTCGCAGATTGTCCATATAGGTGGAATGAATATGCCATTTACCGTGTGGCGTCAGGCAGCTCAGGATTTTACCCTGGCCGTTTTTAACGGTCTCTTTAAGATCGCCATAGGCCTCGGGACGGGGCGAAGGTTTGTAAGTAGGGAGGTGCTCGCCAAAAGCGTGGTACCATTCGTGATCGTGATAAAACTGCTGCCTTCCGGTGATCGTACGCCACGGAACCAGTCGTTCTACATTGTACGTGAAAGGGGCATAGGCACGTCCATCCGTAATGATCCCCGACCAAATCGGAGTTGTATTATATCTTCTGGGTTGGGCTTGCAGATCCTTGTAAGTAGCACGCATGTTACGATAACCTTCTCCCAGGTCGGACAGAGACAATCCGGTTCTTTCTTCTGCATCTTTATAGGCCCGCATATTCAGCTCCCCATTGGTTAGGGTTGAAAGATGCAATACTGCATTGGCAGCGGATTCATCTTCCCGGATTGAGGGATACACTTTTCCGTCGAAATGCTCCACCGGCATATCTTCTATGAGCATTTCATCGTACATGTCTGATGCATCATAATGATTGCCATGTGCGCCCAGGCCTTTGGTTTTGATGTTGGGCCCAAGAGAAATGTACTTTTGATAAATTTTCGTATAATCCCGCTCCTCAATCCTAAAGGACCCGGTGGTCTTACCCGGTTGGAATTCACACTCTCCTTTGTACCAATCCATGACATTCGGCTGCGCCATTTCATCCTTGCTGTCATGAGCGAGCGGTGATGTCACAATATCCTTTACAGGATCAGGCATGAAGACTTCAGCCATTTCACTGGTTTTCTGGGCAATATTCTTGAAAATTTCCCAGTCGGTCCGGGCTTCCCAAACCGGTGCTATAGCAGCGGACAATGGATGAATAAAGGAATGGAGATCAGTCGTGTTCAGATCAGCCTTTTCATACCAGGAGGCAGCGGGTAGTACCATATCGGAATATAAAGCCGATGAATCCATGCGGAAATTGAGATCTACGACCAGGTCCATTTTTCCTTCTGGTGCGTGTTCGTGCCATTTGACTTCGCGGGTGGGTTGTTCTACCGCATCCTTGGCGATGGAATTGTGATGGGTGCCCAGGTAATGCTTCAGAGCATATTCATGTCCTTTCATGCTGGACAGGATCGCATTTCCTCGCCAGATATACCAGACTCGCGGCCAGTTTTCTTCAGCTTCAGGATCGGCAATAGCATAATCCAGTTTTTTGTTTTTGAGCTTGTCGATTACGTGATTAATGATTTCATCATCCGTATTTGCTCCGCTTTCCTGGGCTTCTTTTGTCAGGTTCAGCGGGTTCTCATTAAATTGCGGGTAATAGGGCATCCATCCCATACGTACCGATCTAAAAATAAGATCAGCCGTATGTGACCGTGTTAGTTCATTATCGGGTGTTGTGTTATAATCCGCAAAATAACCGTCATATCGGTACTGGCATGTATTGATATAGTGCCAGAGAGGAGTCTGCTGTAAACGATTTGCCCCGACCCAGTCCTTGGCAAACGCGATGGATGCCCATGAATCAACCGGAGCCAGCTTTTCCTGGCCGGTATAGTGTTGCAAGCCACCGCCACTCACACCCACACATCCGCAGAACATCAGCGCATTAATGCCGGCGCGGTAAATCAGGTTGTTGTGATACCAATGGTTGACTCCGGATCCGGCAATGATGCTGCATTTGCCGTTGGTGGCTTCTGCTGTGCCGGCCCACTCCCGGGCAAACTGCAGGACGGTCTCCCGTCCAATGCCTGTAAATACTTCCTGCCAGGCTGGAGTATACGCCCCGTCTTTGTCATCATAATCAACAGGATAATCTCCCTGGAGGCCGCGGTTCACTCCGTATTGGGCCATCAACAAATCATACACTGTAGTCACCGGAATATCATCGCCATCATTAGTCCTTAGATACTGGATTGGTACATTTCGTACGTGTTTTAAATCCAGCCCAAAATCCAATTGTTCAACGGGAAGCGTGTCTTCGTGGTGTCCGAATAAGGTGAGCCGGGGTTCGTATGCAGTGCCATCTGCTCCATCTTCGTACTTGAGATTCCAGTTCCCCTTTGTATCATCCCAGCGATGGCCGACATTTCCTCTTGGCATCACCGGATCGCCTGTGTTGTTATCGATGTTTAAAAATTTCCACTCACCATTTTGTTCATCTGCATATTTGGTCAGACGATTAGAGCGTACAAATTTTCCCGGCACATACTTATCTCCTTCCTTGATCAACTCTACCAGGTAAGGACAATCGGTGTATCGTTTACCATAATTGAGGAAATAGGGTGTTTGTTTCGCATGATGGAATTCGGTGAGGATCACATGACTGACGGCCATCCAGAAGGCTCCGTCCGAACCGGCATGCACGGGCACCCATTGGTCGGCATACTTGGATACCTGGCTGAAATCGGGTGAAAATACGACCATTTTTGATCCATTGTGTCGTGCCTCAGCTGCAAAATGACAATCTGGAGTCCGGGTCATATTTAGGTTTGCACCCATGACGGCGAGGAATTTTGCGTTGTACCAATCGGCGCTTTCACATACGTCTGTCTGTTCACCCCACACCTCCGGGGATGCCGGTGGCAGGTCACAGTACCAATCATAAAAGCTAAGGTTTATGCCCCCCATCAGTTGTAAGAATCTCGCTCCACTGGCATAGCTTAACATAGACATAGCCGGAATGGGTGAAAATCCTACGATTCGGTCTGGGCCATATTTTTTAGTAGTGTGGAGATTAGCTGCAGCCATCATTTCCAGCGCTTCATCCCAGTGTACCCGTCTGAAGCCACCTTTCCCCCGTGCTTTCTGATATCGGCTGCGTTTGTCTGGATCATTCTGGATATTTTGCCATGCTTCAATGGCATTGCCGGTTTTTGCTTTTTCTTTCCGGTACATCTCCAGTAGTGTGCCACGAATCAGTGGATATTTGATCCGTATTGGGCTGTAGAGATACCAGGAAAAGGAAATTCCCCGTTGACAGCCACGTGGTTCATAAGGTGGGAGGCCTTTCTCCAGCAACGGATAATCCAGCGCCTGGTTTTCCCACACCACAATCCCTTCCTTTACAAAGATCTGCCAGCTGCAACCCCCCGTACAATTAACGCCATGGGTGCTCCTGACTCGAGTGTCGTGTTGAAAACGACCACGATAAAATTCTTCCCAGCTTCTGGTTTGAGGATCAATTATATCTTTTATCCAACTCATGATTTAGCATGTTTTATAGATTATATAGTTTGGATTTGCCTTTCGTATATATGTTTATTCACGGATCCGGATTTTTTCTTTCGCCATGCGAACCAAATCACCAGAAGGATCAATATAAGTCCACCTAAGCCAAACCAGAGAAATTGTAAACCGGAGGCTACAAAGGAGGTTTGCGTAGTGCCCTGTACAGAGACGTATTGCAGGTAGGCAGTTAATTGTTGGACTTCTTCTTCCGTGATGGGATGATTTTTAAATGCCGTATTCATGACCGGAAACGGAGAATTGCTGATAAAAGAGTGAAGACCTTCCTGACCAAAAGTAGTGTACATGTCTGTAAGATTAAGACCATAATTGCCACCTGAGATAGCTTCTCTTGGATCGTATACATTGTGACAAGTGATGCAGGAAGGACCTTTATTCGCCAGACGTTGTTGTCCGTGAAATAATTTTCTTCCCACCACCGCCGCTTGTAATGTGCTGTCGGGAAGTGCCTCCTGGCTGTATATTGCGTGGTATCCGGTAAGACTTACAAACAGGATGAAAAGGAGTGAAGTAAACTTAGAATTGGCCTTCATAACTCATTAATTTTAAAGGCGGATATGAAAAAATATGCAATCTATGACTATCTCCTAATATTAAATCTATTTTGTATCTTTTACAAGTGTTTTATACCATATTATGTAATTTATAGTTGTACTTATTCTAAATAAGATGTTTGTGTCCTGATTAATAAAGACTTATGTGTCTTGATATATTTTGAAGGAAGAAAAGAAAAATGTAAAAGATATTCCTGGTTCAAAATCCTTTGATTTTCAATAGGTTTTAGATATATTTGGTGAGACCTTACGAGTTTATTCCTTACCTGCCAAACAAATAATATCCGATGTAACAGGAAAGCCCGCCGGGTCATAAACTCTAAACTATTTATACCCCCATGGATACTGGTGATCAGCATAACATATCAGCCTATATTCTCGCCGGAGGGCAAAGTCGTCGCTTTGGTGAGAACAAGGCACTTGTGACATACAAGGGGAGGCCTCTTATTGAACACGTCTGGCAGATAGTTACCGGAAGTTTTGAATCGGTTTCCATTGTTGCCAAGGCTGATTCACCCTATCGTACGATGGGATATACAGTAGTTGATGATGTTCTTTCCAGTCAATCCCCCTTGATAGGAATATATACCGGATTGCTGGATTGCAAGACTGACTGGGCTTTTTTCACAGCATGTGATATGCCTTTCGTTACAAGTAAGACAATCAGCCGAATGATATCTGCTTTGGAAAAAGACAGCGATGGTGCAGAAATTATCGTGCCGGTTAGTCCCCATGGCCTCGAACCAATGGTTGCTTTGTATCACCACACATTAGTTCATGTTCTTAAGGACCATAAAAATACTTTACCACTTCAGACATTTATCCGAAGTAGAAAATACATGCCCGTTTATTTTGAATCTGTAAAACCATTTACCAATGTCAATACCAAAGAGCAGTTCGACCGTATTGATCGATAATCACCAGCGTCGGATGGACTATCTGCGGCTGGCCATTACCGACCGGTGCAATTTGCGGTGTCAATATTGTATGCCGGCTGAAGGTGTGGATTATGTGCCTCGGAAAGAAATTCTGACCTGGGAAGAGATGTACCGGATTTGCCATATCCTGGCAAAGCATGGTCTGAGAAAGATCCGGATCACAGGCGGAGAACCTTTTCTGCGTAAAGATCTGACAACTTTTCTGGGATGGTTAACCAAACTGGAACCGAAGCTCTTTATTGGAATCACTACCAATGGTACCTTATTGAACCGTTATTTGCCAGAACTCAAAGCGATAGGAATCAAGCATTTGAATGTCAGCCTGGATACCTTATCTGCGGATACTTTTTATAAAATCACGAGGAGGGACCAGTTTGACAAAACCTGGGAGAGTTTGATCACCGCGGTAAATATGGGATTTGAAATAAAAATTAATATGGTTATACAGCCAGGATTGAATGATCATGAAATTCCCGAATTTGCCCGGCTTACAAAGGATATGCCTGTGACCATTCGGTTTATTGAACCGATGCCATTTTCCGGTTGCAATGGGCAGCCATTTGCAACTTTCAGCGGAGACAGGATTAAAAAAGCGTTGATGGATTCTTTCGAACTGCGCTCTGTGGAGGGCGATTCAGTCGCCACCCGGTATCAAATACCCGGCTACCAGGGTTTTGTCGGTATCATTTATGCTTATTCCCGCACTTTTTGTGATACCTGCAGCCGGATTCGGGTTTCAGCACAAGGTCAGGTGCGTACCTGCTTATATGGGCAAAATGTACTGGATCTGCGAAAACTCCTGCGAAATGAGGCTTCTGACGAAAAGATTTTTGAGTCCATTCATACTGTTTTGCAGCATCGGTTTAAGAATGGATTTGAGGCAGAAAAGAACCGGGAACACAGTGATTTTGAAAGTATGGCCCACATTGGAGGGTGAGTACAATGGACAATGGACAATGGACAGGGGACAGTTGAAAATTAAGAATTAAGAATTAAGAATTGAAAATTTGTCGGTTAAGAAAGAGAACTACAAGAATATTTAGCACCTGCTGAAGAGATATCTATAGTACAATTCATTAACCATCGAACATGCAAATCAATAAAACACGAGTAAAGACGTATGATCATGCGTCTCTAACAAATAACATAATATGATCAATATTACACATAAATCTTCCACCTTTCGTTATGCCCGCGCTGAGGGACGTCTTAAAATGGCGCCTGCCACGGTCGAATTAATTCGTCAAAATCAGGTTGCCAAAGGAGATGTGAAAACGATAGCCAGGGTAGCAGGCATTGAAAGTGCAAAGCGGACAGCAGACTGGATTATCTTTACGCATCCTATGCCATTGGATGGCGTTGAGGTAGAGGTTCGGGTGGAAGATGACGGCTTATATATTGCCGCTGAAGTTCATTCAGTGTGGAAAACAGGCGTGGAGATCGAAGCTATAACTGCGGTCACCGGTGCGTTGTTGAATGCGCTGGATATGTTAAAGCCGTATGATTCTTCTCTGATAATGACTGATATCCAGGTGGTTGAAAAGAAGGGCGGGAAGAATGATTTTAAGGATCGATTTGATCCGCCTCTGTCAGCAGCTGTTTTGGTGATTTCCGATTCTACCTTTGCCGGTCAACGGCAAGACAAATCTGGGAAAGTGATCATCGAGATTCTGAAACAGCAGGATGTCGAGGTGAAAGCCTATGATATTTTACCAGATGATGCGGACCGCATTCGCCAACGGGTGGCAGAGCTGGTTCATGAACAGGTCAACCTGATAATCACAACCGGGGGGACAGGTTTCGGCCCGAAAGATATGACTCCTCAGGCCATACAACCATTGATCGATATTCCAGCTCCAGGGATCGCAGAGCGCATGCGGGATTATGGTAGCCAGCGAACGCCGTATGCCATGCTGTCCAGGGAAATAGCAGGATTGTCAGAAAAAAGCCTAATCCTGACTCTGCCCGGAAGTTCGAAGGGAGCCCGGGAATCCATGCAGGCATTATTCCCAGGAGTATTGCATATTTTCCCGATGATGTGGGGTGGAGGGCATCCGTTGAAGGAAAGGCAAAATAAATTGTAATGGATTCCTTGATATCCATAGAGGAAGCAAAGGGAAGAATCCACCAGTACCGTTTACCACGGAGAACAGAATGGTTGCCTTTATTGTCGATCCGGGATCAGATCCTGGCGGACGATGTGATAGCTCCTTTTGACTCCCCCCGGTTTGATAATAGTGCTATGGATGGGATAGCCGTGAGATGGGTCGATGTAAAAGAAGCCCGGGATGGAGATAATGTTGCCCTAAAGTTGATCGGTGAAAGTAGCGCAGGAACCCCATACGATAAGGATCTCCTGCAGGGGCAGGCCGTCCGGATCAGTACCGGCGCTGTCGTCCCCTTCGGCGCTGATAGTGTGATCCCTCAGGAGAATTGTGTATTCCAAGAGGATTACGTGTTGGTTCAGGCTGTAAAAAAGCTCGGGCAAC
>CAJDXA010000137.1_pt1 | contig 12948 bp, 14 predicted proteins | sample 7391711 | NCBI WGS metagenome assembly CAJDXA01 (sample SAMEA7055748, study PRJEB34461) | soil metagenome | biome: terrestrial ecosystem; feature: Peninsula; material: soil | place: Antarctica | collected 2016
TTGGAGAATAGAGGATGTAGACGGTGAAGAGATCCATGGATTGTAGAAATAAAAAAAGGCTTCTCTGGTTTGAAAAGCCTTCTTACTTAGTAGCGGGGACAGGACTTGAACCTGTGACCTTCGGGTTATGAGCCCGACGAGCTACCAACTGCTCCACCCCGCGATATTTTCGCAGACACAAAGGTAACTTATATATTTTACAATCCAAAACTATGTGAGAAATGTTTGTGAAATAAGTAATTTTCTCATCTTTGAGCATGCAGAACATAGAATTTGATGTACTTATTATCGGTGGGGGAGCGGCTGGTTTTTTTACAGCAATCAATGCAGCTGAACTAAATCCTAAACTGCGAATAGCTATTCTGGAACGGAGCAACAAATTACTGGCAAAAGTGAAGGTCTCTGGTGGTGGACGGTGCAACGTCACGCATGCTGAATTTGACCCTATGGAGCTTGTAAAATATTATCCGAGAGGTGAAAAAGAGTTGCTCGGCCCTTTTCATCGATTTATGACCGGTGATATAATAGCCTGGTTTGAAGAACGTGGCATCCAACTGAAAATCGAATCTGATGGCCGTATGTTCCCGGTCAGCAATGATTCTCAGACCATTATTGATTGCTTCATGGCCGAAACCCAAAGGTTGGGAATCTCCATTCTTACAAAACAATCGGTTACAGATTTTAAAAAGCAAGATGATTCCTGGATCGTCCAGACCAAAACTGACACCTTCGTTTCCGATCAACTACTTATTGCAAGTGGCAGTGATACCCGGATGTGGAAGTTGCTTGCAACCTTGGGTCACACCATTGTACCTCCGGTTCCTTCACTGTTCACATTTAATATAAAAGATGACCGGATCAATGATTTGCCAGGTGTAGCCACGGATGCAACTATTCGGGTGGTAGCCATTGGAAAGGATCAGATTTTAGAAAGTGCCGGTCCCTTGTTGATTACCCACTGGGGGATGAGTGGACCGGCGGTATTGAAATTATCGGCTTGGGGTGCCCGGATATTGGAATCTACTGACTATCATTTTACGATCGAAGTAAATTGGTTGCAGCACGAAAGCATCGAAGATGTGTATGCAACTTTGCTGTCAAAAAAGGAAAGGTCAGGAAAGAAGACGGTATTTAAGGATGTGGAATATGACCTGCCCAAACGGTTATGGCATAATCTGGTTCGGGCATCAGGAATCTCTGAAACGGATAACTGGGGAGACGTTTCCAAACATCAAATTCAGGAATTGGCTGGACAGCTTACACAAGGCCATTTTATGGTAAAAGGAAAAAGCACCTTTAAAGAAGAATTTGTGACTGCCGGTGGTGTCGAACTTTCAGAAATCCACTTCAAAACCTTTGAAAGCAAAATCCATCAAAAACTGTATTTAGCAGGGGAAGTGCTCAACATCGATGCCATAACGGGAGGCTTCAACTTTCAGAGTGCCTGGACCGGGGCATATCTGGCTGCAAAAGCCATGGCAAGTATATAACTCCGATCAGTGATATAAATCACATAGGGCATCGATTTCAGTAACCTTTAACCGTGAAACGCTGTTAGGTTATAAGTTGGATGAAATAGGCCAAATATTTTCTCATTAATAAAAGTAAGATAATGAAATATTACACTGCAAAAACTATTGCTGGACAAGATTTTCAATCCGTGCGAACAAAGGTAGAAGATTCTCTCAAATCTCATGGATTTGGTGTTTTAACCGAGATTGATATCAAAGCGGTCATGAAGAAGAAGCTGAACAAGGATTATCTGCCCCATGTCATTTTGGGGGCTTGCAACCCGGTTTATGCTGACAAAGTGCTTTCTATCGAACCCCAGATCGGTACCATGCTTCCATGCAATGTAACCATCCGCGAACTTGAATCCGGTGATATTGAAGTATCAGCGATCGATCCGGCAGCTGCGATGAGTGTGGTAGAGAATAAAGACCTGGAAGGAGAGGCAGCTGAAGTACAGGTAATGCTCAGAAATGTCATTGAAAGCTTGTAACAGAGATTGGGAATTAAGTGAGATGAGTCAGATGTTATGAAAAATATATAAAACCCGATGAGCAGTGGATTCATCGGGTTTTTTAATTCAATTGTGCCTGTTTGAGAATACTATTCCGTGTTCCTTTTGGAACTTCATCTTTGATTCGATGAAATGCTATGGTAGCAATTCCTGGCGATTAATTTATCACTTTATTTCCCTCTTATGGATAGGGAATGTATCCGAAGGCTGTATGATGGTGAAATCTGAATGCGCTGCCAGGAGGAAATGCAAGTAACTTTAGAAGATGGTCGTCTATATTCAATGATGAACCTACTCCAGAAGATCAATGATCTTGGACTTTCTGGAGTGGGCTCATTAATTCATAATTATTTAAAATCCTCCATCACCCGAACCAGCTGGCGTACTCCTGAAAGTTCCATCGCATTGTATATGCTGGCCCTAAATCCTCCAACAGAACGATGGCCTTTTACGCCCACTATTCCAGCATCCTTACAGGCAGCGAGGAATTCAGCGGAACGGGATGGTTCATGCAACAGAAAGCATACATTCATTTTCGAACGATCTTCCTTTGCTGCTGTTCCGTAAAACAATGGATGATTATCAATGGTTTTATAAAGCAAGCCGGCTTTTTCCGCATTTCTTGCTGCCATGCCCGCTACTCCATTATTCTTTTTGATCCATCGAAGAGTGAGGAGCGATACATATATAGAATAAACGGGTCCTGTATTGTACAAGGAGTCCTTCTCAATAAATAATCTATAATCCAGCATGGAAGGTAATTCTCCGCTTATCTTGCCAAGTGCCCCCTCTCGGACTATTACCAATGTTACACCAGCAGGTCCCAGGTTCTTCTGTGCGCCGGCATATATGAGGTCATACTTTGACACATCAATAGGTCGGGAAAAAATATCAGAAGACATATCAGCTACAATCGGTACTCCAAAATCAGGTATTTCCTGGAATTGTGTTTTCCTGGAATTGTGTACCAAAAATGGTGTTGTTGGTTGTGATATGAACGAACTGTGCACTAGATGGCACCTGAATATTCTTTGGTATATAGGAATAGTTTTTATCTGAAGAACTCGCTACCACTTCGACGCCTCCGCATCGTTTGGCTTCAGTGATCGCTTTCTTAGACCATGCTCCCGTATCCACATAAGCAGCTACCTTGCTGGAATCCAGTAGGTTTAACGCAGCCATATAAAACTGTAAACTGGCACCGCCCTGCAGGAATAAAACGTGGTAGCCTTCGGGAATGTTCAACAATTCTTTTGTCAGTGCCACTGCTTCATTTAAGATAGCGGTGACATCCGCTGAGCGATGGGACATCTCCAGGAGGGATAATCCGCTGTCTCCGTATTCCAAAGCGGCTTTTGCTGCTTCTTTTTTGACTTCTTCCGCTAATATTGCCGGTCCTGCATAAAAGTTATAGGTCTTCATGGTTTCTTTTACTGTTGGTTAAATTCCCGGCAAAAGTAAGAATAATCCCTATGTCATAGGGATTATTTAAAGTAGAAATTTGAAAAAAATGTTTCCAGACTTTAATTTTCTCTGCGTATGGTCTAAGTAGGGAGATCTCATTTTATCTTACCCTTTTAAGTTCAATTCCCTTGATAATTTCCCGGGAATATAGATTCGATAGGAATATTGGAATGCCTCTCGGAATAAAGTCAGATAGGAACAGGATGGTTCACACTTTATCCAGTCATGGAATCGATAAATTTTTCAATTGCAAACGGGGCTTTCCAGTGAGTCTTTCCGGAGTGCCATCTGAGAAAGTATTAAATATGAGGAGGGTATCGATCAGGCTGTCGACGACTTTTCAACGGCTAGTCACCGATATTCAATCCATTTTGTAAATTTGCTTCATGGATTCAATTGTATATTTTGCTTCTGACTTCCATCTGGGCATTGAAAACAGCAGTCAGAGAGAGCAGAAGATTGTGGCGTGGCTCGATGGAATAGGTCGAAACGCAACGCATCTATTTCTTTTGGGTGATCTTTTTGATTATTGGTTTGAGTACAGGCATTATGTACCCAAAGGCTACGTTCGATTTTTGGGTAAACTCGCAGAGTTGCGGGATCAGGGGATAGAGATTCACATTTTCACGGGTAATCATGATATATGGATGTTTGATTATTTCCCCAATGAATTTGGTATTCCCGTCCATCGTGACGGCCATGTTTTTGAATTCAATGATCTGAAGTTTTGGCTCGGTCACGGTGATGGGAAAGGACCTGGCGATAAAGGGTATAAACGACTGAAAAAAATATTCCACAACCCTGTATTACAATTTATATATAAGCAACTCCACCCCGATCTGACGCATGGCATAGCGGATTATTTTAGCAATAAAAGCCGGGAAAAAGAAATTCATACGATTCCCTTTCTGGGCGAAGACCGGGAATGGCTGATCCAGTATTGTGAAAGGAAACTGGAAACCCACCCCCGGATAGACTATTTTGTATTTGGTCATCGTCATCTTCCCATTTATCATCGGTTGTCCAATCAACGCTCCATCTATATCAATACAGGCGATTGGTTCACAGGAGGACATTTTGCTTGCCTGCGTGAGAAAAACTGTTATCTTTATAGTTATGAAACCGGCGAAAAAATGTTTCCTGATTATTAATTTTTTATGCTTAGTGGTCCTTGCAATAAGCTGTACTGGGAGTAAGAAATCAACCACTTCCCTGATTGAACGGGGAGAATTGATGTTTGTAGATCAATCAGATAATGGATATGTGCTTCGAGGCCAGCGCAGTCTGATCAAATATGATTTTCGGAATCATCCGATCGATCGGCATGATTTTGACTTATCAGTCCGCCAGGCCGGACTTTCTACGGATCTGCGAATCTATGCTTACAACCCCGATTTTCAAAACTTTTACATCCTGGATAAGTACCTCAATGAAATTTCTCGTTTCTCCTTTAATGAATATTTTGATTTTTTGGTGAGTCATGCTGTTTTGGCGAATGGTCAAAACATATGGCTTTACAATCAGTCCGAGAATAAAATCCAAAAATACACTTCACAGCTCGAGTTTCTGGATGAATCCCGGAATCTAAACTGGGAGATCACAGGTGTCAAGGTGGATCAATTAATCTTCCATCGGAACGAAATTTATTTAGTAGATCACCGCAAAGGAGTTTTTATCTTTGATTACGCGGGACGATTGCGGCAACGGATACCACTTCCCATGGTGATGCAAGATGTGCAGATCGATCGGTCGATGTCCAGAATCTATGCTTTCTTTTCCTACCAATGGCATGTGATCGATCCCGACCAAAAGATCCCGGTCTATGAACCACTTAATATCCCCGAACTTTCCGAATTCACCGTTAATGATAATATTATCTTTGAAAACGGCAAGATATACCATTGGAATAAAGCTTTGCAAAAGATTGAAGTCATTGACAATGGTCATATTTTGTTGCAAAATAAATGAACTGGCAACTTTTTTAGAATTGGCGTCATTGTCCAGAGTCTTGGTGTTAAAAAATTAATGTTGTCAAATAATTCAATAATGTTTAAGGTTCTTCTAAGATACAAGTGGTTGAAATCATTATGGAATTATCCTCAAAAACATGCATGAAAAGTAATGTGAATAAGGCCTTAATATATCTTTTTCTTCTAACGTTTGCCGTTGGTCTTGACGCACAGAACCAGGCGGAGAATACCTTTCTATGGCCGGAAAATCTTAGAGATCAAGTGCGTCAAGATATATTCACCCGGTCCAAAGGCAGAGTTTTGTTAGAAATCCCTGTTCTGGGCAGACCTGTTCAATTTCACATTAGCGCTAATTCTTATATAAAATCTGACCAATCCCTACAAGGCAGCATCTATCAAGCGTTTAGCGGACGGGATAGTGTAGATAATCCGGTTTTTGGATATTACTACCAGGATCAGATCCGGCCAATAAAGAAAAAGATCTATACGTCATTACTTCGACGGGAGATCCGGAGTCTCTTGGAGAAGTCCTTTGTGCTGTCGAGGAGGTTCCGGAATTGAAAGTACGTAAAGGAGGGAAATCTGTTCCCTGTCAATCTCAGAATTTTAATCAGATGACCTTTGAATTGTTTGTAGCGTGTACCGGAGAATGGGGCCAAAAGCTCGGGTCTAAACTAGCTGCCCGGCAAGCTATTGTTAACCACGTCACGGAATTGAACGCACTTTATACTGCAGAGCTTAATATTTACTTTAACCTTACTACAGAGAACCAATTCCTTTATACCTCGCCATCTTTGGATCCATTTAATCCCGGCACTGGTGGCCTGGCGGATCAGGCGCGTAATTTTTTCAATGATAAAGTCACTACGTCTTTTGACATTGGTCATGTGTTTCATTATTTAGGAACCTCTGGCGGATTAAGTGCTTCAGGCGTGGCCTATTTGAATTCCAGCTGCCTTGAGAATTTTAAAGGAGGAGGCTGGACAGGTACGAATAGTCCTGGAAGCGTTAATTTCAATATGCAGGTGTTCGGTCATGAGATAGCACATCAGATGGGTGCTGATCATTCTTTTTATGGTATGAAGGGAAACTGCACCGCCGGTCAACGGAGCGAAGGGAGTGGTTTTGAGCCAGGAGCGGGGAGTACAATAATGTCTTATCAAAACCAATGCGGATCTGATAACCTGGATGGGCCCCAATCAAGCACTCTATATTTTAATACGCATAGTGTCAGCCAGATTCTCCAGCGGGTTAATGATCAATCATCCTGTGGAAGCAGAACAGGACGTGGAGCTAATTTGTCTATCGAGATCCCAGGTGGATTTTCTATTCCGAAGAATACAGCTTTTGATCTGACCGCTACAGGTGGTAACAGTGCGTATTCCTATATCTGGGAACAATACGATTCGGACAACACATCTCCATCCGAAACCCAGGCCAATCCAATCAATGCAGGTAATTATACTAAAACCCCCATGTACAGAAGCTATGATCCCTCTCCTGACGGGAATCATCGGTCATTCCCTTCCAAAGAAGTTCAGGCCAGTGGAATAACAAACCGGGGAGAAGTTTATGCCAATGTGGCGCGTAATATTACGATGCGACATATGACCAGAAGTGGCGGAAATATCCGATGTGATGAGATGACGGTCACCGTAAGAAATGCACCTGCATTTGAAATCGAGAGCCCACTCAAAGATGACTTGATTGCTCTTTCGAAAAGCCCGACCCGGGCTTCGGATAAAATTACCGTCCTCTGGGAGACCGGTGGTACAGAAATCAATGGTTTTCCGAACATCGATATATGGTATAGTGTGGATGGAGGCCAATCTTTCCCTTATCTCCTGGCAGGAGATGTTCCCAACAATGGTGAATATAGGGTACGTCCACCGGAAATAGATACAGATAAAGCCCGACTGAGAATCATGTTATCCGACGGTACGGGTAGGATGGCCATTTATCATGAAAATCGGGGAAATTTCACGGTATCATTTTCCATAACACCCATTGAAATAGTAGAATTTAACGGAACTGTGAAGGATGATCACCATGCTTTATCGTGGGTAATTAACAATACCGGAGAGTACATCCGGGCTGTTCATCTGGAATACAGTTACGATGGAATCACGTTTAATTCCATTGCTCTGCCTGATTTTGAATCCCTGAATGCGGAAACCCAGTGGATTGATAATTATCAGTCCTATTTTGTTGATGGGCTAAAAACGTACTATCGTCTATCGATAGAAAATGGGATGAGTAAAAAAACATACTCTTCCATTGTTGCCCTGAGAAATGAAAAAACGGACGATCAATTTGTAAATATTCACCCCAACCCTGTTGTTTATAAAGAAGCTCAAATGGAGCTGCAAAACTATCTGCAACCTGATGCACGAATTAGTGTCCGTTCGATCAGCGGTCAACAGTTGTGGGAGACTCGTTCCATGCCAAAGTCTAAAAATATTTCTATTCCCTTTTCGTTTCCAAACGGCGTTTATATTGTCCAGGTGGACAATGGGAATGAAATTTATCATAAAAAGGTAGTCGTCCAGCGGAGGTAGTCATCACTACAGGAGATCTGGATCGATAGCACTCAGGATAATCTGCGCAATGATTTGGTTGACCATATGGATATTATTCTATGGTTTTTCGTTATCTTGATCGTAACTTAAAGTCATTTATCCGAATGCTAGTCAAAACCAATGCCGGCACTGTTCAAGGTGTGGATTCGATACCCATCACCATTGAAGTCAATGTAGGTGGCCACGTGGTAGGAGGAAAAATCGGTTATTACTTTGTCGGATTGCCGGACAATGCCGTTAAAGAAGGCTATCAGAGGATCGAATCCGCCATTCGTACGCTGGGTCGTACGATGCCACGACAAAAAATTGTCGTCAATATGGCTCCGGCTAATATAAGAAAGGAAGGTAGTTCGTATGACTTGCCGATCGCCATCGGCATATTGGCTTCCTCGCGTCAACTGAATGCGGATAGTCTGGATAAATACCTTATGATGGGTGAGCTGGCTCTTGATGGTGAATTAAGACCCATCCGGGGTGCTCTTCCGATAGCTATCATGGCTCGAAAGCAAGGTATACAGAAAATAATTATTCCCCGACAGAATGCCCGTGAAGCGGCTATAGTGGATCAAATAGAAGTATATGGAGTATCTACACTCCGGGAGGTGTGTGACATTTTGCAAGGAATTTCAAAACCTGAACCAGTCAAGGTCAACACCAGGGAAGAATTTTCATTTGACCACAATCGGTATGCCGCTGATTTCAGAGATGTTCGTGGACAGGAAAATATCAAAAGAGCCCTCCAGCTGGCCGCTGCCGGCGGACACAATGTCATCTTGATCGGACCGCCAGGTGCGGGAAAAACCATGTTGGCTAAGCGATTGCCTACCATTTTACCACCACTGACACTTCAGGAAGCACTGGAAACCACCAAGATTCATAGCGTCGCCGGTCTACTCGATGAAGATTCTTCCCTCATCAAGACCCGGCCGTTTCGCTCACCGCATCATACCATAAGCGATGCGGCTCTTGTGGGCGGAGGTTCCAATCCTCTCCCGGGAGAAATATCACTCTCTCATAACGGAGTCCTATTCCTGGATGAGTTGCCGGAATTCCGGCGCTCTGTGCTGGAGGTTCTCCGGCAGCCACTGGAAGAACGTCGGATTACGATTTCCCGGGCGCGTATGACCGTTGAGTATCCCGCTTCTTTTATTCTCGTGGCCTCCATGAATCCCTGTCCCTGTGGTTATCTCAACCATCCTGAAAAAGAATGTGTATGCGGCCAGGGGGCCATCCAAAGGTATCTCAATAAGATATCCGGTCCACTTCTTGATCGGATCGACATCCATGTAGAGGTGACACCGGTCTCATTTGATGAGATAATGGATGCTAAAGCCACAGGGCAGACCAGTGAACAAATCGCAGAACGTGTTGTTCGTGCCAGAGATAAACAGGAAAAGCGATTTCGGGAATATGGAATGGATATTCGATCCAATGCTGAAATGCCGGCACGAATGGTCAAGTCCATATGTGAAATTGATTCTGCAGGGAAGATGCTATTGCGGACTGCGATGGAAAAACTCCAATTGTCTGCCAGAGCATACGATCGCATTCTTAAGGTTGCACGCACCGCTGCCGACCTTGATGGAACCGAAGAGATCCAGATTGGACATTTGGCAGAAGCGATCCAATATAGAAGTCTGGACAGGGAGAGCTGGGGATCTTGAGGTGGAATCTATTTTTCTGTAGCAATTATGTGACGAAAAAACTTTTAATCGATTCGAAGGAATGAATAGGTATGATGAAAAGAATTCTGATTGGTGTAGCTATAGTGGTCGTTTTTATCATCCTGATCCGGTATTTTTATGGCCGAACTGAAATGCTTGTGGGAGATGACGCCATTGAGATAACTTTTGAAGATCTTAAAGGCCAAAAAAGATCGTTGGGTGAGTTTGAGGATCAGTATGTGCTTCTCACCTTTTGGGGATCCTGGTGTGTCCCATGTCGTGAATCCAATAAAAAGTTGACCAGTTTTTATAAAGAGCAGGATTCAACTCGCTTAAAGATCATTTCAATAGGAATTGAAAAAGATAAGGCAGAATGGAATAAAGCGGTGTCGGCAGATTCTCTTTATTGGACTGAACAATTTACTTCATTAAATATGTTTAGCAATATAATTGTGGAAAATTATGGTGTGCATGAGACACCCACTTATTTTCTGATCAATCCAGACAAAATTGTAATCGCAAAATCAGGTAATATTGATCAGATCATACGTAAGTATAATCAAACATACTGACAATTTGGCATCAAAGGTTCGATGGCAAGTAATTTGCGCTATGATATTATCCTAACGACAATAGAACGAAATGAGCATAAAAAATAAAAATCAGGCCAATGAAGATTCATTGGATCAGGATGGGAACTTAACAGGACAGGGAAACCTTGAAAATCCTGGACATCAGGAAGAAGTAAGTCGGACAGCTGAATTGGAAGATGAAATACAGGAACTGAGAGATAAGTACATTCGGTTATTTGCGGAGTTTGACAATTTCAAGAAGCGTACGCTCAAAGAAAAGATTGATATGTCCAAAATGGCCGGACAGGAAGTCATTTATAATTTGTTACCGGTGTTGGATGATTTTGACCGGGCAAAGAAGAATGCGGATGATCCAGCCAATGAAGAATATTTCAGCGAAGGAGTAGAATTAGTTTACAATAAACTCTATCAGACATTGCAACAGCAAGGTCTGAGTGCTATGGATACTTCCAATCCCCAATTTGATCCCGAACTCCATGATGCGATCGCAGATATTGAAGTTCAGGACGAATCACTCAAAGGAAAAATAATAGACTACATTGAAAAGGGGTACTTGTTGAATGGCAAAATTATCCGCCATGCGAAAGTAGTCGTGGGAAAAAGATAATAAGATATGACGAAAAGAGATTATTACGAGATTCTGGGGGTGGTTAAATCCTCCGATGGTACACAAATAAAAAAAGCATACCGCAAAATTGCTATGCAGTACCATCCGGACAAGAATCCCGGAGATGAAGAAGCAGAAGATAAATTCAAAGAGGCAGCTGAGGCTTATGAAGTTCTGAGTGATGATGATAAGCGCGCCAGATATGACCGCTTTGGTCATGCAGGTGTCAATGGCCATGGTGGATTCGGAGGTGATGGTGGAAGAACAATGGATGACATTTTTGACCAGTTCGGAGATATCTTTGGAGGTGGCAGTCCCTTCGGTACATTTTTTGGAGGCGGACAGGCAGGAGGACCGCAGAGCAGAGGAACTCGCGGCACCAATTTGCGTATCAAAGTATCCCTGACTCTCGAAGAAATCGCCAACGGAGTTACTAAAAAAGTAAAAGTAAAAAAACAGGTTAAGTGTTCGACATGCCATGGGTCGGGTGCCAAGGATTCAGGTTCGATATCTACCTGCGGCACCTGTGGTGGAAATGGTGTAGTCCGCCAGGTGCGGAGTACATTCCTGGGCCAGATGCAGACTACTGCTACATGCCCCAGTTGCCATGGAACTGGAGAAATCATAAAAGACAAATGTGCTACTTGCCGGGGAAGTGGAACCGAATACGGTCAGGAAACCGTAGAAATTAAAATTCCCGCCGGGGTAGAAGAAGGCATGCAGCTCTCTTTGCGTGGTAAAGGGAATGCAGGTGGTCAGGGTGGTCCAGCGGGAGATTTGTTGGTTCTTATTAACGAGAAGCCTCATGAAGTACTGACTCGTGATGGCAATCAGATCATATATGAACTTTACTTGAACTTTGCGGATGCAGCACTGGGAACCACTGCTGAAGTTCCGACACTTGACAAGAATGTAAAAATAAAGATACCCGAGGGTACACAATCCGGAAAGATTTTTCGTCTGAAAGGTAAAGGCTTGCCAAGCGTACAAGGATATCAAACGGGAGATCAGTTGATACATGTGAATGTCTGGACTCCCAAATCCGTGAGCAAGGAAGAGCGTGAAATTCTTGAAAACCTTCGGGGAATGGATAATTTTAATCCGACGCCGGGAAAAAGTGATAAGGGCTTTTTTGAAAAAATGAAAGATTATTTCAGTGGGCAGGACTAAGAGTGGCCTGAGATACATCATTTTATTGGTCATTAACATGTCCTGCTCGAATTCAAATACTCTTTATGAAAAGTCTTTCTCAATACCTGATGATGGCTGGTCCATGGATCACAAACTTGAAAGCTCATGGGCCACTGAAGAACCGGTATCCGGGAAGGCTGTCCTGATTCACGTGTTGCATTCTTCGGAGTTTAAATATCAAAACCTATACCTCACCGGCAAAATTGAAAAAGGTAATCAGCCTTTATGGGCAGATACGTTTTCCATACAATTAGCCAGGCCCAATAGTGGAGAATGGCTAGGACAAAAGCTGGGCGATGCCTGGAGGGTTTCCGATACGATCCCTTTCTCTGTCGAAATGGACCAGGGAGAAGCCTTACATTTTGAATTTTCACAGTTCAGCAGAGATGGTAATCTTTCCGGTATTGAGAAAGTAGAAGTGGAGGTGATTCAATAGCTTGTGTGGTTTTGTCGATTGAGGCTTTTTTTTTTCCGATGAGCTGTTTTTCACCTTGATAAGGCTAATCTGTTTGTTTTTACATCGCATTGGGAACCCTACCAACTTATTTTCTACTGGTTTTTCCTGACTTCCTTCTGTAGAGGACATGCAGAGATTCATATGACCATTGTTCAATTTTAATTTATCTAATTAATAGGTAAAGGTCTATGCTGCAATACTTCATGTACCGTATCCTCCATAGGCGGACACGCCTCACGGCACGGAAATAATACCTATGAACCGTTTTCTACCCTCTTTGGTTCCGATTTATCTTGGTCAGGTGCTTTTAATTATCCATTATCCATTATCCATTATCCATTATCTATTATCTATTATCCATTATCTATTATCTATTATCCATTATCCATTATCCATTGTC
>CAJDXA010000075.1_pt1 | contig 12787 bp, 8 predicted proteins | sample 7391711 | NCBI WGS metagenome assembly CAJDXA01 (sample SAMEA7055748, study PRJEB34461) | soil metagenome | biome: terrestrial ecosystem; feature: Peninsula; material: soil | place: Antarctica | collected 2016
TTTCATTTTAGTTGGTTTAAAGTATAACAAATTAGGTTATTTTCCAAAGGGACATCCTGTTTGTTATGTAATTTTTCCAGCTTTAATTCATAGATATATCCGGGTTTTAGATCATCAATGACGAGAGAAACGACAGTTCCGTCTTTTGATAATGAAAGGCGGGAAACGGGAACTTCCTGAACATCCACCTGAATGGACTTATCTGTCGGCTCGCTCAAGGCCTTTTTGTAATAGTCGTAATAATAATGGCGCAGATTAAATTCTGCCGTATCCAGGGCAGATTGTGTTATTGGTTGAGTGAGTTTGAGTTCAAATCCGTTTTTGGCTAGCGTCATATTGTAGATCTCAAATGGATTTTTCCCTGTAAACTGGATTCTTTGGATCCCTTTTGCCCCGGCCCAGCCGTGTTCGGTCTGCCCGACCCACAGGCTTCCATCGGGCCCAAACGCCAATCGGTTGTTGCCCATCCGCAAGCCCTGGTGATCGATAAATGGGATGCAAGCACCCTGGAATTGCCCATTCACTTTTTCCAACATCACGCGGACGATCCGTTCTCTGTTCATTTCACCAACAAACAATTGTCCGGTAAAAGGACCGAACTTTCCTCCAGTCAGATCACACAAAGGCTGGGAAGGTGAATTTGCTATGATGCCTTGAGGGAAAAGTACTGCGGCCACCGTTCGCATGCTTTTTAGTTCTTCAATCGGTTCATAAGAAGGGTTGCGGTCCGGCCAATCATCCTTCCAAACCAGACTGGAGGGATGACCGTAAAAATGATTTTCCTGTATATGATATAATGCACTGGTAGATACCCAATCACCCTGGTTGTCCGCCACAAATAAATTGCCATCGCCATCAAATCCGAGGCCGTTTGGCGAACGCAATCCAGAAGCGTAAGGCGTCAATTGGCCATCCGGACTAAGCTTCATCATCCAACCCCGGTAGGGTACCACTGAATACATCTGGTGTCCATGCTCCACATCTCGTCCCAACATGTTCAACGGACCACGTACTATATCTTTTATTCCTCCCCCTGAGGAAGCTGTATTCAAGGCAAAATATAAATTACCCTCCTTGTCTTCCACCGGACCGTAATTGAATTCATGATAGTTGCCGGACAAGCCAAATTCATCGGTCACTGTTTCATAAAGATCAGCAACCCCATCTCCATCTGTATCTTTCAGACGGGTGAGTTCCGGTTGTTGCATAACTATGATCTCAGAATCACTCACTACATGCAAACCCAGTGGGTCATGCAACCCGAAGGCAAAGAGTTTCCATTCTTCTGTATCGGGATTGTAGGTCATCACCTCCCCTCGGTGGAAACAAACGATTAGATTCCCATTGGGCAGGAAGTCCATACCGCCAACCTCAGCTGTGAGACCTTCCGGTAGTGGAATATCTTCAACAATGTAAGACGTAGAAGAGGAAGATTCTGTTGATTTATCCGTGCTACATCCATTGATAACCAGCAGGGTAATTACGGCTGGTACAATCAATAGTTTATTATTCCAGCCTTTCAATGCTTGAATGATGAAATAAATATGGTGAATACCACTTTTTATCTCATGAAGCCATTTGAAAGATGCTGCGATGTTATTGATTAGCAATGTACTGGGATCGGTATGCCTTCGGGCGGAATGCGTAGAGGCGGATTCCTCCAAAGGCGGACACAGCCTGCCACGCCTTTGCGTGGTGCCGAGCTCATTAAAATTTAGGTCTTTATGCCTTAATATATTTTTGTTCTTTTTCATTTTACTTCCCTTATTGGTATTTCAATGGAAAATTGCTTTGCCTCTTCCGAGGTTACGTTCAGGAAACCACCGGACAAATGACCTGCGGTAACACTTGCAAATTCAGGCACCTTCAGCCATACAGTATCTGGTGCCTCGGGTAGGCGGAAATTTCTGATCAGCTTCTGACCATCTTCAGAAACCTGGTAGTATTCGTACACATCCACACCATCAACCTGGTAATGAAATTCGGGATTGCGACCCCTCAACTGATATCCCTTAAACTGAATGTTGTCTGGAATTTGATTTCTTTCCCCAAACCGGATTGGGTTATTCACAGTCTCTTTATAAAAAATAGAACCTAAAATCCTCGATTCCGTGTTTTTGTGCCCTTTCCAGGCTATTGAGTTGTCGATAAAACCACCTTGCCAGGCATACAGCAGCTGACAGGGGCCTGCATCCCAACAAAAAGATATTTCATCCGTCAGTCGCACAGCGACGGATGCCGGACTGGCATCCGGCATAAAAATCCGGTAGTAATAAGGCGGCTCGAGATTATAAGGATGCGGTTTCATCGCCTGATGTTCCATGACCTCCCCTTTCGCGTTAATGAATTTCCGCCGGTACTCCGGAATGTTCATATCCTTGTCTAAGGGCGGCAGCTCTCCATTCGTCACATAAATGACACCATACATAATGTATCCATGACCCGGGAAAGTACATACATAAGGCAGCATAGCTTCTTCGGACGGAACCGTAAATACCACCGAACTTTCTTCTCCAGGTGAAAGGACAGGTATGAACCATTGAACCTCAGGAATGTCAGGAATATAATTCATCTCCGGACCCCGTTCTGCCAGAGCCATGCCTTTTTCCACGACCTTGACTCGGGATCTTGGTTTGGTAATGACCAGATTGTGGCTCATATCATCGATATTTGAAAGTACCAATTTTACCTTAGTACCCGGAAGAACTTTTATCCGGACCTGATCGTATTGCATCCCGGCAATCGCTTTGATGTAAATGGTGGTATCGGGCTGTGCCTGTAAGAATAACCATGACCCGGTGAAGGTTGCAACCATTAGTGCTGTATGAAGTAATTTCTTCATTGATTTTAATTTTTTAGAAGGCCGCTGCGATATTTTACATTTGATATCAATCAACATGATAGCCTCCTTTTTTAAGTACGTTGTTGTAATTGTCAAAGAAAATCTTTTGTTTTTGCCTTTCATTCAGATCTGCGGCTAATATTCTTCCGATGCTTTGATAGTAACTATTGTCAGTGCCGAAAAACACACGGTCTTCGCCAAGGCATTCCACAGCAAAATCAATCATGCCCTCACTGTTATTACTTCCACCTGCGTCCACATAAATATTGGGAGATTCACGGAAAGCCTTGCACATATATTCCCAATCACCCCCTCCTCCGATATGCGCGAACTGGAACATTCCTTCCGGATACCTTGCTGCCGCATCTACGAAATCCTCCGGCGTGGAAATGGTTGGAGGTCGTCCCACATCATATTTCATGCGGTATCCCCCAACTCCCAATTGTGCCTCACCGTGCATAAAGATGATCATGTTCCGATCAATCAACTTTTCAACGGCTGAAAAATACAACGGATCATTTATTTTCACCTGATAATATAGCCGGCTTCCCACCATTCCGTTGTCCGCACAGCGATCGATCTCCTTCAGTGATTCTTTCAGGTACTGAGGGTTGATGGAGATTTGACCAATTACTTGACCGGGGTACTTTTTCATCAAAACCAACATTTCATCATTGGCACTGATAAATTCTTCCGGTGTCCACTTGGCCCAGGTCATTGCCTTTCCGACGAACATCCGTTCTATACCAAATTTCGCAACGTCTTCCATCATCGGATCGGCGGTACAATACGAATCCATTTTTCGAAATTTCCGAACTTCGTCCATTATAGAGTAATCAGCTTCTTGGGCTTCATCTTCTATTATTTCTGAAATATAGGGAGCCATAATCATACCTGTAGAAGCTATGGTAGTCCTGGTAATAAATTGCCTCCGACTAAGCGATTTCATATGGATATATTTTTGGAAACTTCTTCTGCCCCAGCAGATTCTGTGATTCTGGTATAAGCTTCTATATAAAGCTTATCTAGGAGTTGCTTATAAATGAGGGTAAATGAAAATTCGTCATTTGATTTCAGTAACCTACTAACTGTATCTTCATTCTCCTCAGGGATCCTTATCAATTCTCATTTTTTTAAGTCTATTATTAGAATAATCCCTAGTCACGCTTTTAATCCAATTAAGATGTAATTGACCAGTGAAGAGATGTATCTTCTTGTGGGTACGTTACCGAAATATAGCGATATTTCGCTCAATTCGTTAATTGTTTTAAGAGTTATTTAGAAAGTGGAGATCAATAGGAATGCCTTCCCATTATATTTATAAGAAAGTAGGTAATAACTCCAGGTTGCTTTTGATCATTTGGATTTACAGCGCCAATAGAAAATTCATAATCCTGGAACAAGAAGATGGTAAAAACCGTCTAAACAGAACTTCTACTCTATCCTTCGTTTATTACTTTCTCATCCATTATAAATCGATATAGTTCCTCTTCAAGATCCTCTTTTTTCATCTGATTGGAAATTTCTTCAGCTTTCTGTTTGAAAGATGGGCTGTTGAAAAGTTCTAGAATTTTCGGTTCCAGATTATTTTCGTTGATTTTTGTGATTTGTATTCCTTTTGGTCCCAGGCCATTATCAGAGATGATCTTGTTCCATGTAAACTGATCAAAAATATGCGGGATAATTAAAGTTGGACAACCATACTTTAATCCGGTATGGGTAGTTCCGGACCCTCCATGGTGCACAATGCCGTACACATTGGGCAATATCCAATCATAGGGTATTTGAGAAACAAAGTAAAAGAGATCCTTATTATACTTCGGCGGAACGACCAATCCTCCGGATGCTGTGTTGATGATCGCCGGTATGCTATGGGCTTTCAATGCATTTAAAATGATCCTGGTTTTTTCTTCCGGATTGGAATTGGTAATGCTACCAAAAGTGATGAAAAGAATTTTATCGTGTGCTTTTAAAAATAACTCCAATTCAGCAGGAGGCGTCCAGTTATTTCTTTTGTTCCGTTCATGAAATCCAAGTATTTGAATGTTATCCTTCCAGTCATCCGGCTTCGGAAATAAGGTCGGAGAAATGGTATAAAGCATTTTACAATGTAAGACGGAGTCACGTATTTTATGATTTGATAGTTTTTCCGGTGTTTTTAGGTGTTTGTAACCACGCTGGATAGAATTAGCCAGGCCCCAGTTGGTAGTCAAATAAGTAAACTTATTAAAAAATGGGCCAAAGTTGCGATTAAACTTAATATAGGAATGATGTCTTACGCTATGAATGATGTAGGGAATAGCGCTGATCAGGATGGATTTATTTTTATGGCTAAATCCCCAAATGAATGGGTAAACGTTCAGCGCATTATGCAAAACATAATCTGGTTGCTCATTTTTTATTATATCAAACTCCCGGATAGTAAGGGTTTTGCGAATTCGAATATATTGGACCGCCATTTTAAGAGCGGACCATGTTCTGATCGTTTTTGATTTACTGCCACCGAAGGCTGTTTTGGCTTCTTTTCCTTCCAATATAGCAAGACACTCCGGACCCAGTGAAGCAAAACCCAGTCCGGATTGTTCAGCCAATACCTGGAATTGGCTGGGGAATGCACAGACGACCTGGTGGCCCTTTTGCTTTAAGATTTCTCCAATCGTTAAAAATGGTTCCATATCACCCCGGGTCCCGATCGAAAAAAGCACGATCTTCATTTGTTTAATTTTAGCACTACCATGATTTCGTTTTCTCGCCCACAATAAATTCACACAATCTTTCCTCTGAGCTCTCTTCTTTCATTTGAAGAGCAACTTTTTCCGCATTTTCCTTATAAACCGGATTATTAAAAAGGTCAAGAATTAAGGGTTCCATATTGTCCTTGTTTAATCTGTTTATTTTTATCCCTTTAGGGCCCAGGCGTTTTTCGTGAATGATTTTGTTCCAAATGAATTGATCAACAAAATGTGGAATAGCCAGTGAAGCACATCCATGTTTTAGGCTGTTATGCACGGTTCCTGAGCCTCCATGGTGGATCACACCATAGATGTGAGGCAGGATCCAGTTATATGGGATGTTTTTTGTAAAATACAATAGGTTTTGGTCGTATGTCTGGGGGCGAACAAGTCCTCCTGAAGCCGTGACAATAATGGCCGGAATCTTATTTTCTTCCAAAATATCAATGATGATTTTCGTTTTTTGATCCGGCCGGGGATTGGTCATACTTCCAAATGAAATCAAAAGTATTTTCTCGTGTTTGGACAAAAATTCATTTAATTCACGAGGCGAATTCCAGTCGAGTTTTTTTTGACGTTCAAAGAAACCCATTACTGCTAGTGATTCATCCCAGTAATCAGGTTTGGGAAATAAGGAATTGGAAACAGTATATATTGCTCTGGTTGACAAAAACGTCTTAATTATTTCATTTTTTGATATTTCCCTCTTGATCTTGAGATGTTTCATGGCTTTTTTAATAGACACGGCTGTAAAATACCGAGCCCATTTATAGGTGAGCTTATTAATATAAGGACCGTAATTTCTGTCCAAATTTATATAGGTATGATCAAGAACATCATGAAGGATATAAGGGGCATAGAACAATAAAACGGTTTTGCCAGGATGATCCCATGCCCATATGAATGGGTAAACAACTATCCTATTATGGATTATGAGATCTGGGTTGGTCTCTTTGACTGCATTGTATTGGTTTTTAATGGTGGCTTTTTCATTTTTTAAAAATAATAGCCCCAATCTAAAATGAGCATATAGTGTATACAAACCTGATTGGGTTCCTCCAAAGGCAGATTTTGCAAATTTACTGTTCAGAACTTCCGTAAATTCAGAACCCAGGGAAACGAAAGGGAGGTGAGCGCGTTCTACCTCACTTCTGTATTGTTCCGAGAAGCCACAAATGACTTCATGACCGTTCTCGTTCAGTATCTCGGCCATGGCGATCATTGGTTCTACATCGCCGCGGGTACCCAAAGAAGTGACCAGTATTTTCATAGACAAAGAGTAGTTTCCGACGATTAAAGTACCGTAAAGTTATATATTTTGCCTTTTTACTTTACCATCTTTTTTCAATAGGCATAAAAATAAGAGATGAAAAATAAAGGTTAATAGTTTCAATATATATTTCATTTTCTCTATTTTGGAAACTTTTACTTATTGGAAATCCTATATATGATTGACCGGCTTAAGACGCAGATACAAGATCTCAAAAACCATTATCAAGATAAAGAAAATATATACCGAAGAGCGCAGAGTCTGTATATCGGTGGCCACTGCCAGGTGTTGACCCGGTCTGATCAGGGTTTTGAAGTGCTGATCAATGATATTGACGAAATTGATAAAGAAGTCAGTATCGACTGTAGTGATGAGGATGCACTGGAATATAAGTTGAATGGAAAACCAGCTAAGTGGGACAGCTACGGATTGGCCGCTTTGTTTCAGCTGGTAGAGGAGTTACAAACACCTCTACCGCAGAATATGATCGAAGGAAAGGCCTATACCCGCGAAGGAATGATTCGGCGTGTGCTGGAAGAACGGCGACAGAAAGCGAGACGGTCCAAATATAAAATCCAATGGGGAGATACTGTTTACGGAGAGCACCTCTTGATCAATGAGAAGGGCGTCCACTATAAAATCACACTGCGTGACTTTGACAATGAAACGGGTTACATCAACAATCCCGATCTGTGGGCGAATAAGCTGGGAACCACGAAGCATCTGATGTATGCTTTTGACAAGCTAAAATCTGACACTAAGCTTTATAACAAACTATCCAAGGAGTATCCCTTTGTCGAGATTTATCTGGATCCGCTACATGATTATCGGATCACATGGCATTTTCCTCATGAGCTCCAGACGGATGTCGCCAACTTGATCGAGAAGTATTTTGGTGTAAAAAATTACATTGAGGAAAACCAGGTGATGGACTTTATGCGCTTTCTGAAAGAAGCTGAAGATCATCCGCAAATCACCATCCGGCCGGAAGTGGAGGAGAAAATCCGTAAAGCCTGGGATGATGAAATGCTGCGGCTTGTCGGCGAAGAAAATGAATTGGATTATTCGCTGATCAATGCTACTTTGTACCCCTATCAGAAAGAAGGTGTGAGATTTGCCACCTTCCGCAGAGGGGCCATTTTGGCGGATGAGATGGGGCTCGGTAAAACTCTTCAGGCCATTACCACAGCCATCATGAAGAAAAAACTCTTCGGTTTTAAACGTACCCTGGTAATCTGTCCGGCTTCACTGAAGGAACAATGGAAAAAGGAGGTGGAGAAATTCACAGCGGAGACCGCTATCGTGATAGAAGGTCGGCCGGAAGAACGACAGGAAATGTATCGCACAAGTTCCGCTTTTTTTATGATCCTGAATTATGAAACGGTGCTTAGGGATTATGTGGAAATCAATCGTATGGACCCCGATTTTATCATTCTGGATGAAGCGCAACGGATCAAAAATTACGAGACTAAGACAGCTTACGTTATCAAAAGTCTCCGAAAAAAACACGGGCTGGTCATCACCGGTACACCAATCGAAAACCGGCTGACTGACCTGTATTCCATTATGCAATTTGTGGACCGGGAACTCCTGGAGCCACTGTGGGAATTCTCCTATCAACATTGCTATTTTGATGCCGTAAAACAGGATAAGATCACGGGGTATTACAACCTCCAGGCACTCAGTAAACGGATGGAGGCTGTTCTACTGAGGCGTGAAAAGAAAGACGTTATCAAGGACCTGCCCCAGGTCACGGAACAAACTATTCCTGTTCGCATGCATCCGGACCAGGCTGCGTATCATATGAGCTATGCACGGGGTGTTGCTGCCATTACTCAGAAAAAATATATTAGTCCCTATGATCTTCAGAGGCTTCTGATGTTATTGAATAAAATGCGGATGGTCTGTGATTCCACTTTCCTGGTCGATAAGCAAACAAATATTTCCCCCAAAATGGAGGAACTTAAAGAGATCCTACTGGAGAAGATGGATGTTAAAAACAAGGACTCCAAGATCATTATTTTCTCCGAATGGGTGACCATGTTGCAGTTGATTGGTAAAATGCTACATGAAAACGGGATCGGATTTGCTCAGCTGACAGGTAAAGTAGCCGTAAAAAACAGGGGAAAGCTCATCCGGAAATTTGAGACCGACCCACATTGCAAGGTGTTTCTTTCTTCACAGGCGGGCGGATCTGGACTCAACCTCCAGGTGGCGGATACAGTCATTAATTTTGAAGTTCCCTGGAATCCGGCCAAGCGAAATCAGCGTATAGGACGGATTAACCGGATAGGGCAATTGCATAAACATCTTACAGTCATCGATTTTATTACCATTGAATCGATCGAAGTCCGGATCACCTCAGGCCTGGGATTGAAACAGGACTTATTTGACGGGGTACTCAGCCAGGAGAGCACGACAGATTTTGTTGATTTTTCAGAAGGAGGTCGGTCTCAGTTCTTAAAAGACCTGGAGGCTATGATTGGAGACTTTGTATCTGAAGATGACTCGGTGGAACCAGAGGCAGAATTGATGGGAACCGAAGAAGAAAAGGAGTTGTTGGATGATGAAGAACTTGAAGTAGTAGACACAGAACCCATACTGGATGGAGAAATGGGGATCCCCGATGTTTTCGACCCAACTCCCGTGTCCGATTCTAAGCCAGCCCGTAGAGGAAATGGAGCAAGTCATGAATCATGGATTGGATTTCCTATCCGGTCTGTTCAAAATGGCTACCGGGAAAGATTCCGGTTTGGAAGGCAAGAAAATGGAATACGATGAGAAGACCGGTGAAGTTGTCATGCGGTTTAAGCTGCCGGATCTGTCTGATTAATTCAACTTTATTTTAAACTCTTTAAATACTCTAATAAGTTTCCCATATCCTCTACACTCATTCCTGATTCTAAACCATCTGGCATTAATGAAACAGCCATGGGTCGAATATATTCAATGTTGTCACGTGATAGGGTTTGTTCTCCACCGCCCACATTTCGCAAAACTACATGGGATGAGCCCTCGTTTGCTATAACACCAGAAAATGTTTGTCCATCCTTTGTCTGAATAACATTTCCTTCATACCCTGCAGCTATGTCACTATTCGGAATAATTATTGCCTTTAAAAAATCAATTTTATCCCTGTTTGTATAGGTTAATAAATCAGGCCCAACTTCAAATCCAACGCCATCAAGCAGATGACATTGACTGCAGACCTGCTTAAACAATAGCTTTCCTTTTGAAATGTCTCCCTTTATCGTTGCCGCATCATAATATTTTGAAGCGACTTCTTTCCGCTGGTCATCAGAGAAACTTTCAAGTAAAGTATTTGCCATTTCCCGGATTTGTTTATCCGGATTTTGTTTTAAGACAGATTTGCTCCGATGGGTTAATGATCTGGATTCTATTTTGCCCTCCTCAATAGCCTTCATTAATGAATACGTGAACTCTTGACTTTTTAAAAATCCATTTTCTACGATTTCTCTTATGTCCGAAGTATAAGTATCCCATCTATCAATCAATAGCTGAATTGATTCCTTCCCTGGATTATTAATTAACACTTCCGCAGCAGCCTTTTGGACGTCGAGGGGTTGATGAAGTGAAAGAAGATTGGCAAAAACATCCATTTGCAACCCATTTGGATCGAGACCTAAGATTCTTACGGCATTCTTCTTGTCGCTTGCCGAAGCATTGCCATCTTGTAGGGTAGAATTCGCTTGTTTAACAGCGGATTGAATTGTTGGGCTATTACTTATTTGAATATATTTAGCGAGCTGCAAGGCGGTATTTTGCAGCTCTGGTTCTGTAGAAGAAATTAATCGAAATAAATCATCCTGTCCTTTCTGAGTAAGCTGCTGAGATCCCCTCGCACGCTGAATTCCTTCACGAATACCGTTAATGCTTGCAATTTGCAACTCTGAATCCATCTTTTCATGGGTAATGACGGATAGAAGCTCAGAAATCTGATCGGTTCGTTGTCGTGCTCCTATGACAGATGCTATTTTGTTGAGAAATTTTCCTTTTCCAACTTCGTCTTCATCTCGTGCTGTCGGAATCTCAATGATGCTTTTATACCATGAAGCAGAGTTGTCTGAGATGCTTAACATGATAGCTGTTTGAAACCAATCATCGTTAAGATGTTGGCTGGCTATTTGTTGAAGTGGTTCGAATGATTTTTCATGAGGCAATTTACTAAGAGTCAAAGCCAATTGAAATTGAACATGTACATTGGGATCCTGGCTCATCCTTAGAAGGTTGTCTTGGATGTTTTGATCTGATAAGTGGGATTCTGACAGAATTACAGCTTGTTTTCTTACCATATCGCTCTCATCGGATAATGCTTTTATTATGATACTTTCATCGAGAGCCTTCAGGCCTTCTAATGTCCACAAAGCATGGATACGTCCTTCTGGAGACGATTTTTTATCAAACATGCTTTCCAATTGATTTCTAACTGATTGGTCACCTTGGTCTACTAACAACCTTTGCGCGTTAATTCGCCACCAATAATTGGGATTATCCAGGTAATCTATAAGTACTTCTGAGGTATTATCCTTTAATTGAATCGGAGCAGAGCTGTCTTTTTTATAATCATCGGGTACAATACGGTATATACGCCCAAGATTTTGACCCTCATAAAAATCAGCTTCCAATATAATTCCTACCTGGGTTTGATACCCTCCATCTTCAGTTCTAACACCGGAATGTGGAATAAAAGCAGGATGTTCAACAAGCTTTCTATACATATCTACTACATACAGCGCACCATCCGGACCAATGGTGGTATTCACAGGTCGAAACCAACTTTCAGTGGAAGCCATAAATTCTTGTTCTTCCAAAATTAGACTGGCAGCAAATGTAGCTCCATTCAAAGATAATCGGTCTACGTGCACTACATTCCGTGCTGGATCACAAAAAAATGCAACACTAGAATAATCATTGGGGAAAATATCTCCCGTATAAATACAGTTTCCGCATGCTGAGGTAACATGACCAACCTCATGGTCAGATGAGCGAAAATCCAGCATGTTTTCCGTAATGGAATACAACCTTGTTGCCTTTCCATGATCTGAAATGGATTCCATTTCAGTGCTAAGACTAAAATATGGATTCTCTAACGTGTATCGAAAAGGAATAACAACATGACGTATATGGTCGGAATTCATAAGAGTAAACCGATTGCCATATGCATCGAAAGCATTGCCAAACTGAGATTCACCACCGGCTCGCTCTGCAATTAAACCCTCTGGCTGAAACCTAAAATCCATCCCGGGTTTTATATCAAATAACCTTTCATTTGGATCATCAGGAAAGTAGAGTGGTTCTCCCTTTCCTTCAAATTGAGCATCTCCCCCGGCGCCAAAAGCTCTGAAATGTGCACCATAGATCCAGTTATCTAAGCCATACCTTAAGTTGCTTACACGAAGTTGAGGATTAGTAGTTGCAAATCCGGTTAATACTACACGTCTGATATCAGCCTTGCCATCACCCGTACTATCTTCAAAATAAACAATATCTGGTGCATTCGTAACAAGAACACCGTTTTTCCATGGCATAACTCCATTTACAAATGGTAAGTCCTCTGCAAATACAGTTCTGGTGTCGTACACTCCATCATTGTTCGTGTCTGTAAGCAGGATTATGTTTGAAGGTGGTGGATCCATTCCCCGGGATGGATAATCCGGCATCTCCACTACGTAAAGCTTACCATCCGTGCCAAAGGCAATATCTACAGGATCGCGAATTAATGGTTCTGACGCTACTAATTCAATGCGGAATCCATCGGGTACGCTGATAGTTTGCATGGATTTTTCAGGTGAATAGGGGGAAGTGTTAGAGGGATTATTTTCACAACTAAATATAATTAAAATCAACGCAATGAATAGAACATTGAGTATTCTCAAAATAATCGAATCTGTTTTCATAATATAAAAATAGGGTTGTTTGGGG
>CAJDXA010000034.1_pt1 | contig 12772 bp, 14 predicted proteins | sample 7391711 | NCBI WGS metagenome assembly CAJDXA01 (sample SAMEA7055748, study PRJEB34461) | soil metagenome | biome: terrestrial ecosystem; feature: Peninsula; material: soil | place: Antarctica | collected 2016
GAAAAAAGAGCTTAGTAAAGAGACTTATTATGTAATGAGAGAAGCCGGTACGGAACGTGCATTTACCGGTGAATTGTTGAAGAATAAGCAAAAGGGAACTTATACCTGTGCGGCATGTGGTTTGCCATTGTTTAAGTCCGAAACCAAATTTAAATCAGGAACAGGCTGGCCTAGTTTTTATCAGCCGATCAAGCCTGGGTATGTACTTGAAAAAGAAGATAATGCATTGGGAATGAAAAGGATCGAGGCATTATGTGCACGGTGTGATGGACATTTGGGCCATGTATTTGATGATGGACCTAAACCGACCGGTTTGCGGTACTGCCTGAATTCAGCAGCCCTGGATTTTGTAGCAGAGAATCCGTAATGGGGTTATTAGTTATTTGTTGCTAAGTTATTAGTTATCTACTCTAAGGAAGAAAACAAATCCAGGACTTTTTGCTTTGATGGTGATGATATGTGGAATCATCTATTCCATCCTTCCATGAAGTCTACCTCATTGGATAATACCATGTTATCGAACTCGGTGTTTAATATTTGAGCGGAATCGAGGATAAACTTTCCGTGGGTTACCTGAAAGAGGTGTATATATCATATTACGTAATTTCTCAAGAATTCAAGGATAGCCTTTTTTATACATGGTTATGAATCAGATGGATATAAAATTAAAAAAGGATATATCACTTTGTCAGCCGATGCAACGAAGATGTTTTTCACAAATTTCTGAAATTTTTTGATTTCATATAAAATGATTTTAAGATGCCTAATAACATCTTCATGAAACAAAGAGCCCGTCTTACGGGCGGCAGATTAAACCCAGGGTTTGAAACGATTAAACTATTGAGTCCGGCCTTAGTGGACGACAGGCAAATCTACCGTCCGCCTGGCGGACTCTATAAAACTAGCACATATTCCAGGGTCTCACGACGCTGGCTATGATTTATTGTCCCTAAGGGACATTTTATAGTGCCGGCCTGACATCTTGAAGTTCAAATACATCTTTCGTGAAATTTTCAAAATGAAATATTTTTTCCGAAAATTTGCGTAATATCATGTCTGCACCCTAAAGTCTCAACCAGGAATCAGAATAGACTTCATTAATCAGGGATCATTCAATTTCTTATGTATCTCTAAAGAAATCAGCCTGTTAGGTTAAGCATGGAACCAAATATTTCACAGACATGTTCCAACTTTAGATAAGCCATTTAATGAAGATCTGAAAATATTGTAACTTTGAATAAAAAATGAAATGGAACAAGAAGCAATAAAACTTGAATTAATAGAATGGCTGACCAGGCTTGATGATCAGGATACCCTTAGGTACTTAAAAGTTGTTAAAGATTCGAGTTCCATTAACCATGACTGGTGGGATGACTTGACGAAAGAACAAATTGAAGGAATCAACCGAGGTCTTAAAGATATCGATGAAGGTAGAGTGATTTCGCATCGGGATGTAAGAATAAAATATGGAATATAAAATCTTTTGGACTGAAGAAGCTCTTCAAGGCCTGAAAGAGATAATTGATTATTTATCTACCGAATGGACACAGAAGGAGGTAGACGATTTCAAAGTAAAACTTTCCAAACAAATAGACCATATCAAAATAAATCCTTGGTTATTTCCAAAATCTAAATTTCAACCACGACTCAGAAAAGCTGTATTAAGTAAACAAACTTCTGTGTATTATGAAGTAAAAGACAATGTAATCTACCTGGCATATATTTTTATAAATTATCAGCAGGCTGACAAATTGAAATAGAGAAATATTACCGGTTTGTGGCACAGGCTGTAAATGCAAAAGCATCATAATCCATTTTATTGATATCCACTTCCTCCGGGTAACAATCCAGCAATTTAGCCATTAATTCTGTACGGGCAGATGCTGATATACTTTTTCGAATATTTACTTTATAAATCATTCGGTTAGCCTGATACTCCCTCTCCAGAATATCAAATCCCAGTTTCGGCGCCCACTCCTCGATGATATGTACGATCGCAAAATCTATTTCAATCCGCCATGTCTCTTTCTCGATGATTTCTATGATTTGGGCATTGTGGAGGGCAGCTTCTGCACAAGACTTGTAAGCCTGGATCAGGCCAGAGGTGCCTAGAAGAGTTCCACCAAAATACCGGACGACGATAATCATGGCATTGGTCACATTCGCTTTGATCAACTGACCAAGTATGGGCCTACCGGCCGTACCTGATGGTTCTCCGTCATCATTTGCCCGTTCCGTTAAATCAGGGTGACCAATTCGCCAGGCAAAACAATGATGTCGGGCCTTTGGATGTAGTGATTTGATATCATTAAGGAAAGATTCTGCTTCGAATTCTGAATGTACTGCACGGGAAAATCCCAGAAATTTTGATCCTTTTTCTTTGATCAGAGATTCACTTTCCCCGTGCAGAGTGTGGTAGGAGTATGGATGGTCAGACATGTTTAAATCATCATTTTCTAAATGTTGAAAATAAAAAATTAAAGTGGAATAAGACTCGAAAATCTCTTCTCAAAAAAAATCCGATACATATCACGATTCTATGAATACAAAAGCTATCTTTGCACTTTATTGCGTCATTTTGACCAGGGAATCAATTCATATTTCGTTTTAAAATGGTTTCCACGTATACGAACGCGTATTTAAACATATGACACTATCAGTTTTATTGATCATTATCACCGCCATTGCGTTATTTATTACGCTTCTCAATGGTTTGGTTTTTCATAAATCCCGCTACTGGGCATTGTCATTCCTTCAATCATTCAGTGGAGTCTTTTTTCTCATATCTGGGTTTGTCAAGGCTATAGATCCATTAGGTACATCCTATAAGATGGTGGATTACTTTCATGCATTTTCTAAGCATTTATCCGGGACATCTTTTGAATTTCTAGATGGCTTCTGGAGTTTTTTAGCTCAGCATGGCGAAACCGTAGCGATAGTCACTATCGTATTGGAGTTGGTTGTCGGGTTTATGTTATTGGTCGGCGCCAGAATAAGATTTGTTTCCTGGGTGTTTCTTGGACTCGTGGTATTCTTTACTTTATTAACCGGATTTACCTATTTAACAGGTTACGTACCCAATGATGCTACATTTTTTGAATTCTCCAAATGGGGTCCCTGGGTCGAAGAGCAGATGGAAGTGTCCGACTGCGGGTGCTTTGGTGACTTTCTTAAGCTTGATCCGCTTACTTCTTTTTTAAAGGATATTTTTCTTCTTATTCCCGCAATCATTTTTGTGGTGTTTTATCGTCGCATGTATAAATGGTGGACGCCTAAAATCAGGTTGATCGCTACATCAGTGTTTACTATTCTGATGATTGCATTTTCTGTTTACAGCAGCTCAATGAATCTTCCTTTGTTTGATTTCCGGCCGTTCAAGGAAGGAACAGATGTGCGGAGTACCAAAGAAATGGAAGAACAGGCAATGAGTGAGGTTGAAGTATTGGGCTATAAGTTGAAAAACACATTGACCGGAGAAGCCAAAGAGGTTACCATGGATGAATTCCTGAAAGATTTCAAGAAATATCCAAAATCCGAATGGGAATATATACAGATCAAAACCGAACCAAAACTAAAACCGACCAAAATCTCGGACTTTGTAATAACGGGAGTTGATGATTCTGATATGGCCGAGGCTATGTTGGAGGATCCTGACTATAATCTGTGGGTGATTTCACCGGTACTTTCTCCTTTGGGGATAGAAACTGAAATCAAATCCTCCGTTCGAACTGATACCATCCTCATGGAATCAGATACTGGTGCCAGAACCATCATCAGCCAGGTTCCCGTCGAGATCGAATATGAAAAATATATATGGCCACAATACATACTCGATAGATACAGGCAGAAAGTATTGCCTGCTATGGAAGCTATGACGGAAAAGGGCTATAGAACCTATGTCGCCATCGGTGGTGCCGGCCAGGATGCTATCATGGATTTAAATGAAGAACTGGGTGGAGATCTTTATTTGGGAACTGCAGATGAAATATTGTTAAAGACCATTATCCGATCTAATCCTGGATTCTTACTTGTCCGCAATGGGGTCATACTTCAAAAATGGCACTACAACAGCTTCTCCGTAGATGAGCTCCTTCAAATAATCCAAAACCAACAGTGAAATGCTAAGCCGGAGAAATATTCGAATTAAGGTTATGCAATCATTGTACACCTGGTTTCAGGATAAGGAATTGACAGAGAGAGGCGCTGTCAGAAGTTATAATAAGCACGTTGCCACATCTTACGAGCTATTGATCTTTAATACCCGGAATCTGATACAGATTAGCCGGATGTCCATCGAAGATAGGAACTGGCGTAAAGATAAATATCTGCCTACTGAAAATGATCGGCTTTTTCGTCCTATGCTTTATCAAAATCCTGTCATGGCCGCACTGGAAGAAAATGAAGCTTATCGGGACTTCAATAAAGATTCCTTCAATCAATATTTGGATATAGCTCAGGCTAAGAAAATTTATGTAGAATTCTCCAAGACTCCTGAATATCTCACTTATCTGGCTGTAGCCGATGCTTCAATAGAAGATCATATTGATATTTTACTTGAACTTTGGAAGTTTTTGTGTAACCATCACTTATATATTGAGCTTGTATATGATGCTTATCCAAACTGGATCGATGACGATTCATTGGTGAAAGGCTTTCTGAAACGACTGATCAAGGGAATAGTGGAAGACCAGGAATTGCTTAATCAGTATAAACCTGATCATGAAACGATTTATGAATTTGGTCAGTGCTTACTGGAAGATGTGATAGAACATTCAGATGAATATGATCAACAGCTTATTCCATATCTTCAGAACTGGGAGCTCGAACGTATTGCTACAGTGGATCGAATTCTTATAAAGATGGCTGTATCAGAGTTTATGAAATTTCCGTCGATACCCACAAAAGTGACGCTTAATGAATACGTTGATATAGCAAAAATGTATAGTACAGAAAAAAGCAAGGATTTTATAAACGGTATCCTGGATGCCTTATTGAAGGATTTACTTGCTTCTGATTCTGTCCGGAAAACAGGTAGAGGATTGATTCAATAAAACAGATATATCGTGGTATTAGTTTTAGATTTTGGTTCACAAGTTACTCAGTTGATTGCCAGACGAGTTCGCGAACTCAATATTTATTGTGAGATAAAACCTTATAATGATTTTGAACTGACGGATGATGTGAAAGCGATCATATTATCCGGAAGCCCATTTTCTGTTCTCGATGATGAAGCATTGCAAGTGGATCTGGATCGAATTCTGGAACATGGCCCTGTATTGGGGATTTGTTATGGAGCACAGTATCTCGCGCATGTAAAAGGCGGTCAGGTTGATCAATCCGATATCCGCGAATACGGTCGCGCAGAGTTGTCCCGATTTGCAGAACGAAATGATCCTATTCTATATGATATTGAGAAGGATACTACGGTATGGATGTCACATGGGGACACCATTTCTGCGTTACCCTCAGTCTTTCTGCCGGTAGCCGGTACAAATGATGTAGAAGTAGCTATTTTCAAAGGAGATGAATCGGTATTTAAGCATCCGGTTTATGGTTTGCAATTTCATCCTGAAGTAACGCACACTGTGCAGGGATCTCAGTTTTTGGAAAACTTTTTGCTCCGGATTGCTGGTTTGACAGCTGATTGGACACCTTCTCGTTTTGTGGAAGATGCTGTAAATTTTATTCGTCGGGAAGTAGGAGAGGAGCATGTCATCCTCGGTCTAAGCGGCGGAGTCGATTCTTCTGTAGCTGCAGCGTTGTTGCATCAAGCCATCGGTAAAAATTTGATTTGTATTTTTGTAGATAATGGCTTATTGCGTAAGAATGAATTTGAGGAAGTGCTGGACAGCTATGAGGAGATGGGATTACACATCATTGGTGTACGGGCTGAGCAGGAATTCTACAATGCCTTGGCAGGAGTGACAGATCCTGAAACAAAACGAAAAGCCATTGGAAAAGTATTCATTGATGTTTTTCAGAGGGAAGCTAAGAAGTTTCCGGAGGCTAAATGGCTGGGGCAGGGTACTATATATCCTGACGTTATTGAATCATTTTCAGTTCATGGTCCATCTGTCACTATAAAATCTCATCACAATGTCGGTGGCCTGCCCGATAAGCTGGACTTGAAAATTATTGAACCACTTCGTTCGTTGTTTAAAGATGAAGTGAGAGAAGTGGGAGCGGAACTGGAGATTCCGAGGTCGATACTTCGTCGGCATCCATTTCCTGGACCCGGACTGGGAATCAGAATAGTAGGGGAGGTCACACCGGAAAGAGTGAAAATATTGCAGGAAGCGGATTATATTTATGTTTCTCAGCTTAGAAACGCCGGTTGGTATGACAAGATCTGGCAAGCGGGAGCTATCTTGCTTCCTGTTCGATCTGTAGGGGTGATGGGGGATGAAAGGACCTATGAGGGAACCGTAGCGTTGAGAGCGGTGAATAGTCTGGATGGCATGACAGCAAACTGGACACACATACCATATGATTTACTGGGTAAGATATCCAGTGAGATAATTAATAAAGTAAAAGGGATCAATCGAGTAGTCTATGATATCAGTACCAAGCCACCGGCAACCATTGAATGGGAATAAATCCCGTATTCCCGGGATGATTTTTTTGGTATGTATAGCTTTTTCGCTTCAGAGCTGCGGATTTATACAAGATTTGTTCCAGACAAAAGAAAAGGTGGATCGAACTGAAAGCCCACCTGAAAAGAAAAAGGTAGAAATCCGTAAAATCGAATGGAAAGATGTGACGGATCTGGAAGATATTATTCGAAATTATCCCCAGGAGACTAAAGATGAAAAGGATATATATGATGTACTTTGCTTACTTCCTTTCAGTGGATCTCATCAGGATAAAGGGAAATCATTGTATTCAGGAATCAAAATGGCAGCTGAGAAATCCAATCCTTCTGTTAATATTCGTATTACTACTTTTGACATAGCTCGGCTGGCGGACCAAAAAGAAGCATTGCGAAAGATATTATCTGTTCCGGAATTTGATCTGATAGTTTCGCCTTATTCCACGGAGGATGTTAATCAGGTTATTGAATTGTCACGAGGGAGTGGGGCAGTAGTGCTTTCCCCCTGGAATACCAGTTCGGCCGTCAATAGATATTCGCATTATATTCAGCTAAATCCAGGACTTGAATCACATTTTAGCGGGATGGTAGATTGGACCGCACGGGAATACGGTATAGATAAAACATTGATTGTGGGGCATAGAAAAGATGCCCAGTTAGTGGAAATGCTAAGAGAGGAAAACGCTCATCTTGAAAATTACTTTACCTCTTCAAATCCCAGGGATAATATCCCAGATCTGAGTCAACTCATTGCCAGTAAGAATGTGAAAGCAATCATATTGCCCATTTGGCGTGCTTCTGATGAATCATACTTCCTTTCTGTGCTTTCGGCAATTAATGCCGCACGGGGATCAAAAACTGTCTCAGTATTTGTTCTATCGTCGTGGATGAATAATGAAAATATAAACTTTAATCAGTTCAATGGATTGAATTTGCATTTCACCAGTTCCAGGTTTGTGAATTCTGAAAGCAGGGCAGTTCAGCGGTTCGAGGACCGGTTCATTGAACAATACAATTATTTTGCAGGTGACGATGTGTATTATGGCCACGATATTTTTTTGATGATAAGCGATTGGCTTTCACAGTATCAAAATAAGATGATCGATCAAATCATGAATTATAAATGCCGTGATTGTTTTTTTAGATACGATTTTGTTGATAAGATATCTGAGGAAGGCCAGCCCTTCATAACCAATGAACATATCGATATTATTTCATTCAGCGATTTTCAATATCACCGGGTGAATTAGTCATGAAAATTACTGAAAAACGAAATCATAAATACATTCAGCTGGCCAATCACAGGCAACAGGATTGGACGGTTATACTTGAAAATGTAAGTGACTGGCACAATATCGGGGCCGTTATGCGGACCTGTGATGCTGTGGGGATCGGTAATCTATATGTGCTGTATACCGATACCTCTCATCGGCCTGCTGAGATAGGACTGGGTAAGCGAACCACCGCTGGTACCCGGAAGTGGGTGCAGGTTCACTACTATGAAGACATGGAACAGTGTTTTGCATCTGTACGGGAACTTTATCAGCACATCTACACTACTTATCTAAGCCCGGGAAAGGAAGTAAGTTCTATTTATGACTTGAATTTTGTACAACCCGGAGCCTATCTTTTTGGAAATGAACATGTAGGAGTTAGTCAGGACGCCGTGGATGCAGCAGATGGGAATTTTTCTATCCCTCAGTTTGGCATGGTTGATAGTCTTAATATCTCTGTAGCCTGCGCAGTTACTTTGTTCGAAGGAATGCGTCAGCGCTTACTGGCAGAAAAGTATCGGGAATCTGTTGAATTGCTTCCTCATGCTGAGCCTTATTATGAGGAATACCTGAAGTTGCATAAGGGGAACTGGGCGCAACTGCCTATCATTGAGGGAGAATAATCTTCACATATTGAACTGATTTTGACGATATTTCATTATAATTAGACAAATAGGAAATATTTATGGAAACTTTGATCACGCGACAGCCACCACGAACGATACGGGAAGTCTTCGAAGCTTTACCTGAAGGTACTTTAGCTCAGCTCATCGAAAATCAACTCATCATGTCTCCCTCACCAACCGATAGCCACCAGAGAATTTTGCTTATAATCAGTGTGAAGATTTTTAATTATTTAGAAAATCACCCTCTCGGAGAGGTACGGATTGCTCCCTATGATGTCCATCTGGATAGAGAAAATGTGTTTCAGCCTGATATTGTTTTTATCAGTAAAAATCATCTGGACAAAATAGAAGAAAGTGGCCTGCACGGCACTCCTGACTTAGTCATAGAACTACTTTCTCCTTCTACGTCGAAATATGATTGGAATCAAAAGAAAGCTGTATATGAGCGTGTAGGAGTACAAGAATACTGGATCGTAGATCCTGTAACTAAAGAAGTTCAGGGGTTCTTTCTGAGGGATGGAGTGTTTAATGCGTTTCCAAAAAGCATTGGACGGTTTTATTCCCGGTTGATCGATTACGAAGTCAGGTTTTGATTAGTGAATTTGTTTAAAACTCACTAATCAAAAACTGAATCGAAAGCTCTTAAGTTTTTGATTTACGAAATACTACTTCAATTTAGCAAGTGCCTCCTGGATCCTTTCCAATGCTGTATTAAGTTCCTCTTCTGAAGCCGCGTAAGATATGCGGATGCAATCATCATTACCGAAAGCAGATCCGGATACAGTAGCTACATGGGCTCCTGTTAACAGGTATTCTGTAAAGTCATCCGCATTGCTGATTTTAACATCACCATGGGATTTTCCAAAATAGGAACTGATATTGGGGAAAATATAAAAAGCTCCTGTTGGATTGGGTACCTGAATACCTGGTATACTTTTTAATTTATCTGAAACCAGTTTTTTCCTACGTTCAAATGTTTTTCGCATGGTGTCCATTTCGTCTGATTTTTGACGTAAGGCAATCACTGCGGCCTCCTGACTAAAGGAATTGGCACCACTGGTAGTCTGCCCCTGGATTTTATTGCATGCTTTAGAGATCCATAAAGGAGCTCCCATATAGCCTAATCTCCATCCGGTCATGGCATAGCCTTTGGAGAAACCATTGATGGTTACTGTCCGGTCGAGCATCCCGTCCAGACTACCAATGCTGGTATGCTTTCCACCGAAATTGATATGTTCATAGATCTCATCTGAAATAACGATGATTTCTGGGTATTTTCTAAGCACTTCTGCCAGACCTTCCAGTTCTTCCCGGCTATAGACGCTACCAGTAGGATTAGAAGGAGAAGAGAACATGACGACTCGCGATTTATCTGTAATAGCCGCTTCGAGCTGAGCAGGTTCCACTTTGAAATCCTGTTCAATACCGGCGCTTACTATAACCGGATCAGCTCCGGCCAATCTTGCAATCTCGATATACGAAACCCAGTAAGGCGCCAGGATAATGGCTTCATCACCAGGGTTAAGAAGAGCGAGGCAGACATTGGCGATGGATTGTTTTGCCCCATTGGAAACTACAATCTGCTCAGGTGTGTAATCCAAATCATTATCGTTCTTGAATTTGTCTACAATGGCTTCGCGAAGAGACAGAATACCAGGTACCGGTGTGTATTTTGTCTTACCGGCATGGAGTGCTGCAATAGCTGCCTGCTTTATATAATCCGGGGTGTCAAAATCGGGTTCTCCCAGGCTTAGAGAAATCACCTCGTGTCCTTGTGAGCGAAGTTCCCGGGCTTTCTGGGACATCTTAATCGTTGCCGATTCATTCATGTTTCGGACACGGTCAGATACACGTTGTTTTGTAGTGGTCGTCATATTATAAGTCTATTTGTAGTAGTCAAAATCAGACAGCAAAGTAAAGAAAAATTCCTGAGTTCAATGTAGTTTTAACTGCCAAAAATGGAGGGCTTTGAAAGCTTAGAGGAACTGCAAAGCAGAGGGAGATCGTGAGTTTGCAAGATCAGACTATTGGAACAAGGGAAAAGACAGGACCGGAACAGGGCTCCGTCGGCTCAATCCTTGGGATACCCAAGGAATTGCAAGTCTATGAATTTCGAAAGCACGAAAGCGGACTCGGGGAGAAAATGATCGAATGAATAGGCAGCTTAAAGGTTTCCCATTGACCTTAAATGAAGGAGCCGACTTGTCCTAGATATTTACCATCTGGAGGGCTTCTTACTGAGGACTAGAGCAAACCCGGTACTTTAAAAGAAAATCTACATCCCTGACTTTGTTAATGGCCAGAATTTACGTACTGATTGACGTTCGAAGGTATGTTCAGCATGCCATAAATCGTAATTTCTTTGTATGTTAATCCAAAATTCTGCTGACGTGCCAAATGCTTCAGATAATCTTACGGACATCTCTGCGCTGATTCCCTGATGTCCATTCAGTATGTTGGATAACGTTTTACGAGATATCCTCATGCCCTGTGCTATCTCATGTAACGTATACTGGTGAGACGTTTCTTCTTTTAACCCTTCGATGGTCTCTTTGATAATTTCACCTGGATGAGCAGGCATCATTCCTCGTTTCATGGTTTGTTTTTACATTAATGGTAATCTAGATAATCCACGTCGTAAATGTGGCCTCTCTCGTATCTGAAAATAATGCGCCAATTACCGGAGACCTTCAAAGCAAAAAATCCTTTCAATTCTCCTGACAATGAATGCAGTCGTGCACCAGGCAAGTTAATATCATCCCATTTCCAGCATTTTCTTCCCCTCGGGACTCAACCGTTCAAAGGACCAGGGCGGGTCAAACGTAACATCAATATGGACTTCGTGATCAGGGAATTCTATATCTAGTACATTTCGAACGCCACCCGTAATGGAATCACCCATCGGACAGAATTGGGTGGTGAAGGTCATGGTGATAAATATGTTCTTATCGTTATCAACCTTGGCGTTATATATCAATCCCAAATCTACTATATTGACAAACAACTCCGGATCTATGACATCATAGAGTGGATCAATAAGCTTTCGTTCCTGTTCCGTGTATTCGTCGATCTTTTTTATCGTTGTCATAATTGAGAATTTATTCTATTGTTTTGGTCTTATGAAAAAGGATCTGGCTTACATTATATCCATATAACCCCGCAACACCAACCCAGAGTATTGCTCCGACCCGAATGATGAACAATTGCCTCATAGAAATTCCGGATACCAGAAATAATATGGCGGTCAGATAAAGCCAAAACTGTACTTTGAGCAATTGCACCTTATATAGGTCCCGGGGCAAAGGAACTTTGACCCGGCCGGTCAGCTTTTTATAGTGATCATTCCATACGATGAAAGGCAACGTCTTGAAAGTTTGTCCCATAATGAGCCCGGTGATCCAACCCATAAACAGAAAGGTTCCATACACCATGGTGACCGTCGATGCTTGTCCGCCTGAGGAGGATTGATAATAATGAATGAGTGGAATGGTGAGGAGTCCGAGGACTAAACATATTAGGGAGACAAAAGCATGGCGCATCTGGATGTCTATCTTCTTTCTGATCCTGCTTTTGAAATTATCCACCAGGAAATAGAGCCAACAAACAATTCCAGTGATCACGAACAAAAGATATATTAAAACCCGGTTGGTGTAGCCCAGAAAATATACATCTGCGATAAAGAGAATAAGCCCGATGTTCTGTAAAACAAAGGCATAGGTCAGGAGACGGTTTTTTTCTGATCGTCCCAATAGAAACATGGGAATAAGCTTGCTGCTGACACCTACGATCAACTGCAAAAACCATCCGGCCAATCCGAGATGTGCATGGAGCTTCAGTATTTCCATGTGATTTCTGCTAAAGAATGGATATTTGAGGTTTATCGCCAACAATAAACCGACCACTACTGTAAATACCAGCCAGCAGGCCGAGCTTATGATGAAATATCGTTGGATATTGGTGTTTTGGTTGAGAGGCCCGGTGAACAAAGCATTGACCAGATAAAAGAGTGCACTAATAGTGATCAGACTTCCTCCGGTAATCATGATCCATCCCGTTCTGAAATTCCAAAAAGAGTAAGCCAGTAAAATCACTCCAGCGAGCAGAAGATACCATGAGGCAATTACCAGATCATTACTTTTTAAACTCCGCTCAGAAATCACGGGCATCAATTGATATGATGCGCCAAAAATGATCATGGTACCCCAGCCTAAAGCGGCCGTATGGACTAAGGTCAGCAAATGCGGATTGAAGTAATGTGCCAACAAGCTTTCCGGACTCCACAC
>CAJDXA010000181.1_pt1 | contig 12648 bp, 9 predicted proteins | sample 7391711 | NCBI WGS metagenome assembly CAJDXA01 (sample SAMEA7055748, study PRJEB34461) | soil metagenome | biome: terrestrial ecosystem; feature: Peninsula; material: soil | place: Antarctica | collected 2016
AAACATCATTTGTCCAATGCCTCGACCCCGGAATTTCTTATCAACCAAAACCATTGAAATCCATGCTATGTCATCGAACCGCGTGAAGACGATGGTGGCTGCTTTTTGTCCATCTGACTCTATGATTAAACAACCTTCAGGATCCAGTGACATCACTCTGTTCCAGTCTCCATCTACCTGATTCCATCCAGCTTGTTCAATTAATATCGCACCAAAAGATAAATCACGATCGCATAATTGCCGAATCTGATAGACATGATCACCAGCCAATAAATTTAAAGCCTTGTTCATATTGAATTATTTGCAAGGTATTTCCACCCTGGAAACACCTCCCCTCCGATGAACCGGGCTTTCTCACCCAATTGCCGGTCGATACGGATGATCTCATTCCATTTTACCATACGTTCTGACCGGGAAAAAGATCCTACTTTTAATTGTCCTGCATTTGTAGCCACCGCTAAATGGGCGATAAATGAATCCTCGGTTTCACCGGATCGGGCAGAAATAACTGGTGTCCAACCATAGGACTGGGTTTCCCCAATGCATTGTATAGTTTCCGTTACCGTACCGATTTGATTGAGTTTGATCAACACACTATTGGCCAATCGGTCTTCCATACCAGAACGAACTCTCTTGATATCCGTAGTAAACAAATCATCTCCGACAATCTGAAGGCGATCTCCGAATGCTGCAGTAAAGCGCTGCCAATTTTTCACATCAGTTTCCGCAAAAGGATCTTCCATGGAGCAGATGGGATATTTCATACACCAACCCGAAATCACTTCATAAAATTGATCTGGATTCAGTAATCGATTTTCCAATCGCAAATGATATTGACCCTCTGTATAAAACTCAGATGCGGCGATGTCCAGTGATAAATAAATGTCCTTCCCTGGTTGGTAACCAGCTTTTTCTATTGATTCAAGTAGTATGTCAAACACCTCTTCATTTGTATCAAAAGATGGCCAATAGCCTCCCTCATCTGCTACTCCATACAGTTTCCCACGCTCTTTCAAAAGGCGTCCACATTGATGATACACATTGAAAGTCATCTCCATGCACTGAAGATAGGTTGTGGCAGAAGCACAGATGATCATAAAATCCTGGATGTCGATGCGGCCATTCGCATGGGCACCACCTCCGATGATCTGGATCTCCGGAAGAGGTAATAAATTTCCTTTTTCTTCTGTTAGGGTCTCAAACAAAGGAAGTCTTTGTGCAGCGGCAGAAGCTCTTGCCAAAGCCATAGAAACTCCCAACATAGCATTGGCTCCCAGCCGGCCTTTGTTTTCGGTACCATCCAAATCTATCATTAGTTGATCAAGTTCCGCCTGTCGATACACATTTTCACCGATCAACTCGTCGCTGATCATTCCCTTCACATTGTTGATGGCTTTCCACACCGATTTTCCCTGATAGATATTTTCGTCATGATCCCTTAATTCCAATGCTTCATATTGGCCGGTAGATGCCCCAGAAGGTACGATGGCTGTCCCCTTTATCCCATTTACCAACTCTACCTCCACTTCGAGTGTAGGATATCCACGCGAATCAAATACCTGGTAAGCATCGATATTTCTTATTTTCAAAACGCAGTTGATTTGAGTTTTAAATTCCAATAGTGATTGATCATGGAATGGGAAAATATTTGGGCTGGGAGTAATTCATGTACAAAAGATCGCACAAATTTTATTTCTTTTTCATTGAAATATTCCACGGGTGACTTTCCGTCCATCCGGGCGAGCATTAACATGAGCAACAGCCTACCTGTCCGTATTTCAATTTCTTCATTCCTTTGACCCACCCATTTATTCATATACGCAGAAAAGGCCACGGTTGTCAAGTCATTCATCTTTTTACACCGGAAGAAATGAAAAAGCATCTTTAGGTAAAGATGATTCAGAAAGAAAGCAAGATCAAAAGCCGGATCACCAAACCAAGCCGCCTCATGATCCAAAATTATCAACCGATTTTCTTTTATCATCATATTTTTGGGACTATAATCTCCGTGAACCAATGCTTCTCTATGATGCTTTAACCTCTCTGCTTCCTCCAGAAAAAAATACTTCAACTCTGGGTGGTGTTCACCTGTAGCGACCAAATATGGCTCTATCCGAAGGCCATAAAAATTGGCTGCATGATCAAAGATATTTTTTATATCTTCCCTATCCCGGGACTTTATGTGAATTTCAGCCAATAATTCTGCTGCTCTTATTGCTGTACGTGCCTCAAAGCATCCATTCAATAATTGCTGTTTCCAGTTTTGGTAGTCATCATCCAGATATTCCATCACAAAAAAGCAATGCTTCCGGTCTGCGTAAAATATTTTGGACACAGAATCTGGCAAATTTGACTGCATAAAATGGATAAAATCCTGTTCTATTATATTGCGGGAGACTTCCGCATACCAATCATTTTGCACCTTCAATTTTGGAAGTGCCTGTTTGACCACATAGGTATGCTGACCGTCACTTATCTTGTAAATATCAGAGGAAATACCGCCCTTGAGCGGCTCAAATTCAATACTTCGATCATCAATCAGCCCTTTTTCATAAAGAATCGAAGCTATCAATTCTTGATCCATTAGTTTTTGTTGTAAAATAGGAAGAACCAGGGAGTATTGGAAATCTACTTCTAGTTATCTCGTATTGAGCGGATAACATTTTTGATTTAAATTAGCAGGATATAAGGCACTCAAAACAAGCCACACGCGGGAGCACAAAACGCTTCTAGGTCAACTTCATATTTGAAATGACTAGGAGATGAATACAATTCTTTAAGATCATAGATTGTGGTCATAGAAGAAGCAGGATGTAGAAAACAACGTAAATATTCATCCTATGCATTCACTGAATTAGATATAATCCTGCTATTTTAGTGCTACCCGTACTTCCAGTAATTATATAAATGATTGATTATCAATAATAAATAGAACTCGTTAGTGGACTTCAAATGCAAATTGATTATCAATCTATTACGTTTTCATATTACCATGGGGTATAGATTTGAAATAAAATACGTGATCCTTGACAATGAAAACAAGATAATCCTCAAAACGCTGGAGAAGACATCGCAAAAGAAAAATATAAGTATCTGTTATTGATCATGAAAGTCGGGTGTGAAATTCACAACATACCACAAACTCATTAAGCAAATCCCTTTACTATCGGAACCGAATGCGGGACCATTCTCATCAATCGCTACATCTGATCAATCAATCTAAGTTTTCTTCGTGGGCGCTAGTTCTGGTCGATACCCGGATGTCGATTAGATGTACATCATTAATTCTCTCGTAGATGTAAAAAGCCCCGTGGTTAAAACCACAGGGCTTTTTCATCATTACTTCATGTGTTTCAAGCGGTCGTTAATAAGATTCGACCATTTTTCAATGGATTGAAGTTCTCCATGGAGCCGCATGGTCTCCTCTGAATTGAAGAATTCCAACTTGATCTCTGGCTTGCTCTTTGTAGTGGGTATGAAACTCAATTCCAGGCGGTCGATTACTCTTTGATTCCCGTCTTTGTTCCTGATTGTCCGGCTTCTATTAATGACTTTACTACTTTGAATTTCATCCAGGTCCACAGTTTGTTCTACCACTTTGTCCTGTGTCAATCTGTGGAAATACACAAAATTTTTAGCTTTATCTATTCCAATCCCAAAGCCGCCCACTATCTCATGTTTGTCTATTTGACCCTTGTTTTGGGCGGCCATTTTTGAAAGCGATTCCAAAAACTTATTCTCTCTTTTCTTTTTGCTGTTGCTCAACATTATAAACGGTAGAACACATATCACGATAGCGATAGCACCCATTATGGCGCTGCTTAAACTCATATCCATTTTTAAGGTATTTTAAATTTCATAAATAGTGAATGGGCTCGGTGTGATACAAAGCCCTTCGAATTCAAGTCATTCCTCTCTGGAGAAATGACACCTTAAAAATGGATTACCAAAAATAATGAAAAGGAAAAATGAGGTCTGATTTTCGGAAATGTATCGGAAAATTTACTGAAAGTCGGCCATATTGACTGAATTCTGCCTCGAGCAATTGTCCGGTGGCCTGGGTAATTGACCATAGTTTATCCGCTTGGCTTTTGAAATCCAGGCCCGAAAAAACATTAAAACTATTGACCGATTTTTCTACAGGTGCGATATGGGAAAAAAGACTGCTTGAAACGGTAGTTAGATATTGTTCCTGCTCGGTCGTGTGATGATTTCCATAGTCAGAACTAATATGGGGATAGGTCACCATATTTACTGCCAAGCAGTAAATGGAAGTTAAGAGGGTAACCCATAAAATTCTGACCCTATTATTCATGATACAAAAATAGTATATTTCCTGAACTTCAAGAGGTTCTTATCATTCTGTAATGGAGTGCGAGGATATTCAAAACAATCAGAATTATAAAATAGGTAGTTCCCGTGACTTTAAGCCATTGAAGTAAATTTATTTCCATAAGGGATCCGTGATCTTCATTCTTTGTTGGCTTTTCATCATTTTCGACTTTTCCTGTGAGTGGAAAACCATTGAGGATTCTATCATATCTTACTGCATCCTGGTGTGTTCTTTTGCTTATGTAAGGTTAGGATATGAAACGTAGAATCCTGCAGGTGATGTAATTTCATAGCATAATCCGGGTTACGGCTCCATGGAATTCAGCAACTCGAATTCTAATTCTCCTTTATTATTTAATGTGTATTTATAAATGGCTCTTCCTTGAATATGTCCATCCTCATAATCCGCAATGACCCACTCACTCCCTAAAAGTTGAATATTTAAGAAATGCATTGTTCCTCCCAAAACTGGCTTTAAAGGAATCAATTCAGGTCTTTCACGAAGATTATTTTCAATAAATTCCGTTGGATTTGTAATCCCGCTTTTAATGAACTTTCTTCCGTCATATTCCGAAGTATACCAATAATTAGTGGCTGGTTTTTCTTCGGTGGCTATTTCGGCCAATATTTGGGCCAGAGAATCATTTTCAATTTGTAAGCGATCCACTTTGGCCAGTAAATGTTCCACCTGTTTATTTTCCGTCTGTTTATTCTCCGTACAACTGAAAAGACAAAGAACAGTCAGAATGATTAATGCTAGTTTTTTCATTTTTCCAGTTTGGGTCGTACAAAACACGATTTTTTCCTTTAACACCAATGTTTTTCAAAGCGCGTTCGGCCGGATTAGGCCAAATCACCGTGATAAGCCGTCTTCTATCGCCTCTTTTTAGTGGTCCGTTGTTTGGCTTTCTTTGTCAAGGTGTAACTATCTTTTCTTGTAATTGTTTTGATGAATTTTACTATTCTAAATCTTATACTACCCCAGACAGCGTCAATGGCTACTTGCCTTACCGACTCAAAATCATATTGGCTGAGTGGTGAAAATTCTGTGTTCCTATTGAAGTCACACTTGTCGTTCTTAGTGCTTTATTTTGGGTTGCAAAGCAAAATAATTGCGTCCCCGGTTCGTCGGCCATCTATAGTTGAAATGAAACTCTCAATTTGAGGGGATTAATACTGCGCCAATAAGTAATTAATCAGATCGGTAGTGGTGACGATTCCGACTAATATTCCTTTATCAACCACGGGGAGAGAATGAAAGCTTTGTCGAGCAAGGATTTCTGCAGTTTCTTTTATGGTACTATTCACGTCCACAAATACTGGCACTCTGGTCATGATGTCAGGAATGCTGTACATTTCATAAATCACAGGAACGACCAATTCATCACTTTCATCTAAATCGGCATAACTGATTCTTAATAAATCGGTGTGACTGATCATTCCCACCAGGCGTTCATTTTCCACTACGGGTATGTGACGTATATTATGACGGTTAAACATTTTTTCAGCTTCATATAAGGACTGATTCGGGCTAACCGTGATCAGCGTTTTGCTCATAATTTCAGATACAAGAACTTTTTGTTTCATAAGTAATATATTTTAAATGGTTATATCTTTTACCTCACCTTGCTTCAAAGTTAAACAGATTCAGCTATTTTAAGGATGATTATGGACATTCCATACAGATAAACTCCACAATCTGATCCTCCATCTAAGAAGAAGCGCTCTGAATCGGATCAAATACAGATTGACAACTTCGAAACCAGGCTTCGTGAAAAGAATCAAGTGATTTTCTAATGACAATGTACATCAGTGTGGCCAGAGTCAGTAAACTGGTAAGAACAAATAAAATACAATCTATTGATTATCAGCATTAAATGGAGGTCGCGGGCGGACCGTACGAGGTTTTGCAGACCTCTGCCTAGCCACTCGGCCACGCGACCCTATTTTTTGAATGGGATGCAAATATATAATAAAGTACGGATTAAATCGAAATAAAGCCGCAGTATTTAAAACCTGTACTTCTTAATGGAAAATTCTTCAGCTTCTTTCTCAAGATAACACATCCGATATCGAACTTGAAAAATCGTAAATCATATTTCACAAATTAGCCCTGATCTTCGCCGCTAAATCCTTAAACTTCTCTTCACTCAATACCCTTTTCGGTTTGCTGAATTCCATATCATAGATGCTATCAATAGGAATGAGATGAACATGAGCATGAGGCACCTCCAATCCCACGACGGTGACTCCGATACGTTTACAGTCCACCACCTTTTCAATCGCTCCTGCCACTTTTTTGGCAAAAATCATCAAATCACCCAGAAGTTCATCCGGCAGATCAAATATGTAATCAATCTCTTCCTTAGGAATCACCAGGGTATGGCCCACAGCTACCGGATTGATATCCAGAAAAGCATAAAAGCGGTCATCTTCCGCCAATTTATAAGAGGGAATATCACCATTTATGATTCTGGTAAATATAGTAGCCATTCTAATCCTTTATATAGATTTTTTGTATTTCAAACTTAATAACACCTCCGGGCGTCTGTATCTCTGCTACATCACTCCCTTGCCAATGGGCGAGGTGACAGATATTTTCCTTGATTTGAGGTCTGATTCTGATTCTCCGACCAATGTATATTCTATGCTCTTGTTGATCTTCATGTTCTTGAGCTTCACAGTTGTCAGGATATTGACTTTATCAGTTGAGATCTGGGAAGAACTCACAATCCGGGCAGAAGCAACTCGTAATTCCAAGTCATTAATCTTCATCTCCAGCATGCCTTGTGCATCCTTAGCTGCATCATATTCCGCATTCTCAGACAGATCACCCTTATCACGTGCTTCTGCTATCGCTTCCGCAGCTTCACTTCTGCCACGAGTTTTTAAATCGAGCAGGTCCGCTTTGATCTTATCAAATCCCTCTTGTGTGAAATATGTCGTAGTCATATCAATTAGTCATTTATAAAGTAGTTAAACCTCTTACCCATTTGCTGTATGCATTATACGCAAATAAGTAGAGGTCTTATGATTTTACAGGTAATATGTTATTTTACTAATGCAAAAATAACGATTTTTATTATATCCGCAATGTCAAAGTCAGATTATGTGTCCCATTCCAGGTATGTGTAGTTCGGTAGGCGTAGTCGATACCCAGATTTTTCTTTTCTTCTTTATTAAGAGGCACATACAATCCTAGGCCAAGACTCAACCCCTCATAGACACTCTGAGACGAGCTTCCCAAAGCTGTTTTACCAACATGTACCTTATAAGCCCCACGCAGAATCAACAGATCATTGAAGCTATATTCCAGCCCCGCACCTACATCATCACGCGAAAATGAATGGGAAGTGAAGTTACCCACGACGGAAAGTCGGTGGATGGTCTGAAAATAAAAGTCATAGGACAACCCAATATTTAGCAACGAAGGCAATTCAAAACTAGCCGCACGTTGATCATATGTCAATTCATAGGCTGGAGAACCGGAAGGATTATTACTTCGAGTAGCTAGTCCTTCGCCCCCAAATCGCATAGGGGTACCTACATTGCGAATCGAAACTCCAAACTTAAAATTATCTCGTGGACCGCTTACATACTGCACTCCGGCATCAAGCGCCACACCCAAGGCGGACAAATCCGAAATTGACTCGGAGATGAGTCGTAAAGCAAAACCCACCGAAATTTTATTTTGATAGGTATACGCATAACCAAGCCCAAGATTGAAAAAATTAGGAGAATACGTGGCTCCTATTCCTTCGGGCTGGTCCACGGTTGTAATATCAATTTCCCCAAAATCCATAGCCACCAGGGATAAAGCGAGTACACTATTTTTATTCATCCGTTGCGCTACCCCCAATGCGTTTATATTGATATCTGTACCGACAAGATACCGTGTATGTGCAAGTGCCACTTCTGTGCTCTGCACACCGGACAATCCCGCTACATTGAGACGCATTGATTCAATTCCTCGGATCATGGATGTTGCAATGTTGTTCATTCCGGCACTTTTCGCCCAGGGGATCAGTAGAAGTTCCCCAGCACCAGCCTCTCCTTGCCGGTCCGGATTGCCGGCATAACCTTGACTGGCTAGTAGCAGCAGTAAGAATACCACCACAAGTTTTCTGATGCAAGCAGCAATAAACATATATGCAGTTGAATTATATATTTTTTTACAGTCCACTCGGATCAAATTTTCGATTCACACCAAACCATTTCAAAGTCCGCTCTCCCAATTGGTACGCATTTATATGAATGATATACAGCCCGCTGGCTATGGGAATACCTTTACTATTATTAAGATCCCACTGCAAATCAGGCGATATCTGTTTATATCGGGTACCAGGGTCCGATCGGCCACTATTATTTAGCGGCGTCTCATCACGCTTGTACTGACGAATAAACTTGCCATCCAGACTATATATCGTCACAATACATTTCGGTGGCAGATTTGTAATTTTTACCGTGTTGGTGAATTGAGAAGTCTCATAACCAGAATAAGCCAGATATGGATTGGGAACCGCCTGGATATTTTTCAAGGTCGATTCGTCATTTTCTTCCACAAGGTCTTTGGCAGCCAGGTTTTCAAGCTTAAACCTATAGGCAGGATGTCCTTGATTCACTCCTGTTCCCTCCGCCACTCCAAATGGATTTGTCACCCGCAATTGTATGGTCACTGGATCAGGGATCAATCCATCCGCATAAGACAACATCGTCCCATTGGTCAGTGGAATACCTGTCCAAGTAATGTCTGTAATCGATCCGAATTTCGTCGTAAAGCTGCCTCCGGGAACAAATCGTTGCCGAATCGTCTTACAGCTATCGTAGGGGGTATTCGTCACATATACAAAATGTTGCCCGAAAGTTTTAAACAGCGAGACGTCTCCGGAGCTTTTTGGATAAATGATTTCATTATCCGGGTTCCACATCATGTCACCTCCATTCTCGCCCGTACTTTCAAGAATGTTTTCATTCGCTGAACTATACACAGAATTCTCACCAAAAAAGATATTGAGTCGCTCTCCAGTCTCCACATCGATGGCATATCCCGGGAACCAACCCATGCCAATACCATCTCCATCCGGGTCCGGCAAACCATCACCGTCAGCATCCTCCTTACCGACAGATGGAGAACCCCGCAAGTCAAAATTCTTGGAATTGCCTAACGTGTTATATACTCCTCCAAAGTCGCGATCATAATACAATGGATTGGCCGTCTCTACTACTACACACCTGGACCACTTTGACTTATCAGGGGTAAATACAATATCTACATTATTGAGATCTCCCAAAGACATCTGTCGTCTGGCGATGTTCATCGATCCTGTACTATTTCGCCATGCGGGTGAAATAATTGGGGATTCTCCAAACCGATAATCTGTTATATAAAAAGGCACCATTCCACTGAAGTTTTGACTAAAAGCCTGCGTAGGATCCAGGTCAAAATCATCTTCATTCAATTCATTACGGACAAAAGTCAGAAAAGGTACGGCCCGGTTTTGGACAAAACCCAACCAGGGATTGTTCCCATTTTCAAACTTCACACTGGAGCCCAGAGCTCCCCGCTTTTCCAACCCTATAGTCCCGGGTTCGTCCACATCACCGACTAGAATAGAAAAGCCATATTCACCTATGATCTGCTCGTTGAGAGAGGCAATGGTCTGATCGGACAACACTACTTTTTCCGGTTTATCGAGATTGACCAATTCCCATCGGGCGTTTGCTTCCAATTTATCATCGGACATGTTATCATCTTTGAACCGGAGCAGGAATGAGCCATTGACTACTTCCAGTGGGTTATAGATCACCACTTCGATGGGTGCCTGACCAGGTTCATAAACAATCTCTCCCGTAAACGATTCGTCCAGAATGGCCTGACGTGTCTCATCTGTCATAGCCAGGTAATTGAGGCCTGTTCCATCACCGTCGAGTCTTGTCACTTGTACACCTTCACCGTAATTTGCATAGGTTTCGGAGTAGGTAATAGGCCGTGGAATTCCGGTATAGACTTTGACATTTCTTCGCCCCTCCAGATAGGCTTTTCGTTGACCTACTACATTTTTATAATCGAATTCTTCATAATTATTGTAAGCATAAGCTACCGCCATAAAGTAATATTTCTTATGGTTCACCAGTTCGCGCTTCCCACTTGAAAACTGATTTTCTCTCACCTGAAAAGTGTGCCGGATTCCTTTATTCGTACCGATTACTTTTATCGCAGGTTCATAAATCAGTTCACCACTTACCGTAGGATGAGAAATTGGATTCCAGTTGACGATCTGGCTGATATCGTTCTTGATATCGGTTTGAAAAATCAGACGGGCTTTTTCCGGATTATCAAGTTCAGCCGGAGACACATCTTCAGCCCTGAGTTGATAGATCTTATAACCTTCAAAATCATAGGTTATATCCTCTTCCGGTAAATCTGTCGGGGCTCGTAGGTCTATTTCTGCATAACCTTCCTTGTAGTTATTAGAACTGAAGTCATTGGACAGAATCAGAATGAGCTCCTGATCCAGCTCCACGATATCAACATCGGGTGCATCCGGACCATCTGTGATATCAAAACAATTGTCGAACAGCGCCTGAGCTGTCTCATCTGCAAACAGCAAAGGGGCGATGCTGGGACATGGATAGTCAGGAATATCCGGCACCCATACAACCCCAATAATCAGTTCGTTCACAGCTCCCGGATCCAGTCGAAAAGGGCCGGAAGCCTGGATAATGCGTCTGTCACCAAAATTCAGATTGGCCGTACACATTGACCAGCCGGAAGGATCATTAGGGGGTTCGCTAAATGCATACGCGATTGGATCACCTCCTATATTATACCCGCTCCCGCCAAAAGTAAAGGGTGTACCATCCTTCCATGATCCACTCATATACCGGTAATATTCCACGGCAACTTCGGGGTCGGTCTGAGCATCGGGCCACTCACCGACTCCTCCATTATTGTAATAAGTAAATGAAGACATTCCGATCTCTTCAAAATTTTCATCCAGCGGTCCTCTGAAGTAATCTATTCCCAACATAGGAACATGTTCACAATAGGTGTTAATATCATTGCATTCACATCCGGTAATTCCATCGATCCGGTCCTCATTATACACATATGCCAGACTGCGCGCTGTATCCGAACCAATATAATCATCCTGCGGGCAACCCAGATCCGGATCAACCCACATAGCAAAAAAGGTACTGTCGATGCTTTGAGTAGCCCGGTTGATCAGCTTGTAACGCTGAAAAGTCATGTTATTGATCTCGTCATTCGTAGCGTAAGCAAAAGCCTGAACTTGTATTTCCATTTGGATGGGGTTCCCCTGGGTTTGCGTATGGATTGAACCCGCATCATTATAAATCCAGAAAATCATTTCGTCAGGAAACTGAGGCACAGGGCATCCACGGATCTCGATAATGGGATAATCTCCATCCAACGGATCATAGACGAAGTCATTGTTCCGGTCAAAAAACCCAGCCAACCCTTGTGTCGTGTTTGGCAATTCGAATCCATGGATTCGTTTGAAATGAGGATTTCCACGTGCCGGCCAACCGAGTACATCTTCAGGTATGTCAGAAGGCTTAAGCTTTTCTTCATTCTCCAATGCAATCTCATAATCACGGATAAACCCTCGGATATTATTACCCAATACCCTGAAGTGCTTGTCCCAGTCCGCACATGTCTCCCGGTCAACGGTTCCCGTGGCTGGTTCCAGCGGGCCCGGCCAAAAGTCATTCGCATTAGCGTTCCGATACTGCTGTGCTGCCAGCTTGAGATTTCCGACCGGATCATAACCACCCAACCAAACAGCTCCTGCAAAAATGGAGGATACTTCTGGTAGGCCTGATCCAGGTTCTACCTTCGGAACAATATACTTTCCATCGGTCAGATCCCACCATACATCACCACCTCCAAGCAACCGCGCCCGGACATTGTTAATACTCATATCAATCTCAGACCGGGCCGGAGCACAGTCCGCACGGTAACTAAATTCAATGTTTTTTTTCTTCTTTGAATTTTTAGGCTTTTCCTTTAACCAATCAGGACGGTGAGCATTCCCTTCCGGTAACAGGTAAAGGAAGAAAAACAGAAAGGTTAGTATGATAAAAAATCGCTGTTTCATCATTATAAGTTTATCCGGCAGCTTAAAAAAATGCGCCTTGGAGCATAAAATATATTTGGATTCCTGACCAGCCAATGATAAGCATCCGCATAGGCACCGGTATTCCGCCCTGCTTCCGTAACCAGCTCTCCTGCATTGGCTATATTGCCAAGACTAGCTTCGCCGTCCTGTGACTGTAGAAAACCACTGTCATAGG
>CAJDXA010000144.1_pt1 | contig 12589 bp, 10 predicted proteins | sample 7391711 | NCBI WGS metagenome assembly CAJDXA01 (sample SAMEA7055748, study PRJEB34461) | soil metagenome | biome: terrestrial ecosystem; feature: Peninsula; material: soil | place: Antarctica | collected 2016
TATTAGGAACTAGGGCGCTCGGCTTTAGTTATTAGTTACTGTGTTGATCGTTGGCTCGACCACCAACCACCGACCACCGACCACCGACCACCGACCACCGACCACCGACCACCTAACTAATATCCCAATAATCAAAGTACCGGGAGAAAATCACACTCATATTTAAGGTATCTGGCAAGGCACGATGTTGAGTTCCTTCAAATTCTACCTGTTCATATTCCAGCGCTTTGGCAAGACCTAGCCTGGGCGGCAGATCCTTCATGATCGTATAGGCAGACCGCAAATCAAGGTGGTTGCGGATCATTGAATTATCATTAAAATTCCGTTGACATTCATCATTCAAAATATCCGGATCAAAATCTCCCCATGACACAAACCAGGTGTCTACATCATAATCAGTCCAATCCTCAAAGTCGGGATAAATTTCCTCAAATACCGGAGCCGAATCAACCTCTCTTTGTTGTATTCCCGTGAGGTTCTGGCAGTATTGAGATAAACGGGGGTTGATTACTGGTTGTACCAGTTGCACATAAGTATCCGTTTTCTCTCCATATCGATTTATAGATATGGCCCCCAGTTCAATAATCTCCTGTATGGCATTGCTATGGTAACCATCCCAGCAGGTTGCTTCAATATCAAATAAAATGAAATTCATGCTCTATGATTACTCTTCTTCAAGTATATTTCGCAGCATTTTCCCGTCTTTTTCAGAGAAGATATTCCTGAACTGATACATGCTGATGCGATTGTAATAATAGTAGAGCAACTCCAGGTCGTCACTGACCAGAAAATTATCTTTGGTCATCTTAAGCGGAGTACTGCTGTGATATAATCCTATTTTTTCAAGCCCATCTTCCAATATAAGTTCTACGGGATGCTCGAAAAAAGAGGATAAGCGCAAGGCTCCCTCATCTTCCATATGCACCAGCAATTCTTTGAAATCTTCCATTTTCTTCAGGAAATAATCCCTTGGAATATAAAAATCCGAAAGCGGCATACGCAACAAACCATATACATCGATCGCAGGAAAATACTGACGGAATATTTCAAAAGCCAGATAGGCGATCATGTGACTTGTCAGGATCACATTGTCTCTTTTGAATCGTTCGACCACCTTCTCTGCCAACAATTTTGTATATTCAGATTCGCGCTGCACGTCTACCTTCACCTCCCCTCCCGTCGAAAAATAATCAGATATGTTGATGACCTTACCATGACGGTCGATGCTCCTCCCCTCATCATCCAACTGGTTGCCTATAAAATCCATCGGTTCGCCAAACGAACAAACGATTTCAGAGCTTTTGGAATAAAACTCCCAGAAAAATTTAAAGATTTTGCGCTTACTTTTCCCCAGATCTTTGATCGAAGTATACTTTTGTTTTCCATCCAAAGTGAGGTGTTGCCGGATAAGAAATTTAGCTTCCAGGACAAAATGGTAATCCAGAACCACTGGAATGACGTACACATGTTGATCACGACCTTCAAGACATATATCTCTCTGTGCTTCTATGATCGTATTCATTAGTCCGAGCTTGAGTTGTTCTTCACTTTTACCAGACCGGCTTCTCGTTCCTCCTGGAAAGAAAAGATTATTGACACCACTCTTGATCGACAAAGTAGACACAGCTTTCAGGGTTTCCAGATAAATGGGGTTTTTCTTCCTTCGATCTACACGATACGCCCCCAACCGGTTCATAAAATAAGCGGCTGGACCAAAATTGTACAGATTCAAGCCAGCTCCAGAGGAAAAGGCCGGAATCCCAACCTTCGCATCCAGCACGTAGCCGATCAATATACTATCCAGGTTACTAAAGTGAGTGGGCAGAATAATAATAGTTCCCTTTTGTGCCAGCATTCTGATTTTGTCAACATCACCATATACTTTAAGAGCTTGGTGCAGATGATCTTTCCGACCCGAGATTTTCCAAAACTTTTTAAGCAGGTTTTCTCCCAGCAAGATATTGAAAAGACCTGCTATAAATTTCCTTGCGAATAAATAGGTTTTGGGCACAAATGATCCCACTATTTCTTCGGCATATCGCCGAATAATCCGGTAAACAGCTTTACGTTCGAATTGCCGCAGCTTTTTGCGACTATTAAACCGCTTAGCTTTCCCCAGTCGGCTTTTCATCCTGTTCCAGAATGCCTCTTCATTGGGAGGATCTACCCGCCAGGGTTTACGTTTGATGCGGATGCGTTCCTGATAAATCGTTTTTTCAAGAACATCCTCAAAATTATTTCCATATTTATAGGCTAATTTTTTATAGGTATGATTGACGAGGCGGTCCACAAATGAACTTCTGTTCTTGCTGATCTCATAAATTGGCCATTTGTGTAGATCTTCCTCGATATGTTGATATACGTTCTTATTCTCCTTCATTCCCTATGAGGTCATCAGCCAAATTAAATAAATATTTCAAGACCAACTCTTTCCCTTCGTTCTTTACCGCGGAAGTTATAAAATGCTCAGGTAAATATTCCCATTCTTGCAGGAGATCATGCTTGATTTGATCAATATTTTCTTTGAGTTCACGGGGTTTGGATTTATCGCTTTTTGTAAACACCAGCGCAAAGGGAATATGATGCTCTCCTAACCAGCCTATAAACTCACGATCAATCTTCTGTAACGGAATATTGGCGTCGATCAGTACAAACACACAAGCCAGATTATCTCTATTAAGAAAATAATGCTTTGTCATTTTGTCCCAACTACTTCGCTGCTTTTTGGAATGTTTCGCATATCCGAATCCTGGCAAATCGACTATATAAAGGTCATCCTCTACCTTATAAAAGTTGATCGACTGCGTTTTTCCAGGCTGTTTGGATACATAGGCCAGCTCTTTACGGCCAAAGAGACTGTTGATCAGGGAGGATTTACCTACATTTGACCGGCCTATAAAAGCAAATTCCGGTCGGTCAGGATTAGGGCATTGTTCTACCTTATGATAACTGGCGTGATAATTGATCTTATGATTCATGCAGGTGTTAATGTTCGTTAATGTACAATTTGTGTGAATAAATATTACAAATTTATCAGTTATAGTCTTAAAATTACACTGATTTGAAAAGTATAATTCTTCTTATCCCAGCTTTGCTACTCACTTTATCGCTTCAGGCCCAACTGAACTTCGGTATAAAAGCAGGTGCCAGCACGTCAGATATCGGAGTAGATCACATCACCATTCCAGACGCACAATCCATGGAGGGACTGAAGATCGCTATCGAGAAAGCCAACTATGGCTTTAATTTCGGCGTTTTATTCCAGATCAGGATGAAGTGGTTTGTGATTCAGCCCGAAGTTGTATTTAATTCCACCAGTGTGGACTTTAAGGTCAACGATAACATAGGCAACTACACCGATAAAATATTAACCGACACTTATCAAAACCTTGATATCCCTTTTTTGTTTGGCATAAAGGCAGGACCTTTGCGAATGCAGGCTGGTCCGGTAGGTCATATTCCTATAAAATATGTATCAGCGCTATCGTCGTTGGATGGATTTTCGTCTGATTTTTCACCCATGCAGTACGGTTATCAGGCAGGTATAGGAATTGACTTTTTCAATTTGATGATTGACTTTCGCTATGAAGGTAATTTTAGTAAATTCGGCGATTACATTACCTTTTATGACCGGAAGTACAACTTTTCGGATATGCCAACCCGGCTTTTGCTAAGTATAGCCATTGCCATCAATTAAAAAAAGAAAAAACATACCGCTTTTATGGATAATCATTACTTCGATTTTGAATCAGTCGGAAAATTCAGCTCCAATGATATTGCTTATGCCAGAGGGAATAATGGATTGGAAAATTTCTATCAATTTACTCCCACTGTCGAAAATTTAAAAGAGGCGGTAGAAAAAAGAAAGGAATACCCGGTTGATCGCGATCTGCTTGTTCAGGTCATTCGACAGCAATACCAACGATTCTGTAAGGATGAGAAAATCTTTGACCGGATAGACAGATTGAAAAATCCTGATACTTTTACCATCACGACTGCACATCAACCTACGTTACTGACCGGGCCCCTTTATTTCGTATATAAATGCCTGTCAGCAATCAAAGTCACCCAATCTTTCAATCAATCTCAGGACAAATACCGCACCCAGTCGATACTCGTCCTGGGAGGAGAAGATCATGACTTCGCAGAAATGAATCATCTAAACTTGTTCGGCAAACAAATCAGCTGGGAAGACCATCAGGGGGGACCTGTAGGACGCTATCAGACCGATACACTCCTTCCTATACTGGAAGAAGTATACGATATCCTGGGGCAAAGCGAAAACGCTCAGATCCTGGTAACTAAACTTAAGACCTCTTTTGAAAATTCCTCAACATATGGTCAATCCATGCAACATTTTGTGCATGAATTGATCGGCCATCTCGGCATTCTTGTCGTCAACATGGATGAAGTTGGCTTCAAAAATAAAATGGTGCCCTTCCTGAAGGATGACATTGAAAATAATACGTCCTATAAAATAGTCCAGAAAACCCAGAAATCGTTTTCTGAAGCTGGATTTAACGAACAAGCCTACGTCCGCCCAATCAATGCGTTTTATTTCACGGAAAATGATAGGGATCGTATTGAAAAGAAAGATGGATCTTACGTTACGGTTAATGGTGGTAAAAAATGGAGCGAGGAAGAACTTCTCACAGAAATTGAAAACCATCCGGAAAGATTCAGTCCCAACGTTATATTACGGCCTATTTACCAGGAAATTATTTTCCCGGACCTGGCTTATGTTGGAGGAGGTGGAGAAATTTCGTACTGGCTGGAACGAAAAGCTCAGTTTGAAAACCTTGACGTTTTTTATCCCATGCTGATCCGTCGCGATTCTTTTCAGCTCATTTCTTCCCGGGATTATGAGAATCTGCAAGAATGGGGATTTACTCTTGATGATCTTATGCTTCCTGAGCATCAACTCATCGAGAAGTATCTGGCCACACATGGACGGGATGAAATCGATCTGAGTGATGAAATCAGCCAACTGAATCCTCTTGAAGAGATTATTCAAAATAAGGTAGAAGCCATTGATCCTTCTCTGGTTGCCCGTATTGGAGCTCAGTTCGCCAAGTTCAAAAACGATCTGCAAGGTGTAGAGAAAAGACTAAAGAAGACGGAGAAACAGTCTCATGATAAAACCCTCAGTAAAATAAAAAGAATACAGTCAAAGCTATATCCCGGAAATGGTCTTCAGGAACGCACAGACAATTTTATGTCCTGGTACATCTTGCACGGCGAGGGATTCTTCAGCGTGTTACTTGACCATGCAGACCCCTTTGACACCCGGTTGAAAACCCTTATTATTTAACGATCACTTTTACTGCTTTGTCCTTTTTTGATGTATCGGCCGGCTTTGACTTTGGAGCGGGTTTGGAAGTTTTGGATGTTTCTCCTGAGCCTCCTTTCTCAACCTCAACCTCAATATCGTCTTCAACAGGTTCTTTTTTCAGGTCGAAAAACCGAAGTAATTGCTGAACTTTGCTTTTCAGATCCTTTCGGTGCACAATAAAATCAAGAAATCCCTGCTCCAGAAGAAACTCTGAAGATTGAAAACCTTCTGGTAAATCCTGTTTGATGGTTTCTTTGATCACGCGTGGGCCTGCAAATCCGATCAATGCCTTAGGTTCTGCGATATTGAAGTCTCCCAACATAGAAAAACTTGCTGTTACTCCCCCTGTTGTAGGATCTGTAAGTAGCGATATATAAGGCAACTTTGCATCTGACAGTAATCCCAATTTGACACACGTCTTCGCCATTTGCATAAGTGAAAATGCAGATTCCATCATCCGGGCACCGCCGGATTTAGAAATGATCATCAGTGGAAGTTTATGTTCGATACAATAATCCACAGACATACTAATCTTCTCCCCTACCACACTCCCCATGGAACCTCCTATAAAGGCAAAATCCATCGCCGCAATGACTATTGGGAGGTTCTCCTCAATTTCTCCTACTCCCACTGTCATGGCATCCTTCAGGCCGGTACTCTCCCTTGCTGCCACCAACCGATCCTTATATTTCTTCAAATCCTCAAAATGCAGCATATCTTTAGGCTCCAGCTCCTCGAAAAGCAATTCACACTTCCCATCCTCAAATAAGCAATTAAAATATTCCCGGCTACCTATCCTGTAATGATAATCACAATGTGGACAGACGTACAAATTTTCTTTTAAATCCTTCTGCAAGGTAGTTTCCTTGCATTCCGGGCACTTCGTCCATATGCCATCCGGGACTTCTTTTTTATCACTGGTGGTTGTTTGAATGCCTTCCTTCAACCGTTTGAACCATCCCATATCAAGCTATTTTTTTTGGTTTTCTTCGTTCGATACTACACAAGATAATCAATTTAGACAGAATGATACCTATGTGATTTGACCGTATTGACAAAATGACGTACCCCTTCCAGAGGTGTGTCGGGATAAACTCCATGTCCGAGATTCATGATATGACCGCCCGTAAATGAGTTCAAAATCTTTCGCGTTTCCTTCTCAATAACCTCGTCCGTTCCATATAACACACATGGATCCAGATTCCCCTGAACGACCTTTGCACCTGCCACTTTACGATTTAATTCTTCAGCTGTTCTCATCCAGTCAAAACTAAGACCAGTGCATGGTAATCCTTTCAATTCTTCCAAAGACGAATAAGCTCCCTTTGCAAAGACAATGCTTCGGGTTCCTTCCGGAAGGCTCTCCAATATTTTATTCACATAGGTCAGTCCGAATTCCTGGTACATTTCATACCCCAGAACTCCTGCCCAGCTATCAAAGATCTGTACTACATCGACACCAGCCTCCAGTTGGCGATTGAGATAAGCCGATGAGGCTGTTGTTATTTTATCCAGCAATTGCCTGGATTCATTCGGATATTGATACAGGAACCGGCGCGCTTTGGAGAAGGTTTTGGAACCGTGGCCTTCCAGCATATAGCAAAATAGTGTCCATGGCGCACCACAAAAACCGATGAGAGGAACCCGGTTTACCAACCGCTTCTTGATCTCATAAACAGTTTCATATACATAATCAATCTTTTGTGCTGCGTCATCACCATCAATTAAACGATCAATATCCGCTCCATTTTCAATCACTCTAGGAAACACTGGCCCCACTTTTTCCACCAAATCGTAATCCACAACGGGCTGTATGGTGACCTCTGCTGCCTTATCAGGATTCTTCACCAATTCCTTAAACCCCTTCAACTTTGAACGGACCTCGCGATACTGCGGTAGTATTCTTCCCGCTTGCCTCATCAACCATACTGGAGGACGTTCAGTTTCTTTGCCATCCAATACATCTAGTAACAACTGATTCATCTGTGTTCGTTTATTTTAATACTTTTGCAAATGTATCATTTATAAATATAACCAACATATGAACATAGCGATAATCGGATACGGACGAATGGGACAAACCATTGAAGGTATTGCGAAAGAAAGAGGGCATAAAATCGTTGCTGTAATCGATGTGGACAATCAGGATGAAATCAATCGACTAAGGGACAAGAATATCGATGTGGCCATTGAATTCACCCAACCGGAATCTGCATATGACAACATCACGTCCTTACTAAAACAGGGTATACACGTGGTATCGGGTACTACCGGATGGACAGATCGGATGGATGAAGTGAAAGCAATGATAAAGGAGGCAAATGCTGGCTTCTTCTATGCGCCAAACTACAGTATAGGGGTTAATCTTTTCTTTGCGATGGCAGAATATGCTGCAGAGTTAATGAACAAATTCCCTGAATTTGATTTACATATTGAGGAGGTGCATCATATTCACAAATTGGATTCACCGAGTGGGACAGCCATCCATCTGGCTGAAGGGATCATCCGCCATTCAGACAGGAAAAGCGGATGGGTAAATGAAGAAAGCAAGGATCCTGAAAAACTATCGATCCTTTCATACAGAAAACCTGATGTGCCCGGTATTCACTCCGCGGTATTCAGAGGAGAACATGATGAGATTGAATTGAAACATACCGCCTCCAGCAGAATGGGGTTTGCAACAGGTGCCGTGTTGGCAGCAGAGTTTTTAAATGGTAAAAAAGGAGTTTTTACCATGAAAGACTTGTTGAAGTCGTTTGATAATAAATCCTGAGTCCACTCCAGAAAGTCTTCCGCCCCTAAATCCCCTCAAGGGGACTTTTAATAGATCATTGATTTTCAACGATCCTCCCTTTAGGGGCTGGGGGTGGGAAAGTTGAAAATCGATGATCTTAGACTTTTCGGAGCAGACTCAGTCCTAAAAAATTGTTTTACTCCATCTGTGAAAAAACAGAAGATTTATACGAAATTCGTTTTCTGTGTATTGATTTAATTGAATATCTGTGTAAATTTAAAATCTATGGCAGGACATAATAAATGGTCGAAAATAAAAAGAAAGAAAGGAGTCCTGGATGCTAAGCGATCCAAGATGTACTCGAAGTTGATTAAAGAAATCACCGTTGCAGTCAAGGAAGGCAACAGCGGTGATGAAGAATTCAACCCACGGCTGCGATTAGCAATTTCCAACGCCAAAGGCGTTAATATGCCCAAGGAGAATATCGAGCGAGCCATCAAAAAAGCGTTGGATAAGGATTCAGGTACTATCTTCCAACCGACGTATGAGGGTTACGGATCTGGAGGTGTGGCCATCTTCGTGGAGACGGCGACGGACAATCTCAACCGGACCGTTGGTAATATCCGCGCTATATTCTCCAAGAATAGTGGCAACATGGCTACTACAGGATCGGTCGATTTCCTTTTTGAACGAAAAGGCATCTTCGTACTTGACATCGAAGAAGATAAAAAAGAGGACATAGAGTTGGAATTGATCGATGGCGGTGCAGAAGATATTGATTATGATCCTGAGACGGGAGAGATGGAAGTTATTGTGGCTTTTGAGGATTTCGGTCACATGCAGGAAACCCTTGAAAATATAAACCTCGTTCCCAAAAGTGCATCCCTTGAGCGCATCCCCAATGTTTATACCAAATTACCAGTGAGTGATGCTAAAAAAGTATTGGGCCTCGTCGAAATGTTGGAAGACGATGATGATGTACAGCAGGTGTTTCACAACCTGGAAATGACGGATGAACTGATAGCCGTATTGGAAGAATAAAAAGAATTGTCAGGATGAGTGTCCTGGAAGAAACCAAATAAGCCCTGAGTAAATCGAAAAAACAAAGGGTGGCAAATCTACGTTTACCAAACCTGACAGGTTTTATGAAGCACTTATAAGCAAATAATTGTGCTTTGTATAAAATCCATAATTAACTAACAAATGATTAGCTCTTTTCCAACTTGGGTAAACATACGAGGTTTTCATATAGTCTGTTGAGGCCGAGTAATTAGAATATGAAATAAGAGTTGGTTTTACTTTAAGTGAACTATATTTATTCATCTTGCACCTGAAAAAGGTCGCACTATATTAGAATCAAGAAACTAGATGATATCACAAAAAACAATCGGGGAAATTTTTGATCGGATGGAAGTCCGTGATATCATTCAGGATTTTGTCAGCCTCAAGAAAAGAGGGGTGAACTTCATTGGGTTGTGCCCTTTCCACAATGAGAAAACACCTTCCTTCACCATATCACCCACTAAGAATATTTACAAGTGTTTTGGTTGTGGACGGGGTGGGAATGGAATCGATTTCCTCATGGAACACGAAGCTTACTCCTATCCGGAAGCCCTAAAATACGTGGCTAAGCTTTATAATATCGCAATCGAAGAAACATATCGTTCGCCGGAGACAGTGCAGGAATCCCAACAACGGGACGCACTTCAGATCGTGAATGATTACGCCCAGGAATTTTTCAAGAAAAATCTGTGGGAAACGGATTCCGGGAAAAGCATCGCCCTCGGTTATCTGAAGGAACGTGGATTTATTGAAAAGACGATCAAAGCGTTTGAGGTGGGCTATGCACACCGGGATCGCGATCACTTTACAAAGGAGGCACTACAGAAAAGCTATAAAAAAGAATACCTCCAGGAATTGGGACTGATGACTCAAAACAATCAGGACTTTTTTTCCAATCGAATTATATTTCCTATCCACAGCCTGAGTGGTAAGCCCATAGCGTTTGCCGGTCGAATACTCCACACTCAGTCCAAATCACCCAAATACCTAAATTCCCCTGAGAGTGAGTTATACCATAAGAGGAATGTCGTATTTGGTTTGGATCTTGCCCGTAAATCGATCCGGGCAGAAAACAAATGTTATCTGGTGGAGGGATATACCGATGTAATGATGATGCATCAGAATGGGATCGAAAATGTAGTGGCCACCAGTGGAACAGCTCTCACCGCCGATCAGATCCGCCTGATCAAGCGATACACCGACACGATCCATCTAATATTTGATAGTGATGCAGCAGGCGTCAATGCTACGTTAAAAGCCATAGACCTCATTTTGACCGAGGCCATGAATGTCTTGATTCTACCCCTGCCTGAAGGTCAGGATCCTGATGGATTTGTTCGGGAAAAGGGAAATAGTGGTTTTCTAACCTATGTGGCGGATCATGAACAAGACTTTCTTTCATTCAAGATTAGCCTTCAGGACCAGAAATCGGGTAATGATCCGGTTTCCCGGGCTGAAATGATCCGGGATATTCTCAGCTCTATTGCTCTGATCGATGACGGAATCAAGCGGCATCTTTATGTCCGCGAGACCTCACAGGCGATGAATGTACCTGAACAGACCCTGATAGAAGAGCTCAATGTTCATCTCGAGCAACGCCTGACGGAAGAAAAAAAGGACCGGTTCCGGGAAGCTCGCCAGGCACGTCGTGACCAGCAATCCCCGGAGGGTTCCATACACACGCCGGGTTCATCGACGAGTCAGGCCAAGACGGAAGGCGCTTTGCATGAAAAGGACATTATCCGTGTATTGATTCAGCATGGGCACAAGCAGTTGGATGAAGAGTCCACTGTAGCAGAATTTGTAATGGAGAATATAGCAGACGTCATCGACCTTTTCCAAAATCAGGAGTATAAAATAATCCTCAATCACTATATGGAAGCATACAACGAGGAAAAGACCATCGACTTTGAATACTTTAACCGTTCTGAGGATGCCTCGTTACGGAAAACCGCCATCGATGTTCACACCGGCAAGTATGACGATGAGTATAGTCATAACTGGATCGATATGTGGGAGTTGGACCTCCAGACACAACCCGCACCGGACAAAAATCATCAAAAAGATGTACACCAGGCGCTCATGCGATTCAAGCTAAAAAAAGCCATGGATCTGTGTGTTTCCAATCGAAAAAAAATCCAGCAATTCCAGAAAGACGGGCAGATGGATGAAGCACTGAAACACCTGGTCGTCCAGCAAAAGCTTCTGAAAATGCGGGATACCATTGCCAATGAATTCAAGACCATCGTGGTGAAAGGCTCCTCACATGGAGCGGTGTGAAAGGATTAGTGTGAGTGCAACGAGAAAGGTAGAACCTTGCCAAGAATTGGTACATATGAACTAGCGAGAGAAATCGTTTGCTGCCATTCGGAAGAATGATACAATGTAAGCAAAGTAGATCTCCTACTACTACACAATGGGAACATGAATTTATCCGATCTTATTTTTTCAGGAGTAAAACGAACTAGTAGCAGGTAAATATACTTTATGATGTAGGCGATATTACCTATAACAATCATGCCACAAAATCCTGTAGATTATGAATCCAACAGAAGTAAAATCTACAGAGATCTTAAAAAATATCCCTCAACAGGTTAATGATACGGACAATTTCGTCTACATGTATAAGGAGAAAATAGATTGGAAATATGTTCAGGCATTTAAAGATAGTTATGATTTTAATGATAGCGTACTAGCGAAAATGCTCAATATTAGTGTAAAGACTTTTCAATCATATAGAAGACCCCATTATACCATTGATTTGAGTGTAAAAGAACCCGTCCTGCTTCTTTTATCCCTGGCGCTCCATGGCAAAAAAGTGTTCGGTTCAACACCTAAATTTGAAGAATGGTTACAGATAGGAAACTTTTTTTTCAATAGTAAGTCTCCAATCGAATTTTTAAATACCGTTAGCGGAATTAGATTTGTAGATGACCGGTTAAAATATGTCGTGCATGAACTTGATTCGGTGGAAGGCTCTCTTCAAAGTTTCCGCTCCGGCAATAAATTAACAAATATTGGAGCACAAGGTCAAATATTTCTTGAGACCGTTGCTCAAAACGATAAGCAGATTAGTGATATCAATATGCAAATGGCAATCCTGGATCAGGTGAATTCTTATGTAAATTCTAATCAAAGCCTGACCGGAATTGTTCCTTCCACATTGGGGGTATCTGACCCAACTCTTACAAATCTATTAAGACAACTCAGTGAGCTGGAATTGCAATATGAGCAGACAAAAAAGATCGTTCCGGAAAACAACCCGACAGTTGTTTCCCTTGTTGATGGCATTGCTACTTTAAAGCCGACGATTGTTGAAAATATTAATAATCAGCGCAAAAATCTACAGGCTGCCAGGGAAGATCTTACCGGTACTAACAGTACGTTTTCTTCTATATTGGCCGCGATTCCGCAAAAGGAACGTGAATTGCTAAGCATCAGCCGGCAGCAGAGCATTAAGA
>CAJDXA010000109.1_pt1 | contig 12448 bp, 10 predicted proteins | sample 7391711 | NCBI WGS metagenome assembly CAJDXA01 (sample SAMEA7055748, study PRJEB34461) | soil metagenome | biome: terrestrial ecosystem; feature: Peninsula; material: soil | place: Antarctica | collected 2016
GGGCACTACCCTCACGCTCTTCCTCTCGCTGCAAGTGCCAAACACCATTCTCGCCATGTGCCAAGCACCAGTGTTGCGGGAATCAGATGCATGGCAAGAGAATTTTTTTTACATTTATCGCAAAGTTCCTCTAATTTTGTCAATGACACCATGCCTACTTCAGCAGTATGAGAAATCAAATTCTGCATAAACCTCATTTTTGCTTATAATCCATTGGAATTTAAACACATATAGAAGTGTGCTTATTTTTGATGTTTTTTACAGATTACGTAATATGATATGTACACCCTTAAAATTTAATTAAGAACTGGTGCATGGGTAGTTTCTATCTATGACAGGCTGTTGGTTATACATCGGACCCTACGTACATTTTCTATCAATAGCTCATGCTAGTGTATCACTTTTAACCATTATCATCACCAAATGTAGGCTAATCTATCTTTGGGCAATGCTGGTGGACACTTCAATTATTCCGGTATATTCAACTGAACACTGTAATTCTAAGATGAAAACTATCGATACGTAGTTTTCTAAACACCGTAATGGACTTCTAACGGGAAAATACTATCAATATAGTCCTATATAATACTGTTTTAAGGTTTCATGCAGGAAATAATAGGCCAAACCTAATACCGATAATAGGATATCAGTAATTTTATAATATTTTTACTTTCCTTGAGACGCTCAAGGTTTTTAAATATTTGATATAAGCTGTAATCCTATTTCATGACAACGATTGATTATATTCTGTTTTTCACCTATCTGATCGGCATAATAGCGGTAGGTGCCTCTTTTTATTCCAAAAACAAATCTTCGGACGCCTTTACGACTGGAAATCAACAATTTCCTGCGTGGGCAATTACCTTGTCTATTTTTGCCACTTTTGTGAGCAGTATAAGTTATCTGGCTCTTCCGGGAAGTGCTTATTCAGGAAACTGGAATGTATTTGTATTTAGTCTGTCATTGCCGATTGCTGCTATAATTGCCATAAAGTATTTCATACCACTTTATCGCAGGATCAACAGCCCATCTGCTTACACCTTTTTGGAGAGTCGTTTTGGTCTATGGGCACGCGTCTATGTATCAGCTTGCTATCTGCTAACACAGGTTATGCGGATTGGAACCATACTCTTTTTGCTAGCTATTACAATTCACACTATTACCGAATGGAATATACCGTTTATTATTCTGTTAACCGGAATTTCGGTACTGATATATTCGGTTCTTGGAGGTATTCAGGCTGTGATCTGGACTGATGCGATTCAAGCGATTGTGCTTATTGGCGGCGCAATAATTTGCATCATTTATTTATTTGTAAACATTCCTGGCGGATGGGATACGGTCGTATCGGTGGGGCAGGAGTCCGGTAAATTCTCCTTAGGTAGTTATGGGATTGAACTTGACCAACCGACCTTCTGGGTTGTTTTGATTTATGGATTGTTTATCAACCTGCAGAACTATGGGATTGATCAGAACTATGTTCAACGGTACGTGGCATCTTCTTCAGATAAGAATGCCGGAAAATCAGCTTTGTATGGCGGATTGTTATATATTCCGGTTTCGCTTGGATTTCTGGTGATTGGTACCTTATTATACGTTTACTATCAAACGGGGGCTGGGGAATTGCCTGCAAATTTGATGGCAGAAGGCCAGGGCGATAAGATTTTTCCTTATTTTATAGTGGAACAGTTGCCGGCAGGTATGACGGGAATATTAATTGCGTCTATATTTGCAGCCGGGATGAGTACCATCTCTACCAGTTTCAACAGTGGTGCGACGGTTATCTATACAGATTACTACCAACGATTTACCAGAAACAGAACTGGGAAGGACCATTCCATGCGTGTACTTTATTTGGCTTCTGCTGGATTGTCCGTCCTGGGAATGCTCGTGGCACTGGCAATGATGAATGTAAAAAGTGCCCTGGATGCCTGGTGGTCACTGGCCTCTATTTTTAGTGGGGGTATGCTTGGGTTGTTTTTGTTGGCTGCCTTTGTCCGACGTGCGAACCAGATAGGAGCTGTTACGGGAGTGGTTGCGGGATTGCTATTGATTGTTTATCTCAATGTTCTTCCCTTGTTCACTTCTACGGGAGGCTCTGCCAATTTGCATAATTTTCTTACCATTGTATTGTCAACGACGTTGATCTTTTTGGTGGGATTCCTGGTTTCAGTTTTCTTTGGAAAGAATGAAAAAGTTGATAGAATATAGAAAGTAAATGAGGTTGATAAAGTTAAGGTAGCTGGGTGCAGATTGTCAGTATGCCAGGTTGAATGAAAATCTGAATCTCAGAGTTAACTAATGCGTAGAGGCCCAAAGCTTAAAAGTGCAAGTCCCCGAATCTTTTAAAAACCTAAAACCTAAATCCTAAAATCTGAAATTTACTGATACTTCAGATCAGTAAGCACTTCAGGATGCAGCTGCTGATTTTTATTTTTATCGCTGAACTCTTTATAATACTCGCTCGGAGAATGGCCGATCAATTCTTTGAATTTCCGGTTGAAATTTGAAACGTTATTGAATCCGCTTTCATAGCAGATCTGGTTGATGTTGAGATTGTTTTCGAGGAGTAATTTGCAAGCGTAGCCCACGCGGAGCTCTGTTACAAATTCAATATAGGTCTTGGATGTTCTTTTCTTGAAATATCGGCAAAAGTAATTGGGGCTGATGTGCACATGTTTTGCTACTTCCTGAATGGTAATTCCATTCTTGAAATTGCTTAAGGTAAATTGATAAATTTCGTTTATTTTATCATTAGGGTCAATTTTGTATTGATCTACAAATCCCTGGCTAGCCAGAAATCGAACTTCATTTGACTGAGCTATAATGTCCAGCATATCCAAAAGATGTATAACGCGACGTGCCCCTTTAAGATGAAGCATTTGTTCCATTTTATCCACAATGATTTCATTTGTGCGCCCCAGGATCTGAAATCCTCTGGTGGCAAAAGTTGTTAATTGGCGTATGTGCCTGTTCTCCGGCATGTCCAGAAACATCTTACCCCAGAAATCTTCGCGGAAATGAACAGCGACAGCTTCTATGTGATTATCGCTGTCTTTGTCGAAATAAATGTCATCGTTTCTCCACATATGTGGAAGATTGGCTCCTAAAAGGATTAGATCGCCATCTGAGAATCTTTCAATGCTATCACCCGCAAGTCTTGTTCCTGTGCTTTTTCGGATATAGGTCAATTCAAGCTCGGGATGATAATGCCAGTAGTTGTATAGGAATGGAGAGATGTTCTCTCTTACGCTAAAAGAGTGCTCAGCATCTGAATCAACTTTGCGGAGAATAGGTTTCATTAACTTACTATTTGGTTTTGTGTATGCATGCTTATTGTCATCTCTTTTGACTTTGGATCAAATAATAGCAATCGCTCACGAAATATAATTAGGTTATAGGTGTAAAGCATAGAATTAAAATTGATCAGAAACGATGGTATTCACAAGAGTTATCAGCCCTATGCGGGTTTTCTATAAGAGAAGACAATATAATACTTATTATGGACAAAATATACATAACCGCTAAAATTTATGATTTTAAATGCGAGTCAATTATTGTGGTAAACTATATGTGAAGGTGTGTTGGAGTAAGCCAGAAGCCGAATCAAGTATGAAAAAATAACTCTTCAAATGCGATCATTCACCGGGCATCTTCTTGTCGTTGATGGCATATCGGAGAATTATATGTTAATTGATAATGAATAGTTCCAAATCTCTATTGTGATAAAATGGTGAGATTTACTTTCTCATCTTTCTGGATGAGTGAAATACATGCGAGAAGTCATTTGCTCAGTGTCTGATTGATGTCTATGCTGAAGTGTAATATAGTATTGGTTCGTCTGATATCTCTACCTGAGTAAGAGAAATCGGACCTTTTTCCTTTTTTGTTGCTTCCATCATCTGAAGCAAAGTTTGGGTAGCGTAGAAAGGTCCGGTTTTACTGCCCGATAAGAGAATATAGTCTGTGATCGAAAGTTGATAGGCTTCTGATTTCTCCCGTTTCCTCCTGCGACATGCGGATGTCGGTCCGGATGGTTTTTTCGATTCGTCCGTATGGCCCAAACCTTCTCATCAATTCTTCCTGAAGGTAATGGCTGCTCTGTCCCTGGTCGAAATCGGAGTATTGAATGGAGATCGTTTTGGCAAATTCAAATTCTCCTGACAGGAACTTAACATGGGAAGGATATGGAATGACAGCTACTTCCTGCGCCTGGATCCCGGCACACAGGAATGACACCAGAAGTAGGATCAATGAAGCAGTTCTCAGAAGAGAAATATTCATACTATGGAACATTCTGTATATTTGGATTTGAGTTATAGGATTATCATGATGAAATTATATAAAAATAAAGGGATTATGAGCAAGTTTCTACAGAATTATTCGGATCTATTGCGAGATATTCGGGGCACCTCATGTCGAGGAGTTTGATCCTGTTTTTGATCCGGAAGATTCTGTAGAGAAGCTGGCCGGTAATTTCAGTTTTACAGAGGGACCCGCTGCCGACAAAGAGGGTAATGTTTATTTCACAGATCAGCCAAACAATCGGATCTGGATATGGACCATAGAACATGAATTAATATTGTATACGGATCAAAGCGGCCGGTCCAACGGTATGTATTTTGATCGCGAAGGCAGATTGCTGGCCTGTGCCGATATGGAAAATGAACTTTGGCGGTTCAGTCCCGATAAAAGTCACGAAATTCTAATCTCCAAATTTAATGGTCATGCACTCAACGGACCCAATGATCTTTGGATTCGACCTGATGGAGGTATTTATTTCACAGACCCATTGTACAAACGAAATTACTGGACGCGTGATCCCGAGATGAAACAACCTGGTCAGTATGTGTATTATTTTAACCCTGTAAAGCGTAATCCTCCAATTCCGGTAGAAGTGGATATTGTCAAACCTAATGGACTAATTGGCCATCCTGATAAAAATATTCTATATGTCGCAGATATCGGAGACAGTAAGATATATTCTTACAAGATGAAGAAAAATGGAAAGTTGAAGCATAAAAAACTTTTTACTGATATGGGAGCTGATGGTATGACCATCGATGAAAAAGGGAATATTTATCTTGCCGGGAAAGGAGTGACTATATTCAATCCCAGCGGGGAAAGAATCGGTCATATTCCCGTTCCTGAACCCTGGGCATCTAATGTGTGTTTTGGCGGAGTGGATAGGAATACGCTGTTTATTACTGCTTCTACGGGATTGTACTCCATGAAGATGAATGTCAAAGGGATGAGGACATTTTAAATATTGCTAAAGAGGATGTAATATTCAACTATGATTATATGGATATCGCAATGAAAATAGTGTTTTGTTGATAATGTATCAGTAAAACAACTATAAATAAATTTATCATTAAAATTAATCCTTGTTTCGTTGATTATTTGGCAATATAGGCCTATCTTTGTAAGATCAAAATCATGAAAGTGATGGAATTACAAATGAAGACTTTGAAAAAGGACCAATTACGAACAGAAGCTGCCATTCAGTATGTCAAGGATGTTTTTTCGCAACAATTGTCTGATGAGCTTAATCTGACGAAGGTATCTTCCCCGATTATGGTCATGGATGGAACTGGTATCAATGACGACTTGAACGGCGTGGAAAGATGTGTCCGGTTTGCGATCAAGCAAATGGATGATAAGCAAGCTGTTGTGGTGAATTCGTTGGCCAAGTGGAAGCGAATTCGATTGCGGGATTATGATATTCAAGAAGGACACGGTATACTCACTGATATGCGCGCTATACGGCCGGATGAGGATTATAGCCCCATTCACTCTGTGTATGTAGACCAGTGGGACTGGGAAAAACGTATTTCACCACAGGATCGCACGTTGACAACGCTAAAATCAGAAGTTCGGAAGATTTATGCAGCGCTGAAGAAAACGGAACAACTAGTTACTGATAAATATCCAGAGATAGAGGGACAATTGCCGGATGATATTACGTTCGTTCATGCGGAGCAACTGCGCCGGATATATCCGGATTTGTCTTCCAAGGAGCGAGAGAATCTTATTGCTTCGGAACACACAGCGGTATTTATCATTGGTATTGGTGGTGATCTGGATGATAATATGCCTCATGATGGAAGGGCGCCAGATTATGATGACTGGAGTACAGAGAATGAAGAAGGATTCAAGGGGCTTAACGGAGATCTGATCGTCTGGAATAAAATTCTGGAGTCTGCTTTTGAACTTTCATCCATGGGTATTCGGGTGGATCAGGATGCTTTGGTTCGACAACTCGATCTGCGTGGAGAACATCATCGAAAGGAATTGCATTTCCATCAACTGTTACTTCAAGAAAAATTACCTCAGAGTATGGGCGGTGGGATTGGACAATCTCGAGTATGCATGTACCTGTTGGGAAAACGTCATATCGGCGAGGTACAGGTCAGTGTATGGCCGGAGCAGGCTTATGAGGAGGCCAGATTGAATGGGATAACGCTGTTGTAGTTCCAAACTTAGCTAAGGGGAAGATTGCGGCCAGGGACGGGTTGGGCAATAATTCACAGTAGGTTTTTTAATTGGAATTCTCTTGCGGGTATAACGTTTCTTTCCGGCCAGTTGCACAGCGCTGGATTTGTTTCCATTCATGGTAGTTACCTCATAAATGTTTTCGTAAAGAATTTCAAAGTCTGCAAATACGACACTTTTTAAATACTCCAAAGTATGATGTCTTAAAATCACCCCTTCCGGAAGCTCAAAAACCCCATAGGGTTCATAGCTCGTAGATTCGTATCTGTTTGTGTTTCTTTGATCCGAATTTACAAGAAAGTCGCTTATGTAAAAAAGTCCGTTCGGTTTGATGACCCTTTTTAATTCCCTAAGCAATTCATCCTGGTCTTTATCCATAGGAATGCATGTCAGAACTGCAAATAGTAACACCAAATCAAAGTGTTGATCTGAATAATCTAACACGCTTTCACTTTGATGATGGAAATTTAGGTTGGGAAACTCCTTTTTTGCTCTTTTGATCATTTCACTTGAGTTGTCAATACCGGTAACCTTTGCAAAACCTTTGTCTGCTATTATTTTTGTTAACCGTCCATATCCGCAGCCGTAGTCCAATATGGTTGACTCCCGGTTCAAGTGCGGATTTAAAAATTCCCAGTCTATTTGGTGGTTGAATTCTTTGGTATCAGCTACCTTGTCCCAATATGCTGTTTGTTCTAAGTTCATTTTCAAGAGTTTTTAAAATGATGAACACCGGTTTTGAAGTGTTTCATTTAATTCACAATTTCAGAGCCTTCAGATTCTACGGAACGATCAATTTGGCTCATACCAATATTCAGGTCTTCGACCATAAGCTTTTCCTGGAGGGCGATTTCTTCTCTGACCCTGAAGATATACTCTTTTTCGCTTTTTATAGCCGCAGCTAATCTACTCATGCTTTCCTCATCGTATTTTATGAATTTTTCTACCTGTTCCTGGGTTGCTTCTTTGTCAAACCCCATTTCATACAGGACATCACCCGCCATCCTAACCGACGTATCGAAGTATTCCCTGTATATATGTTTAATGCCCATATTATGTAATTCATAGGCATCAAAGCTGTTTTTTGCGCGAACCATGAATTTTAATTCAGGATACTTTACTCTCAATTTTTTAACCAGAGCCAGGGTTGCATCGGGATCATCAATGGCCAGTATTAATATGTCAGCTGCTGCTATTCCAGCCGATTCAAGTAAATCCATTCTTGTTGCATCGCCATAATAAACTTCAAAGCCCATTTTTCTTAGAAAATCTACCCAGCTTGAATTATGATCAAGAACCGTGGTCTCGACTCCATGAGCCCTAAGAAATCTTCCTATTGTGCTTCCGAAATGTCCAAAACCCAGCAAAATGATTTTATGGTTTTTTCCAATCTTATCCATAGGTCTGTTTTCCGATTCCCTGGTGCCCACGTGGGGTAAAATATACCGTTCGCTTAGCATTCCCAAAAGCGGTGTAAACGTCATAGTCAGCGCAGTTACTGCCAACATGATATCCAGTTGCTCCCTGTTGAAAATGCGCAACTCGAATGCGAACGATAGCAAAACAAAAGCAAACTCCCCAATCTGAGCCAGCCCAATAGCCAATAACAGCCTCTGGTCGAATTTTAATCCAAAGAAGAATCCAACAATGAAAAGCACGATCGCTTTTACAACGATCACACCGATCACCAGTCCACCGACCATCAAGGGATTTTCGCTTATCACGATGAAGTTAATGGAGGCACCTACAGCCATAAAGAATAGTCCCAGAAGTAAGCCCTTAAAAGGTTCAAGCGTGCTTTCCAATTCATGCTTGAATTCGTTGGTGGCTAAAACCACTCCGCCCAGAAAAGCCCCCAACGCAGGACTGAGGCCCACCAACTCCATTAAAAACGATATGCTCAGAACGATGAGCAAAGCAGTGGCAACTAAAAGTTCTCTTACCCCGGTTTTAGCTACTTGCCTTAGCATCGGTACTATAATATACCGGCCGGCGATTGCGATCGAAACGATGGATAAAAAAATGGCCAAGGCCTGGATCCACAGCGGGAAACTATCCAATATATATTCCTGGGCTGCGCCATTCTGGATTTGAGTATCGATGCTGGTATCGACATTTGATAATAAAGGAAGAACCCCCAACATGAGAATAACGATAATATCCTGGAACAGTAGAATGGAAAATGAAGATCCGCCATAAGTAGTTTCCAGTAATCCATTCTCCTTGATTGTCTGAAGCGAAATAGCGGTCGATGATAGGGCCACTGCCATGGAAATTGTTAGAGAAATCTTCCATTCCAGACCCAACCAGATAAAAGCAAAATATGTGATAAGAATGGTGCCAAGAACCTGAGCGCCACCCATGCCAAGAATAGCCTTTCTCATTTTCCAGAAACTTTGGAGGTCAATCTCAAGACCTACCAAGAAAAGCATCATAACAATACCAAACTCTGCAAAGTGAAGAATGTCTTCACCTTCTTTCCCTACAAAACCTAAGAGAAAAGGTCCGATCAGCATTCCGGCGAATAAATAGCCAAGAACGGAGCTTAACCCCAATTTTTTAGCTATCGGTACACAGATGACGGCACCGGTGAGGAAAATTATGGCTTCAAAAAGAATGCTTCCACTCATATATAATTGTCAAGTTACAAAATTAGTATTGTTTGAGTCTGCTCAAGAAAGTCAAATCTCTTTGGGCACTATTTGTTATTGTTAAAGCAACTCAGCTCCAACATAGTTCTGCCGTTTTAAATCATAATCTGATAATTGATTTTTCTTCTGTTCGCATTTTTCATAAAGTGCTGAACCATGAATTTATTTTAACTCCGAAGTTGAAATCAAGAAGAAACTAAAGGTTCGAGCCAATGAAGCCTTCCCTTGTCAGCAGGCAGGATGAAAACCTAAAGCTGAAAGATGATCGAACGGAACTTGCCTGATGATGACACGGCAGAGGCAGGTCACAGCATGACTGTGATCGCAGGTGCTAAATACACCTGGTGTAAGTGAACCGAAAAGTCCCCTTTTCGGGCGGTCTGAAGACGCGCATCCTCTCTCGACTCCCAGCTCTCAGATAGCTTTCCCACCCAGAACAGGATGTTCTGGTTTCTTCATACAAAGTTCACTGGGCTTTGTGCCTTGCGGCTTCATTCAGTCATCTTTCTTCTGAGCTTCCATCCAATGCCCAAGAGAGGTTTCAATTTTATGAAAAAACCTTTTTACTTCATCCTATTTTGAATCACTCTTGTTCCGGAAAAAACCTTGCCTTATGCTGTTCAGCCCAATGTTTCAGTGTTTCTCCTTCTTTCGGGTATTTGCTAAGCACATTTCCCTTTTCATAGGGATCGTGAACCAGATCAAAGAGACTGGTGTCAATCATTGTATTCTCGTATTCACCGGGGAAACCTTCTACTCCGGCGATGGTAAGTAAACGATAGGAATGGGGGAGGTGGAGTTTCCAGAAACCATCTGCGGAAATCACCCCTTCAAACACATTTCCGGTAGAGAAGGGGTAGTAGTCATGGGGATTTATAGCATCCGGTCTGTCAAGAACCAGGTCCCACACATTCTCACCATCGATTTCATTGCCCGGTAATTTTGTTTGGGTAATTGCACAAATGGTGGGTAAAATGTCGACCGAACTGATCATTTTATGAGATTGACTTCCTGGTTCAATCACACCTGGATATTTTATAATGCAGGGATTGCGAAGACCACCGTCGGCCTTCTTCAACGAGTTTTTCAATATGTGGTGTGGGGTAACGTGGATTCCCAAATGGTGCAAAATCATCGAATGCTGCATCATCCAACATCATCAGTATAATATTGGGCTTCTTCCCCGGGACTTCTTTAGAAGACTCTGGTTGACAGGACTGGATTCCTGATATAGCCAATATGAATAAGGAGAGATAAGCGGGGATTGTTTTTATGAATGCTATCATCTCGAATAACTTATATAGATGCGTATTAGACAATATACAAAAATACCGGGAGTATCAATGCACACCTGGAAATACTTCTATTCTGTCAATGCGCGGTGCTTTCTGGCCATCCAGGCAACGCAGTTCTATGGTGTTCACTCCCTTTTTAAGAAATGTATTGGTCATTGTACTGCTTTTCCATTTATTTTCATTTTCTGTGGAAGAAAATGAAATCTCATCCTCTATGATCTCGTCATTGATTAACAACTGGAGATGGCCCGAATCTGCACCTGCATACGAATAGCGGAACCGCAATGTAAAATCCTCAGCACTAAAAACGGGTACTTCCCATACCAGACTGGACGTATCCTTCTTATTGTCGAACCATGCAAAACCTCCATCCGAATATCCTGAGTAATCGGAATCCACATATACCTTTCCGGTTCGTTTTGCTGTTTCAGCACTCATGGTTATACCGCCTTTGGGAAGCAGAGAGCTGATGGGATGAGTGAAAGAAGGTTCGCCGAAAAGATCCGGATACTCATCAATGATTTGTCCAAATTCATTCACTGCCCGGATGTGCCGCTCTGTTTTATATAAAGACACCAATACTGCATTTCTTTCCCGGACGATTTTGTCGATGTACCAAAGCGTATCAGCAGATTTGGGTGCCTTCAATTGAGTTCCCCATCCACCGTCACCAATGTACATGGTGCCATAGGGATCAACTTTATTGTTTTTGATCAGGGGTGTCCGTTTGTACACATGATCATGAAATTCAAATGCCATAGGCACATGAAACTTGTCAAACAACGGGGTCCAATTTTCCCGTACATTGACTGAGATCTTCTGATCAAATGGTTTTACAGAGGGGTAAGCCGGAACATGGTATGCTGGAAATACATGTGGGCGATTTTTTCTTTTCCGAAGCGTTTTCTTCAGCCATCGCGTCTGTTCACCGATAATGGGGTTCGAATGATCTGAGTCCAAAGAGAGGATGCTCAGATAGTCACCAAAATCCAATACCCGGTATCCGGGTTGTCCCGGGAAAGCGAGGAGCTGATAAAAAAAAGGCGCCAATGCTATTCGGGTGGAGTCCTTATTCCAGTATTTTTTATCGACAGATCCGATGCTTTTATTACTTTCGTGATTGCCTATGGTGGCGATGATAGGGATGACATTGCCTTCGTCATCGATCAGTGTTTTTTTGATAGCATCAAACCAGCCATACCATCTCCAAACCTGGTCGGGTTTTCCATCTGCGTAGGCCAGATCACCGCCCCAAAATATAAACTTTGGTTTGTACTGCATCACGATTTTGTTCATTCGCTCCATCCAGATTTGCCGGGCTTCATGGCCGCGATCATAGGTGTCTCCGCCTACGGCAAACATCAATGGTTTTTTATCAATATTTGACGGCATGGTTTCGAAATAATATATTCGGTCGAAAGAACCCACTTTGAAGGCATAGCGAGTGTCAGGACTGAGTCCGGTGATCTCTTTCCGATAAATGCTCCGGTCTGAGAAAGGAAACTCCAACTTAGTTGCCACTGTACGTAACCACTTAGTATCTGTGTCTTTGCGGTAGTATAACAAAGAATCTGTGGTTTCATCAGGCAGGATATGCCAATCTATGACCATGGATGTAGTGGGGTCATTTTTCCAGGTCAGATAAAGTGCTACCGGTTCGCCTTGTCCTCTCAGCGGAGAAATGCTTAAAAAACAAAAAAGAACTATGAATAGAATAAAACCAGAACTTTTAGAGAAGTATCTGGAAATCAATATTTTCATGGTAGTTGTTATTTGAGAATCAATGGCATGCCGGGAAATTGACAAGTTGTTTTTAAATCACATCCAGCATTAAAACGGAGCTGGATTTTTTCCCCGGGCATATAAGGCTAAATTTTTCATACCCCAATGATTTTTAGTTTTTTTATTGGTGCTTAGTCTGAGATACCGGATAGAGGAATCAAGTGGCAAAGGTATTGTATTAATTCCTGAATGGCCGGTGGTACGTACTGACTCTTTCCATTGTTG
>CAJDXA010000008.1_pt1 | contig 12397 bp, 11 predicted proteins | sample 7391711 | NCBI WGS metagenome assembly CAJDXA01 (sample SAMEA7055748, study PRJEB34461) | soil metagenome | biome: terrestrial ecosystem; feature: Peninsula; material: soil | place: Antarctica | collected 2016
TATTACCTAACCTGGACGAGCAAGAACAAAAAAAGCACAGGAGATCAAAATATTGAACCGCAAAGAAAAGAAGGCCACTAAGAACTTTTCCTTTGCGCTCTTTGTGGCTTAGCGGTGAATTATTTAACAATTCAATGTATCTATTTCTGATGACATGATAAGAAGTCATGCCTCGGCTGAGCCGAGACAAGATTTGATTGGCAAGGCGCCTAAAATCTTTTACCTATCCCCCTACCTTTTACCTATCACCTAACCGTCTAACACCTGGCCACCTAACACCTTTTACCTAAATACAACTTCCGTTGCACCAAAACCATATTTGGGATGATGTTCATTGGAATAGGAAGCAATGGCGTGATCATATTCGAGCTTATTCGCTATATCGTTCTTTAGCCGGCCCGATCCCACACCGTGGATGATAAAGACCCGGTCGATATTCATAGCCTTAGCTTTATCCATATACCCTTGAAACGTTTTTATCTGACGCCGATAGATCTCTTCCGGCGTCACGGAACCGGGGTCATCAAAAAGTTGCTTGGCATGAAGATCCAGTTCTCTGTTGAAGACGGCTAATTCTGAAAGATCCCGGATCACACGAGACTTTGAAGATGGTTTTCGGCCGGAATAAGCCACTTGTGAGGGAACAGATATGTTCTCCAACCCAGCTTTCTCTTTTGATTCCTGCCATACAGGATATCGTCGTCCCGGCCGTTTATCCCAATCATCCAGGATGGATAGTTTTATAAAATGTTTCGGTTTAGGCTTGACTTTACATTCGATGGTTTCTGCATGCCCCTTGTCGGTATGCCTCTCCAGTTCCATTTCAAAATGTGGATAATCGTTAATCTGATCAAAGGGGATCTCCCCCATCACAGCATGTGAATGAGGAGGCAACGTCCCTTTTAATCTGATCGGATCGGGACCATTGAAAGTGACTTCACCGCTCAAAATAAATTTGTCCACGGTATCATTCTGAAAGCCAACCTCGATCCGTTGGTTTTCTGCTTTGTAAATCAATATCAAAGATAAACTTCCCATAATTGTCGGTTAGTTAGGTCAACCAGGAAGTGTATTCATCCACTTCTTTCGCGGGCCGTGCTCTTGGTTCATAATCATGCCTACCCAGGAAAAACATTCCCAGAATTTTCTCTCCTTCCTGCAACGACAAACGTTGCCTTAAAGCTTCCAAAGCAGGAGCACCTGTGGACCAATAGCCCCCCATATCCAGTGCGCTTGCATAAATCCAGATGTTCTGAACAGCCATGGCAGTCGCTGCTATTTCTTCCCATTCAGGCAATCTTTCTCGCAGATCGCGTTGAAATCCTATCACAATGACCGCCTGAGATTGATCAAATTTTTCCTTCATTCGCTTACCATTCTCAGGCTTTTCCGTATTTTTCTCGATAAAATCTCTGACATTTCCGGCTATTTCATCCTTGGATTTACCCATTATTACATGAAATCTCCAAGGCTCAGTCAACTTGTGCGTAGGAGCATACCGGGCTGCTTCGAGCAATTGCCGGACTTCCTCCGGTGTAATCACAGCATTGTTGAATCGGTCGGGATAGATGGCCCTTCGGCGAGTAATATTTTCCAATAAAGTATTCATAGAAATTTTTAAAGTTACTTCAATAAAGCACCATCGGGCACTTTAGAATCGCAGGAGGCTAAGATAATGGCTTTATTTTCATCCTCAAAGCCCACTAACAGAAATTCACTCATTATGGGACCTATTTGTTTCACTGGAAAATTTGTCACACCTATCACAGCTTTTCCCGGCAACTCAAAAGGAGAGTAATGGGTAGTAATCTGGGCGCTGGTTTTCCGGACTCCTATCTCAGTTCCGAAATCCACCCAAATCTTATAAGCAGATTGACGGGCTTCCGGAAATTCCTCGGCTTTTATTATAGTACCTTTTCGAAGTTCGACTTTGGCGAAATCCTCCCAGCTGATATGTGTTTTAGAAATAGTCATACATCAAAAATACTCAAGTTTTACGAAGGCTCAAATTCACAAATAAAGTTATTCACAGATAAAAGCCGTGTGACATTCAGGTTTTCGACAATACTGACTTATATTTGCAGGCAATTTTAAAGTTGCACCTTAACTATGCCTAAAGATCTAAGTATTTCATCAGTTTTAATAATAGGAAGTGGTCCGATCATTATTGGTCAGGCTTGTGAGTTTGATTATTCCGGTTCTCAGGCTGCCCGGTCACTGCGGGAGGAAGGGATAGAGGTAACTCTTATCAATTCCAATCCAGCTACTATTATGACCGATCCAGTCACAGCTGATCACATTTATCTACTGCCACTCACACCGGAGAGTATCGAAACCATCCTCAAGGAGCGGAATATTGATGCCGTACTTCCTACCATGGGTGGACAGACTGCTCTTAATCTGGCGATTGAAGTCGGCAAACTCGGTATTTGGGATAAATATAATGTGCGAATGATCGGCGTGGATCTCAATGCGATCGAGATAACAGAAAACCGGGAGGCTTTCCGCCAACTCATGATCGACATTGATATTCCGGTAGCCACATCGATGATCGCTAACAGTTTTCTCGAAGGGAAAGATGCTGCACAGAAGATTGGATATCCATTGGTTATCCGGCCCAGCTATACGCTGGGAGGTACTGGCGGCGGTTTCGTATTGGAGGAGAAAGATTTTGATGAAGCGTTGCGGCATGGACTGAATTCGTCGCCGACTCACGAGGTGTTGGTAGAAGAAGCTGTGCTTGGATGGAAGGAATTTGAACTGGAGCTGCTTCGCGACCAAAATAATAATGTGGTCATCATTTGTACCGTAGAGAATATGGACGCTATGGGAATCCACACCGGGGACAGCATTACTGTAGCGCCGGCTATGACGCTCTCCGATACTACGTATCAGCGTATGCGAAACATGGCCATCAAAATGATGCGATCCCTCGGAAATTTTGCCGGCGGATGCAATGTCCAGTTTGCTATAGATCCCGATTCTGAAAATATCATCGCCATCGAGGTCAACCCAAGAGTTTCCCGTTCTTCCGCACTGGCAAGCAAAGCTACCGGCTATCCGATCGCCAAGATTGCCGCGAAACTGGCATTAGGCTATAACCTGGATGAACTCAAAAATGAAGTCACCGGAACTACATCGGCTTACTTCGAACCCACGCTGGATTACGTCATCGTAAAAATGCCACGCTGGAATTTCGATAAATTTCAAGGCGCTAACCATGAATTGGGTTTGCAGATGAAATCGGTCGGAGAGGTCATGGCCATAGGCAGATCTTTTATCGAGGCATTACAAAAAGCGTGTCAGGCTCAGGAAAACGGTCGAATGGGGCTCGGAGCTGACAAAAAAGAATGGATTCGTACAGATGATATACTTCAACGCCTCGAGAAGGCATCGGATGACCGCGTGTACCGCATCAAAGATGCATTGCGTCTCGGTGTGTCAATCAGTACCATTAACAGATTAACTGGTATCGATACATGGTTCTTGAAAGAAATAAATAAACTTGTCAAGCTCGAACAACGACTGACACGTTACAATGTAGCAGAGGATATTAATGCTGATTTCATGCTTGAACTTAAGCAGCATGGATATTCCGATGCACAGCTTGCCTGGCTGCTTCGGATCGATGAGGATGAAGTTACATTGCACCGAAAAAAGATGGGAGTCCGCAGAACCTATAAAATGGTGGATACCTGCGCCGCAGAATTTGAAGCCAAAACTCCCTATTATTATTCGACGTTTGAACAGGAAAATGAAAGCATACCCTCCGACAAAAAGAAAATTATCGTTTTGGGTTCCGGGCCCAATCGAATAGGTCAAGGCATTGAGTTCGATTATTGCTGTGTCCATGGTATACTGGCTATCAAGAATGCCGGCTATGAAGCCATCATGGTAAATTGCAACCCCGAGACAGTTTCTACTGATTTTGACATTGCAGATAAACTTTATTTTGAACCTGTGTTCTGGGAACATTTAGAAGAAATTATCGAGCTGGAAAAGCCGGAAGGTGTCATCGTACAATTGGGTGGGCAGACCGCTCTTAAATTAGCAGAAAAGCTTTACGAAAAAGGCATTCCGACCATTGGTACCGATTTTTTATCTCTTGATCTGGCAGAGGATCGTGGCCGCTTTTCGGATATGCTCAAAGAGCTCGATATTCCTTACCCTGAATATGGTGTAGCCACTTCCGTAGATGCCGCAATCGAAATAGCGAACCGGGTAGGATATCCGGTACTGGTACGTCCGTCCTATGTACTTGGTGGTCAGCGAATGAGAATAGTGATCAATGACCGGGAACTGGAGCGACAGGTACTCAGTATTTTCAAGCATCTTCCCGATAACCGTGTACTGATCGATCATTTCCTGCGCAGAGCTCATGAAGCAGAGATCGATGCCATCTGTGATGGTGAAGATGTCCATATCATGGGCGTCATGGAACATATCGAACCGGCTGGAATTCATTCAGGTGATAGTAGTGCGGTATTACCTCCGTATAGCCTGTCTGACAAGACCATCGAGACGATGAAGGAGTATACCAAAAAGCTGGCAGTGGCTCTGAAAACAGTCGGATTGATCAATATTCAATTTGCCATTCAGGATGAAAATGTCTACGTCATCGAGGCTAATCCACGTGCCAGTCGTACGACACCATTCATAGCAAAAGCGTATAACATTCCTTATATACAGCTCGCTACAGAGGTGATGATGGGGATCAAAAAGGTAAAAGACTTCAACGTCGAGAACAAACTCGATGGATATGCAATTAAAATTCCGGTTTTCTCATTCGACAAATTCCCAAATGTTGATAAAAGTCTGGGGCCTGAGATGAAATCAACCGGTGAAATGATCTACTTCATAAAGGATCTTTCCGATCCCTACTTTCGGGAATTGGATAAGCGGAGGTCAATGTATTTGAGTATGTAGAAAATTAGGGATTAGGTGATAGGAATTAGTTATTAGGGGGCTGTTAGGTTTCAGGAGTTAAGGAGCTGCGCTGATGACCCTTGGTAAGTTATTATAGTTCGAGATTGGTTATTGAGTTATTGGGTTTGTCATTGAGAAGCACAAACCCTTATACGGTTCATTAATCCTGACTATTTTCAAATCTGACAAATCCTGTTCTGACTGTAGTAGATGAGTGGATATTTTTCACAACCTATGGTTCCTCCAAATCCTGCCGGACATTTTCCACATATTCTGGTGTAGCCTCGGCTATCCGGCAGATAAAAGGTGTTTCTAATCCTTCTGAAATCATATTTTTAACCGTACGGTACTTTTCTTCTTCTTTTCCTTTATCCATTAATTGTAGAATATAATTCTTTGTTCTGTCCTCAGTAGGCCATATGGTTTCTTCGAATTTTTGCATTATTTTCTCTTTTTGGTCTTTGAATAAGTCAAATAAGTAAACAAAATACGTGGTTTGAAGGTTCCCGGTTCCGTCCATTTCATTGAGGTACTGAAAGATATCACTTGCGATTTCAAGTAAATGCTGTAGATCTTTATGATACTTTTGCATCAGAAGACCTGGGATTAATATGTTATTTTCCAGCGAACGGATCTCATTATCCGTCATCCTGGTAACGTCCTGATAAATAAATTCGAAGTCCGGAATGTATTTCTTAATTTGATTAGGAAACAGATCAAAAAGATCCACCAACTTTTTTGGTGTCCATTCTTGATCACCATGATAATACAGGAAAGAAATAATCGGCCTCAAAGGACGTGTTTTGTTGGCGATCTGCTTCTTGTATCCACTCATAGAATAATGACCCAATTGTATTACTACAAACTCCTCGGGGTTGCTTTTGTGTTCTATAAGAATCGAAATATAAAGTCGTAATTTCTCATCCTCACTTCTTAATCCACACTCAAAAACTATATCTGCAAATGACTCTTTCATATCTTCTGATATAAAAGTTTGATCAACATGCTTAAGCGTGAGAAAATCAAGTTTATCGGAAAGTTCGGCAGGTAAGAAACGCCTCAAAAACACCCGTGCTGCATCCGGATCAGAAAGCATGATTTTAGTGAAAATATCGTGTGGATTATGAATTTTACTCATATGCCCATTAAAATAATCATTTTTATCTAACGCAGCACGTTATCACACGCCTGAAGGCTCTAAAAAGCTCATTTACTCAGAATATTACATATCTTTTACCACATCCCATATTTGCTCAGCTATGACCTCCTGGCTTTGTTCCCCATCCACGATAAGAATATTCTGATCATCCTTGAACCGCTCCAGAATCATCTTATACATTTCATGAACCTTCATCAGATTATCGCGGGTCTCAAATAGCTCCATCTCGTCGCGACCTTTCATAAGTCGATTCATAGCAGTATCTACAGAAACATCCAAAAATAAATGCAGATCAGGCTCCAGAATCCGTTGACTTTCTGCATTCGCTGCAATCACCCACTCCAGATCGACATGAGCTCCCTGATACGCATAAGAAGAAAATACATACCGATCCGTCAAAACAGTATATCCATTCTGAAGTTGATCCAGAATGCCATCCGTTTTATTCAACAAATGGTGGAGGCGATCAGCTACGAAAAGACCTGCAATAGTGTGGTGATCTCCTTCCATTTTTCCAGTGAAAATTTCCCGGATCATTCGGCCGATCGGACCGGTGGAAGGTTCACAGGTCTGATAAATCTTCTGACCACCCCGACTAAGGTTTTTCCCAAGCAAACTGATCTGGCTACTTTTCCCACTTCCATCGATCCCTTCGAATGCGATGAACAATTCCTTTCGATGCTCCTTTTTACTCATAGACGTTAAAGATAAACAGATTGATTATTTATCCTAATAATGATTAAAAATACAAGGGATGACCGTATCCCGGTAATTGGTCACATATAAAAAATTCAACAAAATGAAAAAAAATAAAATCATCTACGTATTTGATGCCTATTGCAGCTGGTGCTATGGGATGGGCCCTGTCATGCAGCAAATAGCCAAAAAATACAGTAAAACACTGGATTTTGAGGTCATCAGTGGAGGCATGATACAGGAAGACACTTCGGTCAATGACATCGCTAAAAAATTTAAAAGTCCACGTGAATCGTATAATCAGATTATAAAAACGACAGGGCAGTCCATTAGCGATACTTATATTGATATGATGGAATCTCCGGAGGAACACGATTATACTTTCAATTCTCTGTACCCCGCACGTGCCATGGTTACTCTAAAACACTTTTCACCCGATCGGGAAGTCGCACAAGCAGAAGCTATTCAGGAATTGATCTTTTCCGATTCCCAGGATCTGACAAAGACCGAATCGTATAAGTCAGTGGCAGAATTGTTTGGAATCGAATGGGAAGCATTTGTACACCGATTTGAATCTGAAGAATCATTGGAAGAAGCTAAATATGAATTTCACCTGGCCCGACAACTAGAAGTCACATCCTATCCTGCCGTACTTATGCAGACAGGAGATCAACATTTCTATCTGATCGCCCGGGGATATACTCCTTTCGACGTATTGGATCAACGCATACTGAACATACTAAAAGAGAAAAGCAAGGAAAACGGCATGGCTTTACCTGAAGATGCTCAATCAGCTTCTTCTTAAATTGACAACTTGATATCTTTACGAAACATGTCTCAATTCAAGCAATTTGATTAAGTGCCCGTTTTTGTTAGTTTTTTACATTTTGTGATTATATTCACATATATTAAACTAAAAAACTTCATAAATGGGAATGCTTAAAGATTTCAAAGACTTCGCCGTTAAAGGCAACATGGTTGACATGGCTGTGGGTATCGTACTAGGTGCGGCTTTTGGTACAGTGGTACAGTCACTGGTAAAAGATATTATCACACCCATTATTGCAGCAATGTTCAGTATGCCGGATTTCTCCAATTTATTTGTAGTATTGAAATCTCCTACTGAATTGCCCGAAGGAATAGCTTCAGTAGCGGATATTACGTCTATTGAAGTCTTCCGGGAAGCAGGGGGCGTCGCATTGGGCTATGGCTCTTTCATAAATGCTTTAATTGCATTCGTTCTGGTCGCACTGGCACTCTGGGTGATCGTACGGTCCTTAAACAAACTCAATGAAAAGAAAGAAGTGGAAGTAGCTCCGGAAGCACCGGCCGGACCGACAGAATTAGAAGTTTTGCTTGAAATCCGTGATAGCCTTCGACGAGGAGCATAAAAATCAAATGAAAAGTAGTTTATTTTGAAGTGTTTTATCATTCATTATCAAACCACTTCACTATTAAGCACTACATAAAACAAAAAAGCCCGGTCTTGTTCCGGGCTTTTCTATTTACATTTATAGTTAAAGGCTCTTACAAAAAAGCTTCTACCTGATGCTATTTAAAATAGAAGTGATTCGGTCCCACTCCGACCGGAAGACTTGATTGGGGCTGACCATCACGAGTATAGATAAAAACCATACCGGCACTGCTAAAATCCCTGGCATCTCCTACATATATATCTCCATTGTCAGGCGACACACCTAATCCATACAAATTCTGTACATCGCTCAGCCCAACCAAAGGAGAACTACTCACTTTCGCTTCACCAGGCTTATATGTATAGATTCCATCTGACAGCTGGATCAAAATTCTTTTTTGATATTCATCATAAGCCATCTTACTGAAAAAGCCACGAGAGACACTGACTTCTGTTTTACGGTCTACAGCTAAGGCTTTTGTATCGACCGAATATATGGCGGGTGCATCACCGGACTCTACACCTTGACAATATACAAACAACTGATCATTGTCATCATACGCCCAATCAAACGGATTGGAGCCTACTTTTATCGAATCAAGTGAGGAGTCAGATAGATTAATATAATAGATATGATCTTTTGTTCGCCCCTGCCAATCTGATTGACTTAAAATCCACAAACGGTTATCCTCTTCGAGGATACGGTTAGATTGCTCCCCCACATAAATGCTGTCTGCGATAATCAGTTTTTTCATATCAGCTACCAAAATGTGCTGAGAATAAAGACTACCAATATAACCCTTGTTATCTTCAATCTCTATTTCTGTAGGAGAAGACAATCCTTCGATGGTACCGGTTTTAAGAAATGTTTTCTTATTAACCTGTAATATCTTTCCGGAGTTATTGACTACCAGATAGGCTTTATCATCGTCAAAAGCAATGGACTGCAATACGTCACCCACTGGGCCCCGATTGACTGCATTGTATATTTCCGGGATGTATGTCTTCTTCTCCGGGTGCAAAAAGTAAACCGAAGCATTCCCCAGTCCGAAACCACCTTCACAGGTAATAAACACTCCGTCATCAAAAGAATCGATCGTATCAGATGGTTTAGGCTCGTCTTTATTACAAGACCAAAAAAGCGATGCGCCAACAAAAAGCGTCATAAAAAGAAATACATTTTTCATTTTCTAAATTTTAATGTGTGTGTTAAATTCAAATTGTCGTCCTGGCATTGGCCGGTTTTTGATTCCCTGGTAATCAGTATCAAACAGATTTCTCACTTGTAGTCCGATGGTCCATGGAAGATTCCTGACATTGTAATTAAGAACGGCATGTCCGAGAAAATAAGGTTTTAATAATACAGAATGATCTTTGGTCACATACCGCGTGGAGGTAAACTCACCATATAACCTTACCTCCCATTGCGTATTGATATGATAGCTCCCATGAATGGACCACATATGCCTGGGGGTGTAAATGGCCTGATGATGAGCCGCTCTTTCGTCCAGTACAAAAGTTCTTACAAATTGATATCCGCCTTTTGTGCTAACATGTTTGTTGAAATCTTTCTGCAGTTCCACGTTCATGCCAAAACTTCTGCCTTTATGGGCATTTACCGGACTCCAAAACCCAAGGTCACCAGGCAGCCACTGAATCCAGTTATTCGCCTCGCGGTAATAGAAGGTCGTACTACTCTGAAGGTTCTCCGGCCAATCTTTTTTCCAGGAGAGTCCTCCCATGCGGTTATGTTCGGGCAACAAATCCGGATTACCCCCGGGAACCCAATACAAATCATTGAGCGTAGGCCAGACGATATTCTTATTTGCAAAAATACTCCACCGTCCAAATAAAGCATGTTGATACCGGATCTTCATTTCAGTTGTCCATCCGGTCTTCTGCCCACTAACCCACTCCGGTTGTCCTAGCAAGATAACCTCGAGTGGAAGGATATTCAGCTCATAATGAGCTTGTGCATAAGTCGATATTCTATTTTGCATTTCATGATTCCTATAATTATCCGACAGGCTGCTGAAGTAGTTATTCTGGAGGCCATACTTGACGTATATTTTTGGAACTGGTTGCCACTCATTATCCATCCGCAGCTGTCCATTCCTGAATCGATGGTGTGCATTCAGACTGATTAGTGGATTTTGATAATGCTGATTTTGAAAACCATAATAGGCTTTGATATGGAGTCTGTGTCGTGGTTGCAGATAATGATACTGGACCACAGACCGAACGAAAGCATCAGCCTGATCAGCTTCACTCCGTGATTCTGTAAGCAAAGGAGGAATTTCCCGATAGTGCTTTCTGGTCCATATGGACATCGTCCAGCTTTGGTTTGAAGCTACATGAAATTCACTGTGATGGCTGGCGTTAAGAAAGTGAGACCGGGCATGAGGCAGTTTATCCTGGTCTCCGGCAAGGTTTGTATAGCTATAATTATTTTTACTTATCTGTCCGCTGACTGAAGTTCTTGATTTCCATTTGCCTTCTGACCGGGTATAATCAATCGCACCGGTTAATTGGTTGATGGACGACCAACCCGCTGATAATGACACTGGATATGCACTCTCGCCAATGCCCTGATCCAGCAGAATCGCTCCTGCTCCACTTCCCGAACCATATGCTGTGGAGCTCCCCACTCTAGCCACCCGCAGCGATGTCATATCCGCCGGGGAAATCATGGAATAATCATTTACACCCAACATCGGATTTGCGACTTTGATGCCATTCCAGACTAGAGCTACTTCATTCGATTTACTACCAAACATGGAAATGGTAGAAGATGATCCGGGGCCAAAATCCCTAAAATAAATATTACTTTCAGTGCGAAGCAAGTCAGTCAATGTACCCATTCTATTGACAGGATCAGTAACATCTAAAGAGTCTGCTTCCGTTCCGATTAATGAACGGCCAGCCACCGACAGCTCATCCATCCAAATGATAGTATCTGCCTGTTGTGTAAATAAATGGGTTTGCCAGATCAGCAATACGGTAAGCACCAGAATCCGTTCATACCCAGCACGCTTGTTTTTAGCCGAATTCTTCATCACTTCGAATCGACCAAACCAAAACATTCCGGGTATATGATTGAATTTATTCAATATACTTACCAACTAATTGATGCACCCGTAAAAAGCCAGATAACCATGCAAGTGAATCACCTGCAGTGAGCATTCCGTACCTTTCTCCCGAAAGCATTGAAGTTATTAAAATGTATTTTGGCAGGTCTTCTGGCTTGTCTTCTTCCAACCGTCTTCCCATCCGCTTCTTCTTTTTCTATCAGAGCAAACAGTGACTTGGTGGCTGGTATTAATTATTAATTCGTAGTTTTTAATTTTTAATTTTACAGATGTTTTATTCCATCAGTAATCAATTAAACATTTAGCATCAAAAATTCAAAATTAACATCAGACTTACAGCTGCGGGGACAGCTCCGGAGTTTCTAAACTTATACCTGTAACCATGACTTACCACCTTTTACAATGCGAGTCAAAACGTCTCGGATATAGCTAAATCACCGGATTCCCTTTTCATCCCATCATAGGGGAAACCAAAATATAATCCCTGCAAAGATATAGAATATTTCACGGTCGATCTGTTTTCATTCTCTTATTTCCTGAAAGTCTCCCTATCTTTGTTGTTGATCAAAACAAAACTCCGTGGAGGTTATTAAGCCAGAGTTGTTTCAACATTCACCTACCTCTTTTTGTAAAATACAATCGGAAGCAAGCGCTACATTTGTAGGGAAATTTACCCTTATCTTATATTTCTTGATTTTTCTGCCAACGCTATCAATGAGCCAGGAAAATCAAACTATGTTAACCGGAACTATAGAAGAGTCTGTCAGTGACAAGCCGGTGCCATATGCTAATATCCTATTGACAAGAAACGAAACCCAGATCGCTACCACCTCGGACACAACCGGACATTTTATATTTGAAGAAATTCCTTACGGAACCTATCAGTTGACCATCTCTTCCATCGGATTTCAGACTGTAAAAATCCAGGAGCTGGCCATCGAGCACCAAAATATACCACCATTGGCCATCCAGCTCAATCCTTCTATGGTGACCATAGATGAAATTGTAATCAAAGCTGATCAACCTATCTCTCAAGCAGCCCGATTATCCGGTGGATATACACTGACTCCCGAGGAAGTCCGGCGGTTTCCGGCTACTTTTTATGATCCGGCG
>CAJDXA010000045.1_pt1:0-10000 | contig 12293 bp, 4 predicted proteins | sample 7391711 | NCBI WGS metagenome assembly CAJDXA01 (sample SAMEA7055748, study PRJEB34461) | soil metagenome | biome: terrestrial ecosystem; feature: Peninsula; material: soil | place: Antarctica | collected 2016
CCTCCACCTGCCACACTTTCATCCTGCACCGTTACCGTGTAAGTATCAACAGCGCCAGAAAACGTAGGCAACATCTGGAAATTTATTCCATCAATGGAATATTTAAAATTCCCACTTCCTCCTGTCACATTAACAGTGAAAGTGCCATCAGTTCCAAAACAAAAATCACTCTGAGTTATCTTACAACTCAGATCCGGATCGCAATCTGTTACATTGATCGTTAAAGGAATGCAACAGTTGCCAACACCCAGGAGCAATGCATAATATGTTATACTGGTACCATCAATGGCCGGGAATGGATGGCTACTATCAAATTCCTTTGAATTCGTAGTCACAGGGCACTCATCATAAAACGTCGTACCCTCCGGAAACTTATCTGCTACACTGCTTACCGGATATCCATTTAGATCAGCCGGGATGGTAATTTCCACTGCACCCGCTGTTTCATGGCAATTGTCTATCACGTATTGTTCCCCATCAATGGGCACTATCATAGGATCACGGATCGGGACACCTTTACATCCATCACCTCCGAACACATATTCCTGTATAAATGGTTTCTCATGGAATACTTCTTCAGATGTCACTCCTTTTCCACTACTATATCCTGTAACGGGTATTTCATTCGCACATTCCGGCCTGACCAAAAGATCACAATTGGTCGTAGCCGTCAGTTGATAACAAAAGTGCGCCAGTGTATCCTTCATTTTATTGGGTACTGGCAAATAACCAATATTCCATGTAATCATCTTGGTTGATGGATCATATACAGGCGCAGGATCATTGGGTGTTCCTATCTGTGCCATATCATAAGTAGCTACTATGCTACCTGGCACAAAATCAGCCGTCTGGGGCAGAGGAACGGTTAACACAAAATCCGAAATTTCTTCAACTCCCGGATTGATAACATCGACACAATAATCCAGGGTCTTCCCTGGTAGAACATTCTGAATAGGATTCTGTACTGGATTTCCATCAATAGCGGTTAAATTAATCAGACCATCTGCTTCAGGTACAAAAGCATCAATCCCTATTGCAATCAGTGGTATAACATATAAATCCTCATCCGTCCCAAAACGAAGGTTTGTCGACGTCTGACCATTTCCTACTACACTGTTATTGGGGTTATCGATCTTAAACATCCCGATATCGATTCCAGTATTATTTTTTAACGTAGGATTCCGGGCATTTCCTCCGGTAAATATGGATGAATTAAAGAAATTATTTTCATCATTACCACTATGCGATAAACTAATGGAATCCGTGGTGTTAAGCTTTTGGATTTTGAAAAAATCACCTTCTAATCCTATATCTCCTTCACCAGCCATATAACCCAGCTTTACATTTACGGCCCCATTCCTTATCGCTTCAAAACCAGAAACAGGGAGTTCGACCGTTTTTACAACTTTTGAATTAAAAGCGTAACCATCAAAAATGGATATGTTCCGCCAATTCAAATCCTCATTCTTATAAACGACGATCAAAGACCAGCAACCGAAGTAACCGGTACCACCGCCATTGCCTTCTCTCAATGCTACATCAGCACCAAAATACTCTCCTTCACCATGGGTCTGGACATACGAAGTGACATCGGCATAACCGGTATAGACATAGTCATTCCCCTCGCCAGGGTATCGTATATCGCCAGGATTGGCTGTTATATGCATATAAGGCTGACCCGCTTTTTTGAATTTTATCTGGTTCTTATATAGGGGTACGGAACCAATGTCATAACCATAATACTGAACATTCATGACACCATAATCTTCGTAGTCTTTTACATTTCCATCCGCCCCAATATATCCAGCAATGCTCTTAATCTCTATCCTTTCTGCGCCATTAGTCCAAATAACAAAGGGCGTTGAAAAAGTTATCATACTTGTGTTGCCACTGAAAGAATAAGAATGATTGCCGGTAATCAGGATAAAATTACTACTGCCTCCACTACGGTAATACACCTCACCGTCATTACGATATTCAAACTGCCAGTCATATTGATTAACACTGCACTCTATAGAATACCTGGGGTAATAATCTCCGGAATTCCCTCGGCGTGAAATAACCATCTTCCGAGATTTACTACTACTTGCTCCACATGATTCTTTAGGATAATAATCAATCTCTTTATCATGCTTTACTGCCTGTGATATCGGTGTCGTACTGAGAGACCTGGGATTGCCTATCACTTTATTGGAAGCTGTTCCTTCTTTTTCTGCCCGACCCATCCAATAAAGACCGGCATAGAGGATTTCGGTACAGTTGTGATCTACCGAATTCTCATCTGTAAAAGCCAGTGTAGCAGATGAGGAGTTGAGTGTATTGGCATTCTCATCAACATCCACATACTTCATGTCATTGCTATTGTTATCTCTGTTATCATCATAATTGACCAGAGTCAGATTGGTATTTCCCATCAAGGTGTAATCTCCCTTGATCTTGAATACACCGGCAGGTGGCGGATTCGACGGTCGGTGTGTAAAAGGAACTTCCACCTGGGCAGTGCCCTGGAGGACAAACACAAAAAGCCCCATCCAAATAGAGAGGCATTTAAAAATAATATTCAATCTTAGATATAGAGGGTGAGGGGTGTATAAATGTATCATAAGGCGAGATGTAAAAATTTATTCAATAAGTGCTTTCAGAAAATTAATGATTGCCGATTTTAATGCATCATGATGGAATCGAGATTTTATAAAGAAAAACGATCGGTGATCGCTTCGTCGGATTGGTTTGATTCTGGGTGGGACCTATAGGCTGCTGAGGTAATTTACTTTCCAACTGCCTTAATTCCTTTGGATTGGTTTCGTATTCCAAAATGAATAATGCCCTTTCCAGTGACGGAAGGATTTCATAAATCTTCAGATCTATCTCCCGAACGGACTGCATTGTCATTTCATCCGGTATTTTAATCACCAGTGACCGGACATTGCTTAATTCATCCCCCATCTTCTCAGTCATACCAGAAATACCGAAGAGATCATTGGCATTGGTCACCATGCGTACTAACTGGCCGGATTGTTGGAAACTCACTTTCCTGTCCAGCCAATATACGGTGGAGACCAGGTCGTATAATTGAGACTTAATAAATTCAACATGGCTGGAAATTTGGATGGGGCTTTCCAAAGAACCTTCTTTGTCTAAACTCGTCAGATAGGTATCCAGTTGTTGCAATTGCTGACCAGAAAGAGACCATGTAAATAATAAAAAAAACAAACCAATGAACAGCTTGGAAGCAAACGAATTATGGATTGATTTCCATTTAGGAAACGTCAAGATATAGCTTTGCAAACGGGTGTGGGAATCAACACCATTGATGAGTGTAAGGGTTCGTTTCATAGTCTTCAAATTTTAGATAGATGATTCATCTGATTTTTTAATTATAAAATATCTTTTTTTATAATCCATATTAAAATGATTATCGGAATTCAAAAATATATTTTTATTGATATTTACAATTAATTATCTTAAATAAAGATTACTCAATCAAGCAGTATTTTCAATTTTTGATTTTTAATCTCATAAGGAATGAAGCAAAATCAGTGCCACAGCGGGTTGTAAATCATATTATATTTAATAATAATATGTTAAGATTGATGACTCCATCAATAAATTCGTCTATAAATTATTGTAAATTAACATATTATATACATATCACATATGTTGATGAAATAGATGCCGTTTTGTGACATCTCCCACCAAGTGGCAAAATGATGGTTGCTTTTTAGTCTTTATCGGAGATTAAATCATGCTGTAGACCACGATATAGGGTGATAATCATCGGCAATATCTCTCAATGCAAGACATGTTCGGTGGTAAAATATTAAGGGGGCCGTAAACCTGCCTGGCTGCAGTATTGCTAATTTCCATTGTCAGACGGGAAGGCACTGCCCAAACGCTCACCCACCCGCTAACCATATATCGTACCGCGTTACACGGTACGGATCAGTTCCTGGCTAACTTCTTCTACCGACGGCGCTGGTAAAAGGAATACGTCATGGCAGATACCTTTTATGTGGTTTGCAATATTTATGAGAATTTTTGCAACTCTACAGTATAGACTATGATGATTCATAGATCTAGATTTCAACTCTGTGGATGTTTTGTCTATCAACTTTGAGTCCACTCCGGAAAGTCATTTCAATAAATCTATAGCCCCAGGTCCCGATAGCTATCGGGGCTCGGGGTGGTAATCGTATCGAATAGATTGGCTTTAGCCATTATAATAGGCGGTATTAAGGGCTAAAGCCCAATATTAATTCGACACCAGATCCCCGTCCGCCAAGGCGGAGCGGGGCTACTCATGAGTAAATTCGACTTTTCGGAGCAGACTCAACTTTGTGGTATTTACGAAATCCATCTTTTAGAATTTACACAAGCCAAAAGTAGCATCTCACAGTGGATTGTAGACTTTTATGCATACTTTCTTAATTTCTCGGAATGCAACACCATAGCATCTCGCACCAGGCTTGATTCAGGTTTCTACCACATAAAGAACTGGATGAATCAAAAAGTTTGGTCTGAAATTGATACGTATCTATTTTAATTCCACGCTTGTCAGTAATTGGATTTTATCCACTCCAACAATTCCTGCATCTTAGCCTTGTATTTACTGCTGGAGCCGATGAAGTTATTGTGCATAAATGAGAAAATGAAAGTCTTCCCTGAATCAGCCCGTAAATAACCAGAAAGGCAATGGACTCCGGATAAAGTCCCTGTTTTGGCATACACATACGGCGAGCCTTCGTTTCCATACCAAAAAGCTATGGTCCCCCGATTTCCACCAGCAGCAAAATACCGAAAGAGTTGGTCTCCTGGCAGAGAAAGATACAACCGATGCAATACATCAACCAAAAGACGCGGAGTCAGCTTATTGTAAACAGAAAGCCCGGAACCATCTACCCAACGGATTTTCCCTTGCCAGTCCCGGAGGTCTGTCTTCATCAGGGAATCAATCACAAGGGTTGCACTCAGTGTGTCCCACAAAGTCCAAGACGTGTTCCATAACAATTGTTCCGCAATGAGATTATCACTTTCATACATCATAACGCGCAGTAACGTATCACGGTCACTTCCCGGTAATGATTTCCAATCCGGTAAAATTCCAGCAGGAAGAGATTTGGCCCAGCCAGTCACATTCCGTAGTGTATCACTAAGTAATCTGGCCGCCACCTCAGGACTCCATATGAAAGGAATTCGCACAGTATCCCCATCACATCCGTCCTGATTGACCTGAAAAATATTACTGGTTTCATTCCTTGTTACAGCCAGGGCGGTGGGATCTGTCAGATAGTTGAGAATAAATCCGCCCGGGCTGATAGATCTCGTACCACTATAACACGATGCCCTGACTACATTTCCATACAACGGGAACGGGCTTCGTTGGGCAGCGTAGTAATATGGATAATCATCCCAGGACCAGCCCGTACCCCATCGTTGATCCGATGACCAGTCTGATACCAACACCAGGCTTTTCTGCATTTTTAGAAATTCAAAAACTTTCTTTGAATCAAACCGTGAGTCCAGAAATCCAGGATCACCCGTTCCTTTGATGTAAGTGACATCGCCGTTATCACTATCCTTAACCCATTGAAGTCCGCTTAGCTGATCCGGGAGGAATTTCAAAGAGGCGTATAGCGTAAGTATCTTTGTATTGGAAGCTGGTGTGAAAAGTGAAGTACTATGGAAGTCTATGACTGGTTCCTGCTGTCCCCCATTCCCGCCAGCTTCCACCATATACAGTCCGCTGTGTACATCGGGAATGTCAAACAGCTGGTGCACCCATTCCTGCGCATTTTGCGGAGCCCGTGTATCAGACATTTTCTGTTTGCCGGCACAGCCTGACAACAAATAATTCAGCAAGATCAGTCCTGTTAAAAAGAATAGTAGTTGATTTTTCATATTTTTACTCCATACCACTTAGTATGTTAAATCTACTAAAATTATATATCTATGTATCGATTGCTATTCCTGATTCTTTCCAGCTTGTATGTGTGCTCTCTTCCGGGTCAATCGATGGCACCGGCGATGGAAGAACTTAAAATGCGTTATCCTGACTACGTCGAGAGAACGATTTCGACTAAACGTTTTACAATTGAGTATCTGGTGCCCTTATTTGACCGGTATAATGAATCTCCGGAAATGCAATTTTCCATAAGAGCGCATAGCCTGGAAGGCCGTCCCATATACATCGGGCAATACGGGCATGGTTCAACTCCGATCCTTTTTTGGTCGCAAATGCATGGAGATGAATCGACGGCCACTATGGCATTACTTGATCTATTCAATTTCTTCAATTCGGAGCATCCGGCGGACCAGGACTTTTTGAAATCTATCCGCGAACACCTTACGTTATATTTTATACCCATGCTCAATCCGGATGGGGCGGCGCGGTTTCAGCGTCGAAATGCTGCTCACATTGACCTGAACCGGGATGCACTCCATCTTAGCAATCCTGAATCCCGATTGCTAAAAAATGTACGGGATTCACTTAACCCTCTCTTCGGGTTTAACCTACATGATCAGTCCATCTATTACCGGGCTGGAAATGAGGGAGACCAGGTGGCTTTGGCCTTTTTGGCCCCAGCATATGACTATGAAAAAAACATCAACGATGTCCGGCTGAAAGCGATGCAACTCATTTCCATACTACGCGATAGCCTCTATTCGCAGATCCCAGACCGTATTGCTATTTATGACGATAGTTTTGAACCAAGAGCTTTTGGTGATAATATACAGCTTTGGGGTACCTCTGCCATCCTGATCGAATCCGGTGGTTATCCCGATGATCCTGAAAAACAATACCTGAGAGAGCTAAACTTTATTACGCTGGTTAAAGCTTTGGAATCTATTATTGATCGCACTTATCAGACAAAGACAGCGCAAGACTACCATTCAATTCCAGAAAATGACCGGAAGATGATGTCTCTGATCATACGCGGTTTAAACGCTCCTTTAGAGAAAAACAGAATTAGAATGGACGTGGGCTATCAATATGAGGAAAACGTCAATACAGGCAAGACAGTTCATTCGGCCACAATCACAGATGTAGGCGATCTGAGTGTTTATACCGGATTTGAAGAATTTCAAGCTGAAGGATATAATCCTGTTTCGGGCAAGTGGTATCCCTACCCTTTTAAAAATCCAACGGAATTAAGGGGTTCGAACTGGCAGAAGATGATTCGGGATGGATATATGGGATTTATTGTAAAAAGCATACCAAAGACCACCTCGGGTAATTTGTTGCATATGGCGACTAAAAAACCTTCGCAACGGCTCGACCCACTGAGCCTGATCTTTGCTCCCGGACGGAATCCCACTTTTATCCTGGAAAAAGACGGGAAAAGGTTAATTGTTCAGAATGGGGAGATATTTCCGGTAGAGGAATACATTACAAAAGTGGAGAAGAGTTTTTAGTTTTTAGTTACAAATTATGAGTTATAAGTGGTGAGTGGGTTTGTTGTTTGGGGTTTGTTGTTTGGAGTTTGAAATCGAAAAAAGGGATTCATAAGCCAGCGAAGGCTGTTGTGCAGAGGATTGTGAAGCCCAGGAGATACTAAGTAAAGGGAATATAAAGGATGAGCGATGTCTTATAAGTGGTGAGGAAAAGTTTGGGGTTTGGAGTTTGTTGTTTGGGTATAAAATCACCTTATTCGAGCCGTAGAGTACCGCTTTATGCAGCACAAGCTCTGTCCGAATGGGGATCATACTACAAGAGAGTAAAAAAACGGTCCATGTGATTCTCCGAGCCATACGGTACAGAGACTATGTTAAAAACCTGACAGACCTGTCTGCCGGTAATTAAAGTCAATATGGTAACCAGGCAGGTTTGGGATTTGCTGGCTAAAAAATGATTCATAGAAATATATAATATAATCATCATCAACACTATACAAAACCTGCCACGTTTGTAAATTATCAAATAAATAATTTTTTGGTGTTGTCACACACCCTGTACGGTACATGGTAGTATCCCCGTTCCGTAGATACGGTATATGTGTATAATATCCGTGCTGTTAGATCTTGCCAGCGTAGGTTGGCTACGGTATTTACTGGAGATCTGATTATTGGTCAATCATGGTGTTTCAAAACGAAAGCGATAGCACCCACTTAAGAATCCCCACTGGTTGTGTTGGATTCCCGGTAACGTAGAGGCAAAGCATCTGGCCCAAAAAACTCAAAATTGAAAATTCTCCTCTCACATTATGAATACCCTTCTACCACGAGCAGCAACCCGGATAATTTAAAACTCACAATCTATAACTCACAACTTCCTTTAAAGCCTCTTCTTTCTCGGTTTCAGATCGGTTAATTCTGAAATGCGCACTGGTCGTTGTGATTCGATGCTATTGCGTGCAGCTATTCCAATCAGAATAGACATGGCACCATCACGCACACCAGCCGTATGTTTTAAAGGATCCGGAGCGTCGGGATTCGAAAAAATCTTATCCTGAAGGCGTTTGTCGCCACCGCCATGACCACCACGATCATAGGACACTTGTTCCACCTTGAAATTCTCAAAATTCTTGTGAACGATTACCGGAGCGTGCTCCATATTTTCACCTCCCTTCTGATCCATCTCTGCGGCATGCAAGCCTGCCTGATCAAGAGAATCTTTATCGATATAAGGAATATCCTGCCACGCTTCAATTCGTCCATTCTCCCCATTAAAAGCAATTTTCCAACCTTCATAAGGTGAATAAGTGGTCAGGGAATAGTTGACCACAGCATTATTGGCGTATTTGATCTGAGCGGACATTTTATCATAAATGTTCACCTCCGGTCGGTACACACAACTATCCTGGATATAACCATCGTGTTTTTCATTATCCACGTAGAGCTTCATATGTCGCTCATTCTTCGTGATGTCATAAAAGTAATCACATTTGTTTTTGTATTCACAGGTACGGCAATTGTCTCCCCGGTAAGGACCATTATCACCATAATGCTCAAGGTCGCCATAAGCGAAAACTTCTTCCGGATCGGAATCCAGCCACCAATTCAACAGGTCAAAATGATGGGTAGCCTTATGGACCCAGAGCGTACCTCCATATTCCCGCTGTCCATGCCATCGTCTAAAATAGGATGCTCCGTGATAATTATTGAGGTACCAATGAAAGTCCACCGAGGTGATCTTCCCAATGGTATTATTATGCAGTAATTCTTTGATCCTGGTGACATAAGGACTCCATCGATAGTTAAAACCAACTATCAGCTTTCGGTTTGAGCGACGTTCGGCATCGAGGATGCCCTGACATTTCATTTCATCGGTTGTCAACGGCTTTTCTGTCAGGACATCACAACCGTAGTCCAATCCTTTTATAATATATTCATGATGTGTAGAATCTACAGTCGTCACAATGACCAGATCCGGATTTTGTTCCTTCAACATCTTGTCAAAGTCAGTGTAAACCGGGCAATTCACTCCCATGTACTCTTTGGCATATTCCAAACGACCAATGTTAATGTCAGCCAATCCCACAAATTCCAGTATATCGCCGTACTGATCTACAAGTCGTTTACCCCAAAAACTGGTTCCTCTAACACCGACTCCAACCAGAGTAACTTTCAATTTTCTTCCATAAAAACCTAGGGCTTTAGCAGGGGCAGTAACTACTGTTCCAGCGGCCAGCATACCAAGTGCTTCAATAAATTTCCTTCTGTTCAGTTCCATTTTTCAACAGTATATGGTTATATAATTTAATGATTTAAGCCCTTAAGATAGGAATAGGATTAAGAGCAGAGGAAGAAGCCCATTGAAATGTGTACGATACCGGTTAAATTGAAATCGTTCTTAATAAGAACTTCGAGTCAGAGACAACGAAGAATCAAAATTGAATAAAATCTTATCTTTCAAAGCAAAACAGTAGAGAACCAGACCCCATCTCCTTACCAGCCGAGTGTCTTCGCGACAGGCTACTGCCTCCGGCGAATGCGAAAACGAAGGACGATTAACGGATGAAAATAAATAATCTGATAGTTTAGAAAAATAAACTACGAGCCA
>CAJDXA010000179.1_pt1 | contig 12225 bp, 4 predicted proteins | sample 7391711 | NCBI WGS metagenome assembly CAJDXA01 (sample SAMEA7055748, study PRJEB34461) | soil metagenome | biome: terrestrial ecosystem; feature: Peninsula; material: soil | place: Antarctica | collected 2016
CATTGTATGCAGGATTACCTGAACCACTTGCGTATGCAGATGAGAAAGATGTTACATCCAAAATATTTACAGAATTGTCATTGTTGACATCTCCTCCAGACATAGGACCGACAGAATAACTATTATCGCCAGCAACTATAACCAGATCTTGTGTTCCTTTAGCAAGGTATCCGGATACTTTAACAATTACATCGAAAGTACCGATTGCCACATCATCAACTGTATAGGTTCCATTGGCCAACACGGTGGTGTTATATGTTGCTACCAAATTTGCAGTACCAGGTTCGTATAGTTTCACTGTAGCAGCACGTCCACCACAAGCAGAAGTCCAGTTAGCAATTGTACCTGTGAGGGAAGCAGTAGTAAGCTCAGAGACATTCAACATATAGTCTTCATACTCTCCACCCCAACCTAGTTCACATGGACTATCAGGACCGTTTATTCCAATATAAGCACTAGCAATTCTGATCCTATAGTTACCGGAAGCACTTTCTGGAATAGTAAAAGAACCTGTGTGCGTATATAAGTAGCCTATACTGGAATATACCACTTCATTTGATTCTCCTGAAGCCTGATCGCCAAACGTTCCGTTTTGACCCCAATCTACCCAAATTCTAAACCCGGCATTACTACTAGTATTGACATCGGCAGTAAAGGTAACCACACCACCTGCACTGGCAGTTAAAGCCGGTAAGTTGGTATAATCGCTATATCCGCTTCCATCAAGAGAAGATCCGGTAGGTGTATTTGAAATATCTACACCGCCATTTCCAGTAGCACTAAAACCAGTAATATAATAATTATTATTGGTTGTAGTTGGAGTACAATAACACTCGTTAGCAGGATTCAGGCTTGTACCTATCACATTCGAAAAGTCAGATTCCTGACTAAAGGTGCAAGTAGCTGAGTAACGGAACAAGGTAGCCTGACTCACACCTGGATGAACATACGTAGGAGTAGTAGCTCCAAAAATGTCTGTCCAGGTTTCTCCATTATCAATGGATGACTGCCAATTTGTAACTAATCCATCGGCAGGCTCGGACGAACCAGAAACGCTTAAAGTAAATGGAGCACCTCCACAAACGCCAAGTTGATTTGCATCAGCTATACCTGCATCGGGCGTACCTGAACAAGGAAACAGCTGAATAACTTTCACGATATAATCCTCGGCTTCACCATAATCAAAATCACCACAAGCGGGTGCTGGTGCAGACAAATAGGCATTACGTATCCTCAAGCGATAGCTACCGGGCGCCAGAGTACTTGGCACTATGTATGCAGCTAAATAAGGATTGGAAACGTATGAGGTACCAGTTGACAGGACATCTTCTCCGGCATCAGCAAAACTTCCATTTTGATTGAGGTCTATCCACACGTTATATTGGTATGTAGATGAGATGGTACTCGAAGCGGAAATATTGAATTCCAATCCTGCGTAAACAATAATGGTATCGGTTTGGGTATAATCGGCATAGCCGCCTGCGGTGAAACCTGAACTATTATTTACATCCTGTAAAGCACCATTCGTACTAAAATTGCTGATGGCATAGCTTGAACTATATCCATTTGTAGGAATACAATAGCATTCTAAGGCTGGGTTAAGACTTACCTGAACAACATCAGAGACATCTGTCTCATTGCTATTTGCACACTCCACTTTATAACGGAAGTCGGTTGGTACATTGATACCATTAGCGACTATATAAGAAGGAGAGGTTGCATTGGCAACATCTGTCCAGTTTCCATCACCGGCGGGTGACGACTGCCAATTTCTGGTCAGACCATCAGCCAGATCCGAAGCACCTGAAACATTCAGTTCGAAAGCTACATTAGGACAAATACTTATTTCATTTTCATCCACTGTTCCTCCTTCAGGTGTACCGAAGCAACCCTCCAACTGAGCAACATTTACCATATAGTCCTCAGTATCGGTAAAGGTTGAAGCTACACATGGATCTAATGCTGAACCAGCTACATTATACCTATATTGTACACGTAACCGGTGTAATCCGGGCATATTTTCAACCTCAAAAGAAGGAAAACTAACGGTTGCACTACCACTAATAGAACTTGGAAGTGATGTCACCTTTTCAAATGCTTCGAATACACCATTATCATTATAGTCAATCCAAATGGCAGCACCATGATTACCCGAACCGGAATTTGACGTAAGGGAGGCTACATAAGATTCACCAGGTACAATTTCTGCAGCTGCAACGGTGTCGGTATAATCCGAGTAACCGGCAACACCTTCACTTGGTGCAGATGTATTATTGATGTTTGCAAATGTAAAGTTGAGAATCTCATCTGCATTATTTGTAGCACCTGTTGGCGTACAATAACATTCATTTCCGGGGTTGAGACCCACAGCTACTACATTAGAATAATCGGTTTCATTGCTATTGAGGCATGTCACTCTGTAACGGAAATCAGTAGGTGTAAAGATACCGCTAACCACATTATAGTTTGTAGAGGTCGCATCCGGGATATCAGCCCATTCATTTAGACCGGCTGGCGATGATTGCCAATTTCTTTCCAATGCTTCAGCAGGGCTTGTTGAGCCCGAAACTGTCAAATTAAATTGGTTAGAAGCACAAACATTAAATGAATCATCCTGTACTGTACCTGCAGTTGGTGTACCCTGACATCCAGTCAAAGTTATTACTTTAAGTACATAATCCTCTGCTTCTGTGTAATTATCAATTCCACAAGCTGAGGGAGTAGAAAGATAGCTCGCACGAACTCTCATTCTGTAACTACCATCGGCCAAACTATCAGGAATAACGATTGTTCCTTCGAATGGGGCAGAGACATAACCATTTGCGATTATTTGTTCATCGGCATCCGCGAAACTTCCATTTTGATTAAAATCGACCCAAACACCAACTTGATAGGTAGAACTTGGCCAACTTACTGAAAAATCAATTTCCTGATTTACATGAACGATAAGTGTATCGGTAGCTGTATAATCAGCATAACCTCCTGTAGTAAATCCTGAACTTCTGTCAAGATCTTGCAAAGCACCACTTGTAGAAACACTATTTATAAAATAGGTTGTGTTTCCTGTATTTGAAGGTGTACAATAGCATTCTATAGCTGGGTTGACGCCCACTTCTACCACATTTGAATAGACCGTTTCACTGCTATTAACGCAAGTTACTCTGTAACGGAAATCAGTAGGTGTATTGATCCCACCATCCACATTGTAGCTTAGAGAAGTTGCACCCTCAATATCAGCCCATTCACTTTGACCGGCTGGCGATGATTGCCAATTTCTTTCCAATCCACTGGCGGGACTTGTCGCTCCCGAAACTGTCAAATTAAATAGATTAGAAGCGCACACATTAAATGAATCATCCTGAATTGTACCGGCGGTTGGTGTGCCCGCGCATTCATTCAATGTAATTATTTTAAGGACATAATCCTCAGCTTCAGCGTAGTCATCATCTCCACAAGGTACAGGTGTACCAATATAATTTGCGCGAACTCTCATTCTATAGCTGCCATCGGCCACACTGTCGGGAATGGTTATTGCTCCTAAGTATGGCGAAGAGCCATAACCAGATAAAATAATTTGTTCACCTGCATCTGCAAAACTTCCATTTTGATTCAAATCGACCCAAACACCAACATTGTATGTAGAACTTGGCCAACTCACTGAAAAATCAAATCCCTGAGTTGCATAAACGATAAGTGTATCCGTAGCTGTATAGTCAGCATAACCGCCTGCAGTAAATCCTGAAGCCCTGTTAATATCTTGCAAAGCTCCGTTTGTAGATACATTACTTATAAAGTATGATGTCGAATATGAATTCGAAGGTGTACAATAGCATTCTACAGCAGGGTTAAGACTTACCTGAACGACATCAGAGAAATCAGTTTGATTACTATTTGTACACGCCACTTTATAACGGAAGTCGGTTGGTACCTGAATTCCATTCGCAACTGTATATGAAGGAGAGGTTGCATTGGCGACATTGGTCCAGTTTCCTTCACCGGCAGGTGATGACTGCCAAATTCGGATCAGTCCATCAGCCAGATCGGAAACTCCTGAAACATTCAGTACGAAAGCTATATTTGCGCAAACGCTCAATTGATTTTCATCTACTGTTCCTGCTTCAGGCGTACCTGAACAGGCATCCAGATTAGCAACATTTACCAAATAGTCTTCAGTTTCGGTATACGTTGAAGCTACACATGGATCTAAGGCTGCTCCAGCTACAGAATACCTATACTGCACGCGTAAACGGTGCATTCCAGGCATATTTTCAACCTCGAAGGAAGGGAAACTAACAGTTACACCACCTCCAATAGAACTTGGAAGCACTGTCACTTTTTCAAATGCTTCAAAAGCACCATTGTCATTATAGTCAATCCAAATGGCAGCACCATGATTGCCCGAACCGGTATTTGAAGTAAGGGATGCTACATAAGATTCACCGGGAACAATTTCGGCAGCTGCAACGCTATCCGTATAATTTGAATAACCGGTAATACCTGCACTCGGTGCAGATGTATTATTAATATTTGCGAATGTAAAATTGAGAATCTCATCCGAATTATTTGTAGCGCCTGATGGAATACAGTAGCATTCATTATATGCCGGATTAAGAGTTATGGCGACAATGTTCGAATAAGCGGTTTGATCAGTCCCCGTACAGTACGCTTTTAAGCGGAAATCTGTTGGCACAACAACGCCGTCCATAAAAGTATATGTAGGTAAATTTGCACCTGCAACATCTGTCCATTGATTTTGACCAGCAGGTGAAGATTGCCATGAAAATACTAAACCATTTGCTGGAATAGATTCTCCAGAAGCAACTAATGTGAATGGGAATGCGGCACATACCATCATATCACCATCAACAGTTCCTGCAGATGGGGTTCCGGCACAATCTTCATATTTAGTAATAGTAAGTGTATAGTTAGTACTATCTAATATACCTCCATAGCTAGAAATCACTATATAATACGTTGTACCCGCCAAAACAGGCAGATGCTGAATGGTACGAGTTGTACCAGTATAATCAATATGAAAACCAACTGTAGAATCAAATGGGCAATTTGTAAAAGCGTACAAACCTACATAACCAGCATCATTTGTAGTTGAAATATCTATAGCCTCATTTATATCGGGAGTATATGAATACACTACATCATAACCATTAATATAATAGCCCGAAAAGGAGCCAGTCCCAATCACTCCGGAAGACACAGGTGGTACATCAGCATTATTGTAGTCATTTAAATATGCCGAAGTATTTCCTGCGTCATTGAAAGGCAATTCAGAAACAACTATAGGCGCATCACAAATCTCTCCGTCAATATGACAATACAGCTGTGCAAAATTACGAATCAAAGTACAAATCGGATTTCCACTAACAATACTATCACGCACTGTAACACCAAAAGGAATACTATTAGAAATAGTAAGTGGAAGACCAACCAACTGAGCAAGCAGCGGTGTACTGCTCATAGAGACTCCATCCGAACGTTTATGAAAAATAGTACCGGAGGCAGATGATCCCAAGCTATCAATAACCACCACCAGAGCGTAGGTATCATTTGCACAATTATTAGTTACCGTATAGGTAAGCGAAGGAGGCGTACATTCACCTGACTGCACAAGAATCGTGTAATCTTCAACTTCACCCCATGTAAAAGATCCACATGGATCGGTACTCGCCGAACTATATTTCTCCACCACTCTCATGCGTGTTTCTCCGGGTGAAGCGTCGATCGGCACTTCTATATCAGCAGAAACCGTGCAGCCGTTAGAGGAGCACGAACCAATAGCATAGCGCTCTGATGCTTCCCAACTTCCACTTTGATCCCAGTCAATATAAACGGTGACTGTTTCAGGATAAGCTGAAGATTGGCCAATAGTTCCGGTGAATTCATAAGATATACCGGGAGTAACTGTCCCAACAATACTCGTGAAATCGGAATAGGTTGTAGAGGTACTGGGATTATTGATTCCCGCGAACTCAACATTCGTAAGCCACTCGTCCGTAGTATTGGTTGACGCACCTGCGCAATACTGCGCAAAGGCACCAGTGGTCGAAATTAGAAATAGAAAGACCGATACACAGCATGTACCGATCAGCCTTGTAAACTGCTTCTTCATAGATTAAATGATTTGGTTTTAAATTAAATACAACTCTAAGCAGGGCCGGTTAAGCATCAAAACCACCGCTTAGTTTAGGCGAAAGTTAGTGATTTTATGGTTGAAGTCAAGATATAAGTCGATAAATATTTTTTATTTGTTTTCGAGACATTTAAATATCAGATTATCAGTTATATATCAAGAAACATTTAACGCAAGTCAAATTGCGAAATAATATGGATGAATTGCGAGAAAATCAGGGTAAATTGAAAAAATGAGACTATCGGAGTCAAAAATAAAATTTTTAAATTATTTGCAACTTCAAAAAAGCCCGTAATTTATCCTATTTCCGGCAAGTGATAATACTGGGTATTTAGCAAGTCTCACTCCGCTCTTTTTGAGAAAAGGTTTTTTCAGAGGTCAAATGCAGCAAACACTTTTAATAACGACTTTTTGAACGGTCAGAATCTTGGTACGCATTGACAGTGTGACACAAATTATTAGAACCTGTTCAAATCCCGGGAAAATCAGATGGAACAATTCCTGTCAACCTAAGCCCGTTCTTTCGTATCTTTGCGACAAAGTAGATGAATATGATCCATTTGGCGATTGTAAGTCCGAGACAAACTGCCACCACCGAAACATTTATTCAAGCACATCGAAATATTCCGGAGACCCGGGTTTTCTTTTTTTACGGAGGTATTGAAAAAGCACAACTAGATGGCTTCGGCCCGTTGCTTGATTTGAGTATCGGTACCCGCTTGCGCAAAAAAATAGGAAATCCACTTTCAAAATTTCATTTCTCACCTGCTCAGGAGGCGGTTGCGGAATCTTTTCTAACAAACAAGATTGATTGTATTCTTGCTGAATATGGAATGTCCGGTGCAAATATATTACCCATAGCAAAAGCACTTAATATTCCGTTGATCGTTCATTTCCACGGTTTTGATGCTACCATGCATTCTATAATTTCAGAGATGAAGCCCAAGTATCAGGAAATGTTCAGCACTGCTTCCAGGATTATTGCAGTAAGCAAAGTAATGAAAGAGAAGTTGATTGCGCTGGGATGTCCTGAAGAAAAAGTCCTGGTTAACACCTATGGAGCTAACCCCGTTTTTTTAGAAAATAAACCTACTTACGAAGAACAGCTCTTTGTCGGTCTTGGTCGATTTGTTGACAAGAAAGCGCCGTATTACACGATTCTTGCTTTTCAGAAGGTCTTGGAGAAATATCCGGAAGCACGTTTAATTCTGGCCGGTGATGGAAGTCTGTACGATGCCTGCAAAAATCTTGTGAAGTATTTCAAATTAGATTCAAACATCAGTTTGCCGGGAATTATTGCGCCGGTTGACTTCATGAAGTTACTCAGCCGATGCCGGGCATTTGTTCAACACAGTATTACTGCTGGCAGCGGCGATATGGAAGGCACACCACTCGCTGTTCTCGAAGCCTCAGCAGCCGCTATTCCGGTTGTCAGCACCTATCACGCAGGTATTCCGGACGTGGTGGTTGATGGAGTGACGGGATTGCTCTGCGAAGAACACGATGTAAAAGCGATGGCGGAAAATATGTGTCGACTAATCGAAAATCCCAAAATGGCGCAGGAAATGGGTACGAAGGCACGTGAGCGAATTCTGGAAAGATTCACTATGGAACGTCATTTAACCGAATTGAGTAAAACGGTTCATGAAGCAGTAAGTCAAAAAACGAAATCCCTTGTTTGAGAGAAATTAGCAATCCAAGATTTGAAAGAACCATTCGTCTCCATAATCCTTCCGAACTTTAACCATGCTGACTTTCTGACAGTGCGGATTGAGTCGATTCTAAATCAAACATATTCTCATTTTGAACTCATTGTTTTGGACGACTATTCCAACGATGGAAGTTTGTCAGTTTTTGAGCAATACAAGGATCGAATTAACATTCTAATTTTGAATGAGAAAAACAGCGGGAGTCCTTTTCACCAATGGCAAAAGGGTATAGCTGAAGCCAAAGGAGAATGGATATGGATAGCTGAAAGCGACGATTACTGCGAACCGGAATTATTAGAACAACTTTTAATGCTTGAATGTGACGCTGATATCCGGTATTGTCAAACGACAGATGTGGATACAAAAGGACAATATATCATAGATCGTCTGGAGACTACAAAAGGGTTCCAAAACAATATCTGGGAATCCAATTTTAAAATGGATGGGAACACTTTTTGCAGAGATTATCTAAAAGTGAAAAATGTGATTCCAAACGCCAGCGCGGTCATTTTTCGAAAGAAATTGATTCACCCCGAAATTTTCAGTCAGGAATTAGTTCAAATGAAGATGTGCGGCGATTGGCTCTTTTGGATCAGACTGTTAGAAACCTCTTCAATTGGTTTTTGTGCCCAACATTTGAATTATTTTCGGTCTCATGCGGGAACTTCCCGCACGCACAGAGGATTTGAGAAAATTGCATTGCGATTGAGCGAGGAAAGTTTGGTCCGATTCGAATTGGCACGAATCGATGGTATGGATCAGAAGGCTGAACTTAAATCGCTGCTGAATAAATGGTACGCTATCCATCGGATAGGCGAACTATTTTCCCAGCATTTTAATGCATTTAATTTGGATGGTCTGTATTCCAATTTTCGGTTAAAGTTTGTAATGAACAAGTTCGGGAATCGACTATCAAAAAAGTAGAATAAGATCGCAGAAAGTTATCATTTTAACCAAATAGAAAAATAGTTGCAAATCTATAAAATCATCGCTACCAATCCATAAGGTGCTCGCCTTAAGTGCAGGATCATAAAACGAATTGTTTGGTTGGAACATTATCTCGATACTAATCTTGGTCTTCATATTTCCATCCCGGCTATCAATAACGCGGCTGTTATGTTGTGCCATATAATGTATGGAGTAATTTGAGAATAACATGACTCATTACCTGAAAAAAGAGAAATAATTACTCAATGGCATAAGCCACCATAAACCCATCTTTGCCTGCAGTAATTAAATTGAAATAACCGTCGCGGTTCATATCTCCAATTGCAAAGGGCGTAAGACCGTAGAGCGGAAATCCACTGTGAACCTTGCCATTGCTTTCAAAAAGTGTGATTTTTTCATTATCCGGATCTGTGACTCCAATGCGAACCACATCTTTAGGAAATAGGAATGTCTGCAGCGAATGCCGGTCTGATGGGTCTAGCGCATTCTTAAAAACTACGTCTCCATTCAAGTTATAAACTTCAAGTGACTTGGCTGTCAATAAAATGCACTCTGCTTTTCCATCGCCATTGAGATCCGTAAAATCGTAATCGAGTACCGGTTCGTTGGTGAGTTTTATCTTTGAAAACCTGTCATTGAAGCCCTGACGATATGCATTACCAAGCGAATCCACATAGTAAATACCAGAATTTTGAATGTTATCTTCCAGGTCGAAAGCAATCTTTCCATGCGCACGCGGTTCAATTTTGTGATCCGTTTTCACCCTCGTTTTTCCCTGACGATTAAGCAAGTGTATTTTTCCATTCGCATCCAAAGCAAAAATATAATCCTTCGATTTAATACGAATTGCTTTTACATCTGACACAATATTTGCGGAAGCCTCTTCATAATCCCAACCGTCAATTTTCTTACCGGATACATCATACGATAGAATTTTGCCGCCATCTACCGCAATAAAAAACCGGTAATGACGACTGTTATCATAATCTGCGACAGAAATTTCATTGGTAGCTTTCGCAGGCAATTTTACCGGATATGATTCGACATTATTCCCATTGCGATCAAGCAAATAGATTGTTTTTTCGGTATTAAAAAGTATTTGCAATTTATTATTTCGATACACATCCACTTGGCGCACTTCACTTTTCACAGGGCCATCAACTTGCTGCTCCCAAAGTACTTTGCCTGTATTTGAAATCAGATAAATCCGGTTTTCGACATCCTGCACGAATATTTCAAGTGCATCGGTATAATGATTTCTAAGAAGGGTTGGTTTGGTAATGACTTCTGCTTTAAGCTGTTTTTCCCAAAGAGAACTTGTTTCCTTTTTAAATTGCGGATTGTACTTAAAGTAGATATTGTTGTAATACAGATCATTTTTATAATAGCCCACCTGGTAAACGAAAGCCTGAAAAGTGCGTAAAATTTCGGTTTGTTTCTGAATAGCTTCCGCGTTTTCGGGACTCAAAATATTCTGATATATAAAAGGAGATCGGGCGAGAGAGCTGTACATCAGAAAATGGGAATTGCCCGATATCTGGTTGCTCAATTCGAGAAATCGCTTATCCGAAGCCAGCGTATTCTCACTTTCATAATCCTGCCGAAGTTTTTGAACAAGGGTACGCATTCCATTGAGAGATGTCCCCATCAGGATCATTTCGTCCATTTTTACGAAGTAGGGATCGACAAGCCCTGCAAAGGATTCGCCAAGTACCTTTCCATAAAAACTACCGATTTTAAGTCGGTGGATTTCAAATCCGTCATAGGTTTCTTCTTCGATTTTTTCTCCGGTCTTTTCTGCAATCTTTTTTTCCAGTTCGCACAATTTATCCCAAGCGGTACCGGCATTGTGGGCTTTAAACACTGCAAAGTGATTTTGTATATAATGCACCGAAGCCGGTTCAGTAATAAAAGCTGCAGCCTGGCTTCCAATCCAGTCCAAACCATATTCAGTCATATCGCAGCCGAATGCTTCACTATATGTTTTTAGCTTATGCTCTACGTCATACTTTCGGTTGGTGCGCCCATAAATATTCATTTGGCGATTTCGAAACGTTTTAAAATCGCCATATCCCATAAAGACAAAAAATGCCGTATTGGATGGCATATAGCGCAAGACTTTCATTGTAGGTGCTTTGCTGTCACGAAAAGAACCTATCCATGCTTCCGAACTATCCTTGCATAGCACAAAACCGTTTAGCGATATGGCATTCGGCCTTAATTTCAAATCGAGAGCAGACCAGGCGGCGTAAGGCTGGTGGAAAAAATCCATTTGTGCACTTTCTTTGGATGCATTCTGGCCCAAAATAGTTTTGAGTTGTTGGTAATTCACATAAAACTCGGCACGGGAATGGACTCCCCTTGTCTTACGCACAGCCATAAACTCTTCGTTATGCAGTACGTCCGCATTTTGCTGAAGCGCACGTATCGACTCTTCAGCTAAAATGGACGACATACTTAAGACGAGTAGTCCATCATTTTGGAAATAGAAAATTTTAGTTCCGGTAAGTTTTGATTCAGTGGAGTACAGCTCAACGCCATCATAATCACGTTTCACCGGAGTAGAGCCGCGAAAAAGCTGCGCTATATCGTCGATCATTTTAATATCATCGGCATCTTTTTTGACTTGCAGACTGATCAAAAAGTCGAAAGCGCGTGCTCCGGATACATGAACAGAAATAGCGACTGGTTTATTGGCCAGATAGCCACGAAATTCTTTGTGTTGGGTAAGCAGGCTATCGAAAGCATGGGCGGCTGCGTTGAGACGAAAATAGAAATCCGTAGCTTGAAGTTCTTCCCACATCAAATTTGTCTGGGATAGATCGCGCCAAAGGTCGCCTGCCTTATCTGTTTCGAGAATTAAGGCTGCACTTTGTGGAATGGCCTTAAGGGCAATGGCAGGGGCAGCCACTCCATTATCAAAGGATCTATAAAACCCGATAATCACTGCAATAATAATCAGCGCAAATACCAGAACTACAAGGATTTTTTTCAATCGAATCGAATTTTAAAGCTCAAAGGTAGGAATGGCGGGAAGATAAAGCCTATTAAAATGGATTTGCTATGCACAGGGGATTGTGAAAATTAAAATGCGTTTTTTTTGGCATCCATCATAATTCTGTGAAACTAAATTTGTTCAATTTTCAAAAGCGTAAAACTCATTCTATGATACTCTGAAGGGCCATTTTCCAAAATTGCCTTTCGGTGTGCTTTTGTAGGGTAGCCTTTATTTTGTCGCCAGCCATAGTGCGGAAATTCCTTATCCAGAGCAGCCATATATTCATCCCGATGCGTTTTAGCAAGAATCGAAGCAGCTGCGATTGCTCGCATTTTGCTATCGCCCTTTACGATACATTCATGGACTATTTTCCTGTAAGGAGTAAAACGATTTCCGTCTACCAGAATTAATTCAGGTATCTT
>CAJDXA010000248.1_pt1 | contig 12195 bp, 10 predicted proteins | sample 7391711 | NCBI WGS metagenome assembly CAJDXA01 (sample SAMEA7055748, study PRJEB34461) | soil metagenome | biome: terrestrial ecosystem; feature: Peninsula; material: soil | place: Antarctica | collected 2016
TTGGTGTGGACATCAATCCCAATTCGGTAAAGATTTGCCGGTTGCGTTTATGGATTGAACTATTGAAAAACGCTTACTATAAAAATGCTACTGAACTTGAAACGCTTCCCAACATTGACATCAACATCAAGTGCGGCAACTCTTTAGTGAGCCGTTTTGCAATTGATGCCGATTTGAAACAAGCTCTCAAAAAAAGCAAATGGACAATAGATTTCCTTTTCAGAATCACTTATCAATCCCTAACTCCGCCAAATTACCCCGTCCAATCTGAAAATAAAAGCTGTAAATTATTGAGTGATATGCAAGTATATGAAATAAATGTATTATATTTAAGCTACCTAAATAAGTAGTTTATGACCTTACCACAATGGGTGATCAAACACAGAGAACCTAAAACTGAAATCAAATTCATCAATGGAGGATATTATAAGTATCAGGTGTCTTATCAATACAATCCTCAAAAGAAAAGAACGGACAAAATAACCGGCGTCCTACTGGGAAAGATTACCCAAGAACATGGTTTTGTTCCTTCAGATAAGAATAAATTAAGGATGTCACATTCCGGGGATTCCATCGATATTAAAGGGTATGGCCTTTCCCGCTTATTTTTCAATTTGATTGAGTCAGAGTTTGAAATCATGAAATCGTTCTTCCCGGACGATATCTGTGAAATACTTTTCTCATTTGCGATGTACAGGTGGGCCTATAATTCTCCTATCAAAAGAGTGCCTTATTATTATCATCATGATTTCTGCTCTCTGGAATTCACACATAAGCAACTGACGGATAAGAAAGTGTCACATGTACTAAGGACAGTGGGAGAAAACAGGACCGCAGTAGTCAGCTGGATGAAATCTTTATTGTCCGCAAACGAAGACGAAAAAACCGATAGATTTGTAATGATGGATTCTACTCATGTGGTGAGTAAATCTGAGCTTTTGACTGTAAATGCTCAAGGATACAATTCAAACTTTGATTTTGAAGAACAGATCCGTCTTATGTATTTGTTTTCCACTGAGGGGCAAAAGCCGGTATACTACCGGTTGATCAATGGCAACATTACGGATATTAAATCCATGGCATTATGCGTGGAGGAAATGAAAGTAGAAGGAGTCATTTATATTGCAGATAAAGGCTTCTACAGCAAGGGGAATATAGAGATGATGAAAAAAGAGGAGCTCCAATTTATAGTTCCCCTGAAAAGAGATAGCAGCCGGATTGATTATGGACCATTACAGGCAGTGAATTTTAAAGAAAAACTATCCTATTTCACTTATCAAGGACGCATCATCTGGTATTATGTATATGAGAATGAGGGAGATAATGTAGTGACATATTTGAATGAAGGCTTAAGAGCCAAAGAAGAATCGGACTATGTAGCCCGGATTGAAAAGCTTCCTGAGGAATATTCCAAAGATAAATTTATAAAAAAACTGCCCGGATTCGGTACCTTGACCTTCATCCATAGCATTAAATCCACGAAGTCCTGCGAAGAAATATATCATGCTTATAAGCAAAGGAATGAGATAGAAGTAACTTTTGATGCGTATAAAAACTTCCTGAAGGCCGACTTGATGTATATGCAAAACAGATATGTAACGGAAGGATGGCTGACTGCAAACTTTATCGCAATGCTGGCTTATCATAAACTTTTCAACAGGATGCGAACATCAAAAAAACTCAATAAATTTTCTCCAAAAGATCTCATCGAGATGAGTAAATCCATTTACAAATTGAAGATAGGAAAGGATTGGAAAACTTCGGAAATAACCAAGAAATCCGGAGACCTCTTCCTCGAATTGGATATGGACTACCTAAACTAGCGGAGTTAGGGATTATGTGAAAGTGAATTCCTTCTAATAAATTTGATTAGCTGACAAATAACATGTAGCTTAGTGACAAATTGCAGTAAATGAAAGATCAATCTAAAAAGCATTACGACAAGACCTCTGCCGGATCAAAAGCAGAAGAAGTTTCTGTGCCTTACGATACAAATCCTAAAATATACACTCCAACCAACAAGTCAGTTAAATTAAACGATTTCGGGTATTCTTCTTTTAAAGTTATTTTAGATAAATCCCCATTTACCATCGGAGAATGGGCGCAATTGTTGTACATGAGTGAAAGAACATTGCATCGGTATGCCAAAGAACAGGCAGCATTTAATGGCTTGCAAATAGAGCGGATTTTGCTTTTAGAGGAATTGGTAGATACAGGTATTGACTTATTGGGAAAAGATGGTCTAAAACAATGGGTTCATTCCTATCCGTTTTCGTTTGATGGCGCAAGAGTTTTTGACTGTTTATATACCCACCACGGTATACAAGCTTCCCTTGATATGCTTCAGAGAGCTCAGCATGGAATTCCAGCATAATTCTACCTTTAAAATTAACGGTAAACACAACTAATGGAAATATACCGGCTGGTACGTGCGGAGTACAAGAATGATTGGACCGGTAAGAGAGCCTTTTTGTATGGAGGGCGGTGGAATTCAAAAGGATTGTATGCGTTGTACGGTGCATCGCATATTTCACTGGCCATATTGGAGATCATTGTAAACATTGACAGGACATTACTTCGGTTTATTCCATCATACCATTTATTGACGATAGCTATACCAGATTCCCTCATTATTCCATTTAAACATACCTCATTGAAACGGGGATGGCAAGACGATTTAAAATTATCTCAATTCATTGGGGATGGATTTTTGCAATCCGAATCCGGAGTAGTTATGGAAGTACCGTCGGCGGTTGTGTCAGAGGAAAGTAATTTTTTGATTAACCCCCTGCATCAGGATTTTGCAAAAATAGATGTGGTGCGGTCAGTGCCTTATGATTTGGATAAGCGCTTATACAACCCTAAAACCTAGACACCTAAAACCTATATCATCATTCCTCCCAGCGCTCCCAACAACAAGATTAGCTCAATATCCGGATGGGTGGAGGAGCGAATATTTTGTAAAGCTCTGTGGAGGTGATTTCGTACCGTAATGGGCGATATGTTCAGTTTTTCCGCAATTATTTGATGAGAAAGGCCTTCTTTTTTACTCAGATTAAAAATCACTCGTTGTTGATCCGGTAGATTTTTCAGACATTGATCCAGCACTTCCTTGTAATGCCTGGCTTCCATCATTCTTTCAACATTTGGTTGGACTACGTTAGAAGGCTCATTCCAGTACCGGAATAGATATTCCCGGTATTTCTTGTCATGTCCTGCCTTTTTAAGATGATCGTAAGCCTGGTTCCGGCAAATGGTATATATGTATGTATCCCAATTCCGGATATCCGTCAATTTATTTTTTTTGCTTATCAGGGTTAAGAATATATCCTGCGTCAAATCTTTTGCCAATTCCGGATCACCTAGCATCTTAATGAAAAAACCATAGCACTTGTCGCGATATTGCTCAAACAAGAACTTGATGTCTATTGATTCTTCCATAAGAGATATTATAAAACCCGTAATTACAAATATAGTATTATCTACGATAAATAAAAATTTTCAAAGTTTTTACCATCTCGCTGGTATGTTTGTATGTTGAGGTCGTCCTATATAATGAATGGCGGTAGCTGAAAATTAACAAGTGGCAGATACTCATAAAGAAAGGATTAAAGAATTGATGCAAAAGTACATGGGCCGTTCCTGTACGATAGCAGAAAGAAATGAATTGATAGAATGGATTAACAAATCATCTGGTCCTGAAGCATTGGATGAGTTGTGGACGGAGGTATGGGCTGAGACTGATAGTACTGTTCAGCTGGAGGGATTAAGTTGGGAGGTTCTCCAGGATTTAAGTAATAAGAAGCCTGGCGCTAAACTATACATGTCATGGAAGAAAGTCTTTAAATGGTCTGCCGCTGCCGCTGTGTTATTGTGTCTTTATTTTGTGTCTGACTGGTGGATGGCTGGTGAAACTATGACGATATATGAGACGGGATATGGAGAGCGGATGGAGATAGTACTGGATGATGGGACAGAAGTGAATCTGAATGCTGATTCAAAATTGTCCTGGGATAAAAATTGGGCTGAAACCGGAATTCGAAAGGTTAGGTTAGAAGGAGAAGCTTATTTTGATGTGTCACATATCGAGTCAGGAGATCGAACTATCCTCCGGGATTATAGCACCAACGTTGACAGTTCTTCCCGGATTCCTTTTGTAGTGGTTACATCAGATGTAACGATCCGGGTGCTTGGGACAGCGTTTAATGCGACACAGCGACGTGGGAAGACAGAAATATACCTGGAAAGTGGGGCCGTCGAGCTTTCATTGCACCAAAGCAATATTCAGGATAATAACAAACCAACAGAATTGGAGAGACGGGGAATGGAAATACAAAAATCCGACCCCGTGGCAGATAAAGCCATGGTTGTCCAAAATGTTGTACGGATGAAGCCAGGAGATTGGGTGAGTTATTCTACGGTAGATGATAGGTTGGTTCAAAAAACCGTTTCCGGGAATGAAGAGAAGACGGAGTGGAAGGATGGTGTTTTAAGTTATCGCGATGTGGAATTCCTGGTTATGTTACAGAACCTGGAGGACATATACGGCAAGTCATTTGAGGTGAATGATCGGGAGTTACTTGAGAAACGTGTCAATTTCAGTGTCCCCTATGAAGACTGGAATACGATAAGTGAGATGATTGAAGTGATGTTGGGTGTAAAAATTGATGAACTCGACGTTCATCGGATAAGTATAAAAAAACGGAAGGATAATTGATCAATGAGAACATGATACATTCTTAAGGTTTGTGGGAACTTTAAGCAGTAATCACTCATAATTCACAATTCAAATTATCCCTTCCGTTGAACGAAAATAATTAACAAATGAAAATTGCTAACTAAATCATGAAGGTACAATCATTTACCCTAAAAAGGCGAAAAGCCAGCCTATTAATATGTTGGTTGGTATGGATGGTGTTTCAATTGCCTCAAGCGTATTCTACTCTGCCTGGAACTTTGGACGAGATTCGGTTGGAAGAAGCGCTTCATCAAATCGGTCAGAAGTATGAAGTTTATTTTAACTATGATCGGTCCATAGCTTCTGATATACAAGTTGATTATGAAGAAGGTATGCATAAGTCATTGGAAGAAGCCATGGAATATGTTCTGAAAAAAACCAATTTAGGATACCGGATCTTTGATCAGCGGTTTGTAGTGGTCTTCCAGAATTCAGATCAAGGAATCGAGTCCCTGAAGGAAATGATCGGACATGTTCAGGGCTTTGTGGATGAGCGAGAAACAGCGAAAAAACAGGAAGTACATTCTGTTCATCGATTAGCAACACGATCAGTACATGAAGTATATAAAAAAAGACTGGTGTTTGGCATTTCAGGTTCGGTGGTCGATGACACCGGCGAACCTCTGATTGGGGTTAATATTCAGGTCAAAGGCACAAGCAAAGGAACAGCCACTGACTTTGAAGGCAATTTCACATTGGATGATATCGATGAGAATGCGGTACTGCTAGTTTCCTATATTGGTTATCAGACCCAGGAGGTGGCTGTGGTAGGGAAATCAATATTGAACATTACCATGGTTTCAGATTCCCAGTTATTGGATGAGGTGATTGTAACCGCATTGGGTATGAGTTATGAAGAAAGCCAGCTGGGGTACGCTGTGCAGAAAGTAGACAATGAAGTATTTACAACGGTCAAGGGTGAAAATATAAGTACCAGCCTTACCGGGAAAGTGGCAGGTCTGATGGTAAGAAATACTACGGAGTTTTTTGTACCATCAAGTATCAAGCTAAGAGGGGCTGATGCTCTCATCGTAGTTAACGGAGTCCCCACATCAAACCTGTCGCTCGATGATATTTCTCCTGACGATATTGAGGAAATTAGTGTCCTGAAGGGAGCTACCGCTTCTGCACTTTATGGCAACAGAGGAAGTAATGGAGCAATCATGATTACCACAAAGACTAAAAACCGGGAATCTATGTTTTCAGTCCAGTTAAATTCGAATACCATGTCGAGTGCCGGTTTCCTTAAGATTCCGGAAACTCAGAATACGTACGGAACGGGTGTAGGAAACCAGCCGGTTTACAATGGTCAGTTTGTTTGGGGTCCGCATTTAGATATGGGAACCACTGCTATGCAGGTTGATCCGGAGACTGGATTACTCAAGGATATGCCTCTTGTGTCTAAAGGCACCAATAATCTCAGGAATTTCCTTGAGGAGAGCTTAGTAACCAATAATAATATAAGTGTTACACAAACAACAGAAAATGCCACTCTCAGGGGATCGTTCTCCCATGTGTATAATAAAGGTGAGGCACCAAATACAAGAGCTAATAAATACATATTCAACTTTAGTGGTAATATAAACTTGTCAGAAAAGTTTACACTTGATGCTTCATGGAACTATTCAAAGAGAGAAGCAAACAATCAGCCAAACTTTGGTTACGGCAGAAGTGGGTCTTACATCTACTTGCTCACGATATGGAATGGGCCTGATTTTGACATCAGGGAGTGGAAAGATTATTGGCTGGTAAAAGATAAACAACAGAAATATTATCAAACCGGTTGGTATGACAATCCTTATTTCTTACAACATGAAGTTCTTAGTCCACAATCTATAGACGTTAATACCGGTCAGATAACGGGTAGATATTCTATTCTTCCCGAGCTGGATCTTTTAATACGAAGCGGTATGAATACCTATAATAATAGATATTCACAACGACAGGCCATTAGTTTTAATCGTAACGGTAAGGGTTATTATAGCGCTGGTCAAAACTATTCAATGGATCTGAATAATGATGTGTTGTTAACCTATTACAAAGAAGTCGGCAGATTTGGTGTTGATGCTTTGGGTGGAGTTTCTATAAATTATTATCAAAACAGGGATGTTAATGCGAATACAAATAATGGGTTATCCATTCCTGCATTCTATTCATTAAATGCATCGGTAGGTCCCGTATCAGCTTCAAGTATTTTTCAAAAGAAACAAGTAAATGGTATGTATGGCAAGCTACTATTGTCATTTGATAAAACATTCTATCTGGATATGACCGGCCGTAATGACTGGTCTTCCACCTTGCCATCAACCACACGTTCTTACTTCTATCCGTCCGTTGCGGTCAGTACGATTATGTCAAAATTAATCCAACTGCCTGAACCGATAACCTTCTGGAAAATAAGAGGATCGTGGGCTGTTTCAAAGCAGGATCTTGGGATATTTGATCTGAATCAGGCTTATGACGTAACTACGAATGTTTGGAACAATTTGAATACGCAAAGCTTTCCTTCTATACTCAGAGGCGAAGATGTAAATCCTCAAACAAGCGAGGTGTATGAAGTAGGAACGAACATGAGATTTTTTAATAGTCGTTTGAATTTCGACTACTCTTACTTTCACAGACGACAGTACAATCTGTTGATCAATACGCCTTTATCTGGGGCTACCGGTTATGACTTTAAACAAACCAATATTGATGAAGAATGGGTGCAGAAAGGAATGGAAGTCACCTTAAGAGGAACACCGGTAAAACAAAAAAATCTGGAGTGGAATGTATTGCTGAACTGGGCTTATAACCACTGGTATTACGACAAACTTGATCCGGTATATTCTGATGAGAAAACATATATTGGTGAAGGCGAGCGATTGGATGTAGTGAAAACAAGAGACTGGGAGCGTGATCCAAGCGGAAATATAGTGATCGGTTCTGATGGGTATCCCGTAAAAGGCAATTTTTTTTCTGAGAATATCGGATTGCAAGATCCAGACTGGTTTTGGGGTTTAACCAATTCTTTCAAACTTAACAACTGGTCGTTTTACCTGACTTTTGACGGACGCATGGGAGGTCTTACTTATTCTGATACCGAATACGGACTATGGGCTGCCGGTTCTCACCCTGATAGCGATAACGATTATAGGTATCAGGAAGTTGTTAACGAGAAAACCGAATTCCTTGGAAATGGTGTAAATGTGGTCTCCGGAGATCTGGTACGTGATGGTTCAGGAAGGGTAGTTTCTGACACACGTGTCTTTCAAAATAATGATAAAAAAGTTCCATATACTTCATACATGGAAGCATGGAGTGGATATGGAAGTGATGATGGAGGTAATCCACGTGTGAGACCAAGAGAGCTGTATTTTGCCGAAACCTTCATGAAATTACGTGAGCTGGCTGTTAATTATAGCCTTTCTCCTGATGTGTGTAAAAAAATAGGATTTAAAAACGTAAGCATTGGTTTAGTCGGGCAAAATTTGCTGATCTGGACAAAGGAATTTCGTTTTGATGATCCTGATTCTGGATCCGGAAACCTGCCATCTCCTTCTCAACGCTATGTTGGTCTGAATTTAAAGTTGGGTCTTTAACTTATTTAAAACGATGATTATGAAAACCAAATCAATTGTAATAATTCTTTGTATCCTCCTGCCGCTTAGCTGGGGTTGTTCAAAGTTTGATGATATTAATTCGAATCCGGATGTTTCAACAAAAGGAGATGCTTCAATGTTGCTGACAGGAATAGAGCTTTCCTTTAGACCAAGCAATGCCAAAGCATTTATGTGGCCTTTTCTTTTCCAAAAAGAACTGATTTGGACGGAAGGATCTATCTCTGATTATCAATATAATAAGCTTCCCCGGATTGATTATTCGGTTTATAATGTGTTGAAAAACATTAATAAAATGAATGAAGCTACAGAAGTATCTGGTTATACCGGAGATATCTATAAGGCTGCAGGCATTTTTATTAAGAGTTTTAAGCTGTTTCATCTTTCCATGCAGGTAGGGGATATCCCCTTCTCCGAGGCAATCCAGGGCGAGTCGGGGATATATCAACCAAAATATGACAGCCAGAAAGCGTATTAGTCTTTCTAAAAAAGAATCAGATCCTGACTTGAACATTGTAAATGAATTCACTGCAATGGTTAATGATCCGGGTAAGCATCCATTGATGATATCAAATGCCGATAATTTTCAAATAGTTTACCGCGATAAACAAGGTGAGAAAAAGCCCTTTTATGCTTCTGGTTTTGAAGCTTATGCAATCGCATCTTCCTTTGTGGTGGAAAAATTTAGGAGTCTAAAGGATAATCGCCTGTTCTATTATGCAGATCCCCTGGAAGGTAAGCCCGAAGATGATTTTAATTCCTATGTCGGTCTTGATCCCTCTGCTCCGAACGAAATAAACTTATTCGAGTCAGCTTCAGGAAATGCTTCCATGCTTAATAAACTCTACTACACTCCGGACTATCCCGAGGGATTTCCTTACGTAATATTTGGATATGATGACGTTCAGTTTATACTTGCTGAAGCTGCAGCACGGGGATGGATATCCAATCCTGATCTTTATTATAAGAATGGAATAAGAAGTTCGATGGAATTTAAAATGGATAATATCGATTCTAAATGGGTTCATGGTATGCCACTGACAGACAGTTACATCACTTCCTATCTTGATAAGCCTGAAGTGCAGTTACCTGCTGATAAGGAGGGCCAGCTAGAACAGATTATGTGGCAAAAATTCCTTGGTTCACTCCTTCAGAACGACATAAATGTGTTTTTCGATTACAGAAGAACCGGTTATCCGAAATTTCCTATAAATACTTCAACAAATAAAAATGAAATTGCCGATAAGATGCCGTTGCGATGGCTCTATCCGGATGTGGAGTATAATTATAATCAGGAAAACATTCAGAATTCGGTAAATTCTCAATTCGGAGGAAGCGATGATGCAAACCAACTCATCTGGGTACTGAAATGAGTTTTTAATAGTTGATAAGTTTTCAAAAATTGAAACAGGAATTATTACGGTAAAAAACATGTTGAATGTTCTGATTAATTTCTGTTTATAATATTCAGTTAGACTTTATGGGCTGACACCATTTATAATCAATTGATATGCGTTACGTGAGTTTTTCCATACTCTTCTGCCTTTTACAATTTACCCTGGCTTATGGTTCAGAGTCAAATCGCTCACTTAAAGTGCTGCAATTCAACATTTGGTCGGAGGGTACGGCAGTAGAAAATGGATTTAATGCGATTATTGATAATATTATTGCTGTAAATCCTGATATGGTGACACTTAGCGAGGTGAGAAATTATAACGATATCGACTTTATTTCTCATCTGATTTCTAAGTTAAAAGAACGAGGTTTCATTTTTTACGGCGAGTCAAGCATCAGCACGGGAGTTATTTCGAGGTATCCGATAATTGAACAAACTGTATTGTACCCCTACAAAAATGACCAGGGTTCTGTTTTAAAATCTATCATAGAAGTAGAAAAAAGAACAATAGCTTTGTATTCGGCACATTTAGATTACAAAAATTATGCGTGCTACTTACCACGGGGATACAGCGGAAGTACCTGGAAAAAGCTTAACGAGCCCGTAAGCAATCCTGATTTAATTTTAGCTGCAAATCGCAAATCATATCGTGTGGAAGCGGTCAATAAAATAATAGCGGATGCAAAAAAAGAAATCCACAAAGGACATATTGTAATCATCGGAGGCGATTTTAATGAGCCTTCTCATTTGGATTGGCAGGAAAATACAAAGAATTTGTGGGATCATAATGGCGTTGTTGTTGAGTGGGATTGCTCAAAAATGCTCCATGAGAATAACTTCTTAGACACATATAGGAAGCTTCATCCTGACGCCGTCAATTATCCCGGATTTACATTCCCCTCCGACAACCCTGATGCCCCCATATCCAAACTGACCTGGGCGCCCGAAGCTGATGAACGAGAGCGCATAGATTTTATTTACTACCATCCCAATGAGAATATTACATTGAAAGATGTGCTGATTGTTGGACCCTCCACATCCATTGTTCGATCAAATAGAAAAGAAGAGAAATCAAAAGATCGGTTTATTTTACCGTCAGGTATTTGGCCGACGGATCATAAGGCTGTCCTCGCTATTTTCGATCTGCAATGATCGTATAAAAACAGGAAGAAAGCCTTCATTTATCATCAAGATACTTATCTGGGAAAAAGGGATATCAATGCATTTTTATTTACCCTCAAAATCAATTCCAAGTTTGATATCGCACTAATTGGAGTAAGCTTAGTTTCCATCCTGCTTATCCCCACTTGGCCGTTTCGGCCTCACCTCTAAGGAAATTTTTTTGGACATTTTAAGAGGTATTTGAAGCAATACATATTGAAAAACCCAACAACATCATCATCCTCCCCGATAACCTTGGTTGGAATGATGTCGGTTACCACGGATCCTTTATCAAAACCTCTCATAACTCGTGACGCGGTATAGACCAATTGGCAGCTGATGGTGTCAAACTGGCGCAGCATTACGTGATGCCGACCTGTACGCCAAGCCGGGTTAGCCTGATCACCGGGAAGTATCCGAGTCGATATGGTGTCCTGGCTTCGGCCTACGGAGAAGTCATCGATCTCGGCGATCCTACTCTGGCTTCACTTCTTCAGGATGAAGGCTATTTCACAGTCATATCTGGCAAGTGGCACATGGGGTCACCTCCTTATACCCCATTGAAATATGGTTTTCAGTCCTCGTATGGTTTTTTTGACGGACAGATAGACCCTTATACGCACGAATACAAAATGGAAACTAAATTGACCAGCAGAAGATCCTGGCACCGGAATGATCAATATCTGGATGAAGAAGGACATGCCACTGATTTGATAACAGATGAAGCCATCAGGGTTATCCAAGAGCCAAGAGATGATCCCTTTTTTCTGTACGTTACGTACAGCGTGCCCCATTATCCACTTTCAGAACCCCAAAAATGGACCTCGATCTATGACGAATATGATGTTTATCCTTCCCGGAAATGGTATGCTGCGAGCGTGAGTCACATGGATGGTGGCATCGGTCAGATCATCAAGGCGCTGGAATGGACCGGTCAACGCAAAAACACATTGGTCATATTTATAAGTGATAATGGTGGCCAAAAAAGCTGGCAAAGTGATGCAGAATACAACGGAGCTTATGCCGATAAATCCCATAAAGTATTGGGCGATAATTTTCCGTTACGTGGTTGGAAGGTTGATGTTTATTAAGAGGGAATTCATGTGCCTGCTTTTGTGAATTGGCCTGGAAAGATAAATCCAAATACTGTAAATACACCGGTACGTATCGCTGATTGGTTACCTACATTGGTTCATCTGTCAAATAGCTCTCAGAATTTGGATGAATTAACCCGGGGACTCGGAGTGGGTCGTCGTGATATCTGGCCATTACTCGCAGGTAAAGAGTCTGAATACAAGGCA
>CAJDXA010000124.1_pt3 | contig 12179 bp, 10 predicted proteins | sample 7391711 | NCBI WGS metagenome assembly CAJDXA01 (sample SAMEA7055748, study PRJEB34461) | soil metagenome | biome: terrestrial ecosystem; feature: Peninsula; material: soil | place: Antarctica | collected 2016
CAGCGACATGGGTATTCCGTAGATTTTGCAAGCGATGGTGGTCCTTTAGAACTTCTCCGCCTGGAGTTTCCGGAGGCTCGACTCCACCAATTGCCTGGTTACGGAATTACGTATCCTACGAACAATATCCTAATCAATGTCGGTCGTAAAATGAGGAGTTTTTTCACAGCGATACGGGAAGAACATAAGACAATCAATGAAATTGTAAAGGCGGGGGCCTATGATATCGTGATAAGTGATAACCGCTTTGGATGTTACACAGAATATACTTACAATATTTTTATCACGCATCAGGTAAATATAATGACACCTGGAGGTGTTCTTGATCCAGCGGTCAATGTATTCAACCATCATTACATACGGAAATACGATACATGCTGGATACCTGACTTTCCCGATCCGCCCGGATTGAGTGGTCGACTGGGACATGATCACAATCTATCCCACTATCGATATATCGGACCTATATCACGTTTTCACCGAGAAAACCACCCTGTGAAATATCACCTGACTGCTGTATTATCAGGACCTGAACCACAACGAACTCTTTTGGAACAAAAACTCCGAGAACAATTACCTCAGTTCTCTTTCCCCACAGCTTTGGTGAGTGGGGTGGTATCCCAAGACCAGTCAATCAGGAATGATGGCATGATGGATCATTTTCCATATATGACCTCTAAAGAGTTAAACAAGCTACTTTTGCAATCAGAAATTATCATTTGTCGGGGTGGCTATACAACGATTATGGATCTGGTGGCATTGGGGAAAAAAGCTATTTGCGTTCCAACTCCGGGTCAGACCGAGCAAGAGTATCTAACTCAAATGCATAAGGAATCAGGCTACTTTCTTCGCCAGGAACAGGATCACCTTGATCTGACTCGTGCGATGGAACAAATCGGAGATTATACGGGTATCCCAATGGAAATGGATGAGAAGTTGTTGGTCAGAGCGGTGAAAGAGTTGAATGGGGTATCATGATCACGATAATTCTGGAAATGTGCAACTATATCTAAGTTGCACATTCTTCATTTTATTGTTATATTTGAAAAGATGAGTAAATATGATAAAATCAAGGAAAAACTTCTGAACCCTAGTGCACACGGAACTAAATACCTTATACTATTCTAAGATTTTCAAAATCTGGTGTTTAGATGTAGTGGAAAGAATCTACCAGAAAGGAATGTCCTGGAGGGACATTGGTAAATTAGCGATGGGTCCTTTTTAGAGGTTTAGATGATTCTTATAGTGATACGAACTTCGTTCCTTGTGCACTAGTGTAATCATGACATTTCGGGAAGTTGAATATTTACTCAGTAAATCGGGATATATAGAAAAGAAAACTGGAAAATCAACTGGTTCAGGTAAAGCTTATTTCAAATGTCAATACAAGACATATTATCAGATTACATAGACCCCATCCAGGAAATGAAATAAAAAAATATGTAAAGCAGTATTTGATTGCAGAGTTAGAAAAACAAAATTTATTATGAAAGACCGACTCAAATATAAAGAGTATCTCGGATCAGTGCATTTCTCTGCTGAAGATGAAGTATTCTATGGGAAGGTAGAAGGTATCAACGATCTTGTTACTTTCGAAGGAACAACAGTGACCAAGTTAAAATATGCATTTGAGGAAGCTGTAAATGACTATGTGGATCTTTGCGCAGAAACAGGAAAAGAATTGTTTAAGTCTTTCAAAGGGAGCTTTAATGTCCGGCTGAATCCAGAATTACACTCCCAGGCATATGCTCGAGCTATGAAGGAGGGCAAATCATTGAATCAATTGGTGAAAGAGGCTATTGTGATGAAATTGGAGCAGAAAATGGGTAGTTGATTCTAACGGGCAGTGTTTATCGGCCCAACAATGGGCAAAGAGCCTTTACCGCAGTATAAGTATTTTGATTAATGACCTACTTTATTATCCCAAGGCGAATATATAAGTATCCACTTTTAAATGATCCTTTTGATTTTCTGTTTTTGATTCCTATTATAAAGTAGCCAACGCTTTAGACCCCAATTAATGTCCTAGATCAACCGGTCTTTGTCAATTAAATTGATTCATAGTAAGTTCAGACCCAGCCGTCACATAGCTCTGAATCATTTTGACTCCGCGATCCAGAATAAAAGGGAGTTCCTCTCTTTCTTTTGCTGACCATTCTCCGAGCACATAATCAATCTGCTGACCTGCGTAAAATTCATTCCCAAGTCCGATGCGCAGCCGGGGATAATCACGACTTCCCATTTTCTCTTCGATGTCCTTGAGCCCATTATGGCCCCCAGCACTACCTTTCTTACGCAATCGGCATGCCCCAAAATCGAGATGAATATCGTCCACCAAGACCAATACTTGTTCCGGGGAGCTCAACTTAAGTTTTCTTCCCCAATACGATACCGCTTTGCCACTAAGATTCATGTATGTTGATGGTTTCAAAACTACAAGTATCCTGCCTTTGTATTTCAGCTCCGCAACCCATCCGTATCTTTCATCCTTCCACTCCGCGTCCAGATCACGCACGAGCTGATCTGCCACCAGAAAGCCAGCATTGTGTCTGGTGTTTTCATACTTTGGTCCGGGGTTTCCCAGGCCGGTGATTAAAAACTTTTTATGGGTCATATTGAGTATTAACTTATATTTTACCTTCTGACACTGACGATTTAATTTCCAAAATTCACCCAGGTAAATTAGGCAATTGTGCACGCAAGAAGATTAGGCAAAAAAATTTGTTTCGGTTTTAACCGCTATAGTAATGATTAACTCCTTATTTTTGTTATACTTCTATATATATTTCATGACCAAATGGACGGTGGTTGAAGTCTAGTCCGTAAACAAAGAAGTCATTTAATCGATGGTTATTATATGGCTTTATAAAGAATAATATAAAATATCTCCTATGTTCCACAAAAGTATCTTTCAAGGAAAGATAGAATTTGATAATCCACGCAGTTATTCGAAAGGCCTTAAAATGTTTCGACACCGGGTTGACAATTATCATAAGTCCATCGAATTGATTTTTGAAGAAGATGAGATTTTCAACACTGAGGCGATGACGATGGTGATTCCAAGGACTGTCCTCAATGTAACGGAAAAAGCCTGGAAAACAACCGTGAGTCTGCTAAAATACACGGCCCAGTTTGCGATTTCAGGTAATATTGGCGCGTGGATGATCGAGGATGGAAAACTCATACACTTTGCATGGATCGAACCTAAAAGTGATAAAACAGTAGTCAAGAACTATCAGCAGGGAAAAAAGCTAAGTAATGTAGAAGGCAGAGAAAAAGAAGCGATGGAATTACTTTCTAACGCAATCGAAGGGTATGATAAACATTCGCAGGCTTACGAGCGTCGGGGATACCTGAATTACATCATTAAAAATTTCCATGATGCTGAACGTGATTTTACGAAAGCCATTGAATGGGATGACTCCAATGCAGCAGCATACCTTGGGCGGGCACGACTCAAGATGAAAAAAAATGATTACAAAGAGGCACTGGAGGATCTCGAACTGTGTATCAAGCATTCACTAGCATTACAGGATATTCACTGGCATGCAAGACGACTCAAAGCAGATTGTCTCATGCACCTGGAAGAGTATCAGAATGCTGAATTCGAATTGCGGTTTTTCAATAAGCGTGATTTTGGTCCCGACAGCCGTAATAGCCGGCATGTGAAAGTATCTCTCTACAAATATGCCCTCGTTCAGAAAAAAATAGGAAATGAAGACGGTGCTCTAAACGCGCTTAAGGATGCTCTTGAGATTGATTCGAAAGATCAGAAATATGTGACAGATGGAGACATTTATGTTGAAATGTCACTAAGCAAGAAAGCACTAGGCAAAAATGGGCATTTAGCCGATCTAAAAAGGGCCGTAAAACTTGGAAATACCCGTGCCAAAGGAATTCTGGAAAACAGATAGAAACGCATGGTCTTGTGTCTATTTGTTGTTTGGCATTTACTGTTAGAGTCGTAATTAATTGTGGCTGTATAAGGATGGTTAAGATTGAGAGACATTCGATGAATTCTGAAAAATAGATCGCCCGTGCGGCTCGTTGTGATATCGATGAAATACCTGTGGATTATAAGCAGCTTAATGATTATCGGATGTGGTTCATCCGGAAGTTTGATGAAGAAACCGGCAAATACTTCCATCGTCCTGGAAGATTGCCTGAAGTTATTCCAAAATGAGAAATGGTCAGAAACCCTTGATTGTATGGATCAAATACCTGACTCCAGCCAACATCAGGCATATTTCGACCTAAAGGGGACTGCGCTGATGCGATTAGGCCGGATAAAAGAGGGAATTACTGCTTACCGCCGCGCGATTGACCAGGACGTCAAGCACGAAAATCCTTATCTATATTTTAAATACGGCGAATCTTTGTGGCGCGATCACCAGTTCTTGCAATCAGGAAAGGCAATGAAGGTGTACCTTAAGTCGGTCGAAAATCCGCAACCAACCGTACGCGCAAAAGCGGAACATTACATCCGTAGTTCTTCAGTTGCAGACAGTTTATATCGAATTCCCAGGGAATTTAATCCGGTGCTTTTATCAGACTCACTCAATACGGCAAATGATGAATTGGGTATCAGCATGACCTATGATCGTCGCAACCTTATCCTGACCCGACGATCTGATCAGGAGGATCTTTATCAGAGCCAGCTGCGCCAAGGTAGTTGGGTGAAAGCGACGCCTATTCATTCGCTTAACACGCCGGATAACGAGGGTGCTGCATCCTTATCAGGTGATGGAAATTTATTGGTATTTACAGCATGTAACCGACCCGGTGGTTTAGGTTCTTGTGATCTGTATTTTTCAGCGAAGAATGAAGCAGGATGGAGTAAACCGAAACTTTTGCCTGGGGTCAATTCTCGCTACTGGGATTCACAACCCACCTTGTCTTCGGATGGCCGGGCCCTGATTTTCAGTAGTGAACGTCCGGGTGGACATGGGAAAAAAGATCTTTGGTTGACCGTGCAAAGTGAGACGGGTTGGATTCAACCCATCAATCTGGGGCCATCGATCAATTCACCAGGCAATGAAGAAAACCCATTTCTTCATTCTGATGAATTTACGCTGTACTTCACTTCAGATTATTGGCCGGGATTTGGAGGGCGGGATCTGTTTATGGCACATCGAATCCGGGGGAATGAATGGTCATTGCCTCAAAACCTGGGATATCCAATCAACAGTATAGAGAATGAAGAAGGAGTGTTTATCGAATCTTCGGGCCAAAAGGGCTTCCTGTCATCTGCACGGGCAGGACAGTTCGATTTATACAGTTTTGAAATGGATAGGGCGATCCGACCCCGGCCGGCTTTGATGTATGAAATGATCGTAGTCGATTCAACATCCAATTTACCGCTCAAAAGAGTTTCAATTAACATCTATGACTGGACAAGTGACCGGTTGATCCGTTCAGTATATACCGATCCGGAAGGTTACGCCGCATTTCTCATCAGTGGTGACCGTGAATATGGAATTACGCTGACTCATGAGGGGTATTCATTTCTTTCATATAAAAGGCAGATGGAGAATGAAATAAATCACGACATTAAAGATACCATTCGCCTTGTGCCTGTCTCTGAAAGTAAAAGTATAATTTTGGAGAACGTTCACTTTGCATCGGGAGAAGCTCGCCTATTGAAAGCATCCAGTGTAGAACTGGATCAACTGGTTGAATATTTGATACTGAATCGGACGTTAAAGATCTCATTAACCGGACATACGGATAATGTGGGACAACCCGATGATAATCTGACCTTGTCCCAGGCCCGTGCTGATACGGTAAAAGCCTATTTGGTGGAACATGGCATAGACAGCGACAGGGTGAAGGCCATTGGGATGGGAGAAACTCAACCGGTGGTTTCGAATAATACGCCGGAAGGGAGGCAGAAAAATCGCAGAACTGAAATTATAATTCAAAGGGATGGCTATTAGCCGAACAGATGAAGGAGAAGTCTTTATGGTGCGGAATGGTGTGCCAGGTGATCGTGTATCAGCTGTTTTGACGAGAAAGAAAAAAGGGCTCTGGACTGGGATTGTACAGGAATTTATAAAATTTTCCGAGGATCGGGTAGATCCACCTTGCATACATTTTGACCACTGCGGAGGATGCAAATGGCAGGATCTCAACTATGCCAAGCAGATTGAACTCAAGGAGAAAACCGTACGGGACGCCATGGAACGTATTGGCAAGTTGACAGTTGAAAATTTTTATCCGATACTAGGCTGTGAAGAGATTTACGAATACCGAAATAAACTGGAATTCACCTTTACCGATCAGCGATGGCTAACGGAAGAAGAAATGAATAGTACTGAACATATTCCCGAGCGGCAAGCACTTGGCTTTCACCGTCCGGGTCGATTTGACAAAATACTGGACATACAGGAATGCCTTTTACAACCTTCTCCATCCAACGAGATAAGAAATTTTATCAAGGAAAAAGCTATCGAATACGAGCTCAGCTTTTATAATCCGAGAAGTCAGCAGGGGTTTTTACGAAATTTGATTATTCGTACAACAGAAACCGGTGACCTTATGGTGGTATTGGTAGTGAAAGAAAAAGACATGGATGCAATCCAACGTATATTAACAGCTGTAGCGGAGGCATTTCCTTCGATTACATCCCTTCAATATGTGGTCAACCCAAAGGCTAATGATAGTATTTTTGATCTGGAGGTGGAAGTATTTCAGGGAGAACCCTACATTACAGAATCCCTGGGTGAGAAGATCTATCACATAGGGCCTAAATCCTTTTTCCAAACCAATACACGACAGGCCCGGCGGCTTTATGATGAGGTAGTGCGTTTGGGTGAATTTTCTGAAAATGAAACAGTTTATGATCTTTACAGCGGGTTGGGCAGCATAGGAATTTATCTGGCTGACAGAGTAAAAAAGGTCATAGGCGTAGAAGAAATAGGTGAAGCCGTAGAATGGGCGAAAGTAAATACCGAGTTGAACCAAGCCGAAAATTGCTCCTATTTTCAGGGAGATGTGCGACATATACTTACACCGGAATTTATACAGGAACATGGAGCACCGGACACTCTGATCGTTGATCCTCCACGAGCAGGTCTCCATCCGGATGTCGTTAATTTCATACTAAGCCTTGAACCAAATAAAATCATTTATGTTAGTTGTAATCCAGCGACACAGGCCCGGGATCTGGCAGTGTGGGCAGAAAAGTACGACTGTATAGCCATGCAGCCGGTAGACATGTTTCCCCATACCAGCCATATAGAGAACGTGGCACTGTTGCATTATAAAAAAGGATAATAAAATGGCAGAGCACAGTGAAGAAGTATTACGTGATTTTCAGAGTCAGTATAGCCGGTTCAAATCCATGCTTATAGAAGCACAGGAAGTGATCATGGATAATGCGGTCTCGGACTTCCCGGTATTTGTATTTTCGAAAACTTTGCCCGAACTGGGGGTACAGCTTTACGAATCTCAGGATCTGATCCGGGATTGGTATGTACATGCGACTTCACTGGAAGAGCTGGTGGCTAAGAATGTAGTAGATTCCTCCCGGGTAGAGGATTTCAAAGAGGTTTATAAGGATCCGCATTCTTATTTCTGCATCCTGGTTATGGATGAACAGACTGCTCAATTTGCGTTTCCACCGATCAAAGGCATTCCGTTTTCGGATAATTGAATGGAGATCAATTGGTGACGGGCTGCAGCCATTTGGCACTAACAACGAAGGTATTGCCTTAGAGATGTTTTGGTTCTATAAGCTATTAGTTATTATGTTATACCTATCCCCTGCTGCTTTTTGCCGCTATTTACTGAAGCCACATCATATCAATTTTTTATTTTTACACCTATGAGAGTTTTAATAATAGAGGACGATCCCACTTTGAATAAAAACATCAGCGATGCACTGACTGCCGAGGAGATCGTTTCAGAAAGTGTTTTTGACGGACTGTTAGCAGAACGGATGTTGAAGAAAACAACTTTCGATTGTATTATCATGGACGTTAACCTACCAGGTAAAACAGGATTCGACCTGTGCCGGGATTTCAGAGCGTTTAATACCGAAACGCCTGTTTTGATGCTTACTGCCTTTAGTGAGTTGGAAGACAAGGTGAAAGGATTCGACTGTGGGGCGGATGACTATCTGACCAAACCTTTTTTTATGAGGGAATTGGTCATGCGGGTCAATTCACTCGTGAAACGAAGCAGAAATAATAATTCCACTCCTGAAAAAAACAAGACTATAACGGCATACGACATCACCATTCATCTTGCACAGAAAAGAGTTTTCAGACAAGGGGAGGAAATTTCGCTAACGCCAAGAGAATATCAAATTCTGGTAAAGCTTTGCAAAAATAAAGGAGAAGTGCTTTCAAAAAGCAAACTGATAAAGGAGATCTGGGGTAGTTCGTTTGAAGCAAACACCAATATTATTGAAGTGTACATCAATTTTTTGAGAAACAAATTGGATAAGCCATTTGGGAAAAACAGTATAAAAACGAAAGTCGGTTACGGTTACTATCTTGATGCAGAATGAAAATAAGAAACAAAATACTTATTTACTTTTCAAGCACCGTAATTGCTCTTTCCGCCATTTCGCTAAGTCTTATTTATATCCTTTTTTCAGAGTACAGGGAAGAAGAATTCCAGCAGCAACAGAATGAAAAAATAAAATACACGATAGGGCTGATCACGGAATTTAAACAGATGAGCGAGGAGTTGGCACTATTAATGGACGCTCAGGACATCCACGACTTTTACGATGAAAAACTACTGGTTTTTAATGGCCAGAAAGAGTTGATTTTTTCAAGTCTGGATTCTTTGCCGATAGCCGGCACAAGTAAAATACTCACTGAACTTTCGCCTTCGAACCGATGGATAGAAACCAAAGAAGAGAACTACGATCTGGTGGGCATATACATTGAAAATAAAGGAAAAACTTATTTCGGTATCAGCAAAGCCTTCGATGCTTATGGCTATTCCAAATTGCATTTTCTCCTGAATGTCCTGATCGGCATATTTGTCGCTATATCTGTAATCGTAACACTTGTAGCTCTTTACCTCTCCAACATAATTTCAAAGCCAATCACAAGACTGGCAGAAAACCTGAATAAATACGATCTCGCCAGTGAAAAAGCGATTTTATTAAAGCCGGATACTACTTCCTATGAACTTCAACATCTTACGGAAAGATTCAATGAGCTTTTGAAAAGAACAGAAGAAGCTTTTGCTTTTCAGAAAAATGCGATCCATCATATATCTCACGAACTCAAAACGCCTGTCGCCATTTTGGTATCTGAACTTGAAACAACCATGACTTATACCAATATAGATGATATAAAATCTGTTTTGGACGATCAGATAAATACAGCAAAGTCATTGGGGGAAATCATAAATGTTTTTCTGGAAATTTCAAAGATTGAATCCGGCCAGCAAATTCCCAAATCAAGGATGAGAATAGATGAGATATTATTTGACATCATGGATGAATTGAAAATTATTTATCCACGTTTTCATTTTGAGTTAAACTACTTCCCTATTGAATTTGAGGAAAACAGGCTAATTATAAAGGTCCACAAAATGCTGATAAAGCAAGCGCTCCAAAACTTACTGATCAATTGTATCAGTTACGGAAGTGAGCAAAAAGCAAATATCAAAATAGACTGCTCGTTAAACAACAAACTGATTATATCTATCACCAATGTGGGTGAAATCGTTGCCAAAGAAGAAGAAAAATACCTATTCAATCACTCTTTCCGGGGAAAAAACAGCCGGGGGAAAATAGGTTTTGGGTTGGGACTGGTATTGGCTAAAAAGATTATAGACTTTCATTCCGGAAAAATCTCTTATTACAGTGCTGCCAATGATCTGAACATTTTTGAAGTCCGGATACCGCACAGTTAATTCATCTTGAAAAGAATGCAAAGTTCCCACGTAAACCTACCAAAGGAGCTCTCAATAATGCACCGTAATCGCACGTATTAAGTTAATATTTATGTGCTTTAAGGTGTTTTTAAGGTTACTGTCCTGATTTTTGTGCGTCAATAAGCAAGAACAGGTATGGCCATTCATAAATGGATTAGTTTTCTATTCATAATTACATTATTTCCTATTTCAGCGTTTTCACAAGACAGCCTAAAGCTCAGCCGTGAACAATGTGAAGCCATTTTTCTGGAAGAGAATTTACTGTTGATCGCCGAAAAACTCCAGATTTCCCAGGCTGAAGCGATGGTATTGCAAGCAAGCCTGTGGCCCAATCCAACTTTTGAAATTGATGAAGTGAATCTCTGGGCGACGAAGAGACAACTTGCCGTTTTCGGTGATGAACTGCAAGGATTTAACGGTGGAAGATTTGGACGAAACCAACAACTCAGTTTCTCGGTTGAACAATTGATCCTCACAGCAGGCAAGCGTAAAAAACTAATGGCTCTGGAACAGGTGACGGTGGACAAATCCAAAGAATATTTCGAGGAACTATTACGTAATCTGAAACTTGAATTTCGCGGTCAGCTTACACAACTGCAGTATCTGCAGTTAAGCACTTCCATTTACCAAAATCAGCTCAGATCAGTAAAAGAGATGACCCAATCTTACCAAAAACAGGTTGACGCTGGCAATATTCCCAAAGGAGAATACATCCGGTTAAAAGCACTAGAGCTTGAGATCTCCAAAAACATAAATGACCTTAAAAAAGAAATCAACGAAGCGCAAAAAGAATTGAAATTGCTGATGAGGCTGCCTTACGGTGTACACCTTGAAGTTACGCCGGAAGGTTACTTAAAAAATGCGGATGAGTTTGATTCCATGGATCTTCCCGAGCTCCTGGATATGGCAAGGGAATTTCGCCCCGATCTTAAAATAGCCGGATTGGAAGAAACCTATTTTACAAAACTCCGGGATTACGAACAAGCCCGCCGGGTGCCTGATGTTACCTTAAAAGCAGGATACGACCGGGGAGGAAACTTCCTGTACAATTTCATTGGGTTTGGCGTAGCTATAGATATACCTGTTTTTGATCGCAATCAGGGAAACATACAGAGTGCGCAGATCGGCATGGAACATTCCAGAATTCTTTATCAACAAAAGGAACTGAGTCTGGAAAATGAAACCGTACTGGCATATCAGAACCTACGGGATGCTATTGAATTCTTTACCGGAATCGAAGCTGATTACGATGCCACACTCGATGAATTACTAACAATCTACACCAGAAATTTTATTAATCGAAATATCAGTCTCCTTGAATATCTCGATTTTTTTGACGCTTATCTGGAGAACAAAGCAATCATTTTAGATGCTGGAAAAGACGTCCATGAGAAAGCAGAAGAATTGAATTATGCCATTGGAATGGATGTGATCAATTAAAACCAAACAAAATGAAAATAATACAACAGATAGTATGGATTGGTCTGATCGCAATATTCCTTGCCGGATGTGAGGAAACCAAACCCGAAATAACGACAAAAAGTGAACGTTACTGCATTGATGAAAATTTCAAACAATATGTATGGTGCAATAAGGGACAAGTTTTTAACTCTGCTATTATAAAAAAAAATGTGCGGGACATTTATATTAATACCTGTAATGATTTTTACTATCAAAAAGAGGGAATGGCTTTATTTAAGCCTATAAATAAAATACAGATTCTTATAGAAAAATATACACAAAGATTTTCATCAAAAACTATTGGCGTCCACATAAGGAGAACTGATAATACTGAATCAATACAAAACAGCCCTCTTGAATTGTACATCCATCAAATGAATGTTGATTTGAGCCTGGATAAAGAAGTTGATTTAAAGGCTGGAATGATAGGCGCTATGATTGATTTATATTGCCTGGCTAAATGTTCAAAAATTTATGGATCGTACTGGAGTTCATTTTCAGAGGTAGCGGCAAGAATAGGAGATATCCCTCTTAAAGTAATAAAGAAAGCTTGAAAAAGATCCTTATTCTCAACCCGCATTTCCCGCCTTCCAATCTTGCTGGAGTACATCGTTCACGATTGTTTGCACAGCATTTGCCTGCCTTTGACTGGGAGCCAACTGTATTAACAGTACATGAAGATTATTACGAAGAGAATTTAGATTGGAACCTCGTCAAACTTTTGCCGCCGCAGTTACGGGTAGAAAAAGTAAAAGCATTTAAAATCACGAGGCCCCGATTAGTGGGTGATATTGGTTTACGGGCTTTTTTTCAATTGT
>CAJDXA010000157.1_pt1 | contig 12144 bp, 7 predicted proteins | sample 7391711 | NCBI WGS metagenome assembly CAJDXA01 (sample SAMEA7055748, study PRJEB34461) | soil metagenome | biome: terrestrial ecosystem; feature: Peninsula; material: soil | place: Antarctica | collected 2016
ACATAGATGGCTGTGGTTAAACGAGAACAATAAAAAACAGGAATATACAATAATTTAAAAGCGATGCTTATTTTGTTTCAGTATCTTAAAATCTGAAAAATTAATTTACAACATATATTTATGTAAGTAATACCGGATGGTATAAATTTTTATAACCAATAAAGTTTAGTAAATGATCAAACAGAACAAAAAAGCATCTTCATTATTGGATAAAAATTTATCAGGTGAGGTTTCTAAACAGGAAGAAATGAAAAATATATTTCTTCCAAATAATGAATTGAGAAAAAAGACATCATCCCTTGAAGAAAATCAGTATCGTATTAAGCGTCGGAATTTTCTTGGTATGGGGTTGTTTGGATTTGTAGGGACAACGATACCATCAATATCTGCTATAACTCTAGCAACGAAGAATAAGCTAAGTAATACGAAAGTTGGCAAATTTGTAAATAGGGTAGAAAAAACATACTGGGATCGCACTGATAGGTTTGAAGATAAGGTGAATTTACTTCAGTCTGCATGGGAAGAGAAAAATTATCGTGTCGTACGTGCATTGACAGATTCTTTAAGGACTTCTTGTATGCAAGCCCAGATTGAGGAAGAAAACCCGGGAGCTCCGCTTTTAGGATCATCTCAATTCGAAAAGGTCGAATTACTTCCAGACCATTTGAAGATATGGGCGAAGGGATGGCAGTATTATAAAGCATTAGACGTTTTAGTGACTGGGAACGAACAAAAACCTGGCCATGAAGTACCAATACTCGGATATCCTTTGACTTCAACTCCTAATGATCAATTTATTAGCAATGAGCCAATTGAAGTACTGCTGGCATTTCCAAGCGACCAAATAAATTCTCCTAGCCGGGAAATCCGGGTTGCTCAGTTGGAGCATGGCATTTTAAAAGAGATAACTTCCCAAGTATTTGACGAAGTACGACGTGGAAAAGAATGGTTTTGTAAACTAATTTTCCTTGCTCAAAGTAAAAAAAATCAGTCATTTCTTATATTTTATGGAAATCCTGATGCTGAATTACCGGAGTATGAAAGTGATCTGGTGACTACAGGAGAAAAGGTTGGGCTGGACATTGAAAATGATTTTTTTAAAGCATCGCTATCCAGGCAACATGGACAGCTTGAAAAGATGACATTAAAACGAGAGCGTGGAACGCATCTTTATGCCGGAGGCGAAGGTCATGGAGAACCAGCCGGCATTGACTGGGCACATGATTACGTAACTGAAGGATCATTCCAGAAATTGAGGACTACCTTATGGGATGAATGTCCTGACTACGAGGTAGTAAAGGGCCCTGTTTGCACCATCGTTCGACGATGGGGATTCCCCTACTCACCGGTTCATCCATTATTTTCTCCAAGCAGACTTAATATGGATATCGAATATCGATTTTATGCAGGATTACCCTACTTTAATAAGTCTGCCCAGATGACGGCACTAAAGGATTTTGAAGCTGCAGCTCTTCGGGATGATGAGTGGGTCTTCACAGGTCAAAGTTTTAACGATATAGTATGGATCGGACCTGACGGTAAGGTCAGAATAGGTGAAGTGGATTCAGAATTTAAAGACGATCTATGGGGTGTTGGCTTCTATCATAAGGATACAAAGGATTCTTTTATTGGGCTATTTCTGGAACATACAGCTGAAGGTATCCCAGAACTCCGGCATTCAGCATCGCCCATGATTAATTACGACTGGCATGGAGCAGTATGGGCCCGTTACCCATTACATGACAAACTAGTACCTGCTGGCACGGTATTGCATCAAAAGAACGCATACGTCACACTTCCTTTTACCAGGGAGGACGGACCGGCTATGATCGAAGAATTACATCATAGGCTCAAGACTCCTTTGGTTGCAAAGGCTGGTCAAAGCATATCAAAAAGTTATGTTGCGAAGGAAGCTGCAGACCAATTAGCACGGCGGGGAGAAGGAGGAGACAGCACGATATCGAAAAAGCTATTGTGGGAAGCTTTAGGAGATGTGAAGGATCCTCAATTATATACGGCAGACATAAGCATAGTAGATCTTGGATTAGTTTATGATATAAGTGTTCGGGGAGATTTGATAAAAGTGGTACTTGCGATGCCGCATCGTGGGCGTCCTGTTGGTACTTATTTTGAATACGGCTCAAATGAAGTGCATTCTAAAGTTTCCATGAGTATCCCAGACGCATTACGAAGAGTGCCCGGCGTGCGTGAAGTGAAAGTGGAACAAACATGGTATCCCATGTGGAATTCCAATCGTCTCACAGAAGAAGGACGAAGGAAATTGGGACTATAATACCCATATTTATTTTAGCAATATAACTTTTAATTTCATTGAAGGATTCATATCCTATTTTCACAAGAGAAATCCTAATGGAAATAAAGATACTTAGGATCGTTTATTATATGAAACATTCAATTATGCAAAATCGATAATCGAAATGACCTATTGGCATATATATGCAATATTTATAATAACAGTTAATGCATTTTTCATTTCATGTAGCGGAAAAATACCGGACAAAGACTGGAGTGTTTATGGGGGGAGTAATGACCAGATAAAATATTCTAAATTAAGCCAAATTGATACTAATAATGTTGAAAGCTTAAAAGTAGCATGGACTTATCGTACACAGGATGCAGAACCATCCAGTCAAATACAGGTAAATCCAATCATTGTTGACAACATTCTTTATGGAGTTTCTCCTCAATTGAAACTTTTTGCAGCAGATGCTACAACAGGAAAAGAAATGTGGGTCTTTAATCCATCAGAATTCGAGCAAAGTTTATATTTTTCTGATACTCTGGCAAGCAGAGCTGGAGGTCGCGTCAATTACGGGATCAATGCATGTAGGGGAGTTGCTATGTATAAGGGAAAGAATGATAAAAGCATGATTTTTTATACAGCAGGCCCCTTTCTATATAGTATAAATGCTTTTACAGGAGAACCTATGTTGCCTTTCGGAAATAACGGGAGACTATCCCTATACGACCATCTTGAATCGAACAGGGATATTCAACATCTACGGGTTACATCTACTTCTCCGGGTATTATTTATAAAGATTTGATATTTGTAGGTACGAGTCTTTCCGAAGGCGAGGAAGCTGCACCAGGGCATATTAGAGCGTATAATATACATAATGGTGATCTTAAGTGGATTTTCCACACGATACCAAAACCTGGAGAAGAAGGCTATGAGACATGGGAAGATCCTGAAGCATACAAATACGTTGGTGGTGCCAATGCATGGGGTGGTTTTAGCTTGGATGAAGAAAGAGGTCTCGTATTTGCAGCAACCGGCACTTCGAATCCAGATTTTTATGGAGGTAAACGTAAAGGTGATAACCTATTCGCCAACAGTGTATTAGCTTTGAACGCAGATACTGGAGAAAGAATCTGGCATTATCAAACCATACATCATGATCTTTGGGATTGGGATTTGCCTACTGCTCCAATTTTGGTGTCTATTAAAAAAGAAGGAAAAAAGGCAGATGCAGTTGTACAAGTTTCTAAACAAGGATTTATTTATATGCTTGATAGAATAACTGGGGAACCCGTTTATCCTATTGTAGAAAGAGCGGTTCCGTCGGAAAGTGAGCTTCCCGGTGAGCAAGTCTCTCCGACACAACCATTTCCAACATTTTTCGAACCATTTGTCAGGCAGGGTATTACAGAAGCGGATCTTAACAAAAACCTTCCTGATTCATCTTACCAGGATATTAAACGAAGATTTTCAACCTATAAGTCCGGGGAAATGTTTACTCCTCCGACAATAAGAGGAACTCTTACTTTGCCGGGTTTTGATGGAGGCGCAAATTGGGGAGGACCCTCTTTCGATCCAACTACGGGAATATTATACATTAATGCTGCTGAAATGCCTTGGATAGTAACTATGGAAGAAACTAAGGAAGAAAATACTCAAACACATACTCAGACTAATTTACAAGCTGGTAAGGCCTTATATTCTACTACATGTAAGGGCTGTCATGGTCCTGAGATGAAAGGAGTCGGCGATTTCCCAGCGTTGATTGACCTTGAAAAAAAGTACACAGAAGAAGAATTTAAAAGCATAGTTACATATGGAAGAAGAATGATGCCATCCTTCAAATATTTAAGTGAGGAAGAAAAAACTGCTCTTGCTTCTTACATTCTGAACATAGAAACTAAACAAAAGGAAAAATTTATAAACGTTACCAAAACAAGAGATCCTTTTTATACAGCACCTTATAAGCTTAAAGGAATTAAACAATTTCTTTCCCAAGAAGGATATCCTGCCATATCACCTCCTTGGGGTACCTTGAGTGCTATAGATCTGAATTCAGGAAAAGTAGTTTGGAAAAATACTTTAGGTGATTATCCTGAATTGAAAGCAAAGGGTATCCATTCTGGTACTCCAAATTTTGGTGGGTCTGTTGTAACCGCTGGTGGATTAATATTCATTGCCGCTACCAGAGATGAGAAGCTTCGTGCTTTTAATAAAAGAACGGGTGAATTATTATTTGAGACAACATTACCTTATGCAGGTTACGCAACACCATCAATTTATAGTGTTAATGGGAAGCAATACGTGGTCATTGCATGTGGAGGTGGTAAGATGAGAACGAAGTCAGGAGATGCTTATGTAGCCTTCACCTTGCCTGACAATATCAGTGAATAACCTGATCTGCTTTCATTTTTCATGTTTGAAAAATCACAATATTTATCGCAGTCCCTTTCATCATTGCAGAGTTAATATGTAGTGCAATTTGGCTCTCATCTTCGACTGATCTTACTCTTACAAACTTGATCCTTTTGAGCTTTCTAATATAATTGATAATTATAATAAAATGTAACAATAAAATATCGAGATATAAAGAGAAATATTATAATTGTTATATCTTTAGCTAAGATCGTATTAATAAAATTAATCTATGAAGCGCAGAGAGATAATTAAACAATTAGGAATACTTCCGATAGCTGGAAGTGTTATGGCGTCAGGTTCTATTTTGGGCAATTCACCAGGAGTATCATCTTTAGCGTCTAAGCTGAATCCCGGAGACAAAACAATTTATGATGGTCTGGGAGTGGTTCCGATCATCAACTGCCGGGGGACATTTACCATACTCGGCGGATCTACCGAACGTCCGGAAGTATTGGAAGCCATGGAAGCCTCTTCCGGATATTTCGTCCAATATGACGAACTCGCGATGGGAATAGGCAAACGTCTTGCCGAAATCACCAAAGCGGATTGGGGTATCGTGACTTCCGGATGTGCTGCAGGCTTGAAACTCGTGACAGCCGCATGCCTAACAGGTGGTAATCCCGAAAAACTTCTTCGGATACCCAATCTGGAAGGATTTGAGAAAACGGAAGTAATAATTCCACGGAGCTCTCGCAACGTATACGATCATGCCGTCCGCAGCATTGGTGTCAAAGTTATAATGGTGGACACACCTGAAGAACTGAAATCGGCCATAAACCCTGCGACGGCGATGATCTACATAACAACAAATCGGCATAACGAGACGGGCCAGCCACTTTCACTGGAAGTTATCAGTCAGATTGCAAAACCAGCCACGGTGGTAGCTTATAGCGGAGGAAAAGCCATCTGCGGTCCGCAATGTGCCGGAATCCTTTTGGGTGATAAGAATCTTTTAATGGCCGCATGGCAGGCAGGTTCGCCCCATCATGGCCCTGGCAGAGATAACAAGGTAGGTAAGGAAGAAATGCTGGGTATGCTCGCTGCGGTGGAAGCCTGGACGACACGGGACCATAAAGCAGAATGGAATACATGGCTCGCTTGGCTTGATGAGATTTCGTCCAAGGTATCAAAGATCAAAGGTGTGACCACGGAAGTGACCCAGCCTGAGGGACTCAATAACCGAACTCCAAGATTGCTCATAAAATGGGATCCGGATAAATTGCATATTACCGGAGAAGAAATCGCCGAAGTAGTCGCCAGAAGCAAACCCAGAATCGCTATAGGAGCAAATACAGAAGAGAAAGGAACATCCATAAATATCACACCGAGCCAAATGCGGCCAGGCAATGCCAAAGTGGTGGCAGACCGGTTATACGAATTACTCTCGGAAAAAAGAGATCCTCTTTCCGATGAAATGAAGACGCCAAAGGGAGATGTAAGCGGGTCCTGGAACGTTGAAATGGAGTTTTTTGCCGGTAAGAGTAAACATATGTTCTTCCTTGAGCAGGAGGGAAATTGGGTCAAGGGTAGTCATCAAGGCGATTTTTCAACGCAAGAGATTGCGGGAATGATAGAAGGGGATAAACTCAAGCTGCGCAGCCATTATAGTATCCCAGGAGATTCAATCTATTATTGGTTCTCTGCCAAAGTAAATGGAGACACGCTCGCTGGATCCGTTTTTTTAGGAGAATATCTTACCGCCAAATTCACTGCCCAGCGGACATCCTACAGACAAGGGAATGAGCGGATAGTTATCCCTGGAGGACCACCATTGGCCACTTAATGCCACGAACCAAAACAACAGATTTAATTTTATGTAATGAAACAGTCAAAACATGAAATGAAATGGGGGCGCTTTGCTCTTATGGTCTTTTTACTGGTTTCACTAACCAGTTTACATGCGCAAAGATTTGACCTGCTTCTCAAGGGAGGGCACTTAATCGATCCAAAAAACAGCATCGACAGGCAGATGGACGTGGGCATTACAGATGGAAAGATATCTGCAGTTGCAGTTAATATTCCCGAAGAAAGAGCAGTGAAGGTTATCGATATTACTGGTTTATATGTTACTCCCGGGCTTCTGGACATGCACGGGCACGTCTTTATGGGGAATGAGTCCGGAGCATATATAGCAGATGGAGCCACCAGTGTAATGCCGGATGGATTCACGTTCCGGGCAGGAGTGACCACCATTGTTGATGCGGGTTCTTCCGGCTGGCGGAATTTTCCACTTTTCAAGAGTCAGACAATAGATAAGGCCAAAACGCGGGTATTGGCATTGCTGAATATTACCGGCAATGGGATGAGAAGCCGTTATGAAGAACAAAATTTGGAGGATATGAATCCGGTGATGACAGCTTATATGATAACCAAGCTATACCCGGATATTCTTGTGGGAATCAAGGCTTCGCATTATTGGGGCACATTCGAACAAGTCGATCTGGCTGTTGAAGCCGGAAATCTGGCCAAGGTGCCTGTCATGGTTGATTTCGGAGAGCATGATCCTCCAAATTCCATAGAGTCCCTCTTTATGGATCATCTTCGGCCCGGAGACATTTTTACGCATACCTATTCCTATGGTCCGGCGCAGCGGGAAACCATTGTGGATGAGAATGGGAAGGTCAAGTCCTTTGTATTCAAAGCACAGAAAAGAGGCATTGTTTTCGATGTGGGTCATGGTGGTGGTGCTTTTTCCTGGATACAGGCTGTACCCGCTACCCAACAGGGATTTAAGGCCAATACGATCAGCACCGATTTACACACACAGAGCATGAACGGCGGCATGAAGGACCTGAGCAATGTGGCCTCAAAATTTTTGGCCATGGGTTATTCCCTGCCAGAGGTAATTTATCGTGTAACCTGGGCACCGGCACAGGTGATTCACAGGGCTGATCTGGGCCATCTAACGGTTGGATCAGAAGCCGATGTCGCCGTATTCGATCTTCGTAAAGGAAATTTCGGATTCATTGACGTCCGTAATATAAAGGTAACAGGAGATGAAAAGCTGGAGGCTCAACTTACCATCCGGGCAGGAAAAGTGGTTTGGGACCTGAACGGCCTGTCAGCAGAGGATTTTAATGATAATTATTTACTGGATAAATAAACGTAAAGACACTTACTATGAAGCCAGGTAACATAATTTGTCTTTTCTTCCTTTTGCTATCCATTGCCCTACAAGGGCAGGAACTTGATATATTGATCAAAAACGGTCATGTCTTTGATCCCAAAAACGGTATCGACGGCCCAATGGACGTAGGCATTGCCGATGGAAAGATAGCAAGAGTCGAATCGAATATTCCTGTAGAAAAAGCTAAGAAAGTCATCGATGCGACCGGACTATTCGTTTGTCCGGGACTCATCGATATTCATACCCATGTTTTCGTGGGCACTACACCGGGTAAATTTGCAGATGGTGTCAATAGTGTATCTCCTGATGATTTCAGCTTTAAGGCCGGAGTTACAACGGTGGTAGATGCCGGAACCTCCGGGTGGCGAAATTTTCCGGAATTCAAAAAACAGGTTATTGACCAATCTAAAACAAGAGTACTGGCATTTTTGAATATTGCAGCTTATGGAATAAGCGGAACCGAAGTTGAACTTACAAAAATTGAAAAGACCCGTCATGATCTCAATGAAATGGATGTTGCCAAAACGGTGGAAATGATCAGGGAATATCCAGACATTATTGTGGGGGTAAAGATCGGTCACTTTGATGGAGACACCTGGGTACCTTTTGACAGGGCGATCGAAGCTGCTTCAGAAACGGACAGGCCTCTCTTTGTGGAATGCCACTTACCAGAATATAGCCTAAAGGATCAGCTCGACCGGATGCGCCCCGGTGATATCATTACCCACTCCTATGAACATATCGCAGAACGCACACCCGTGGTCGATAGCGAAGGTAATGTCTTGCCTTATGTGCTCAAAGCCAAAGAAAGAGGTGTTTTGTTTGATGTGGGTCATGGTGGCGCTGGCTTCTGGTTCGACCAGGCGGTTCCCGCATTGAAGCAAGGACTCTGGCCAAATTCTTTTGGCACGGACTTGCACCGTTTCAGTATGAATGCCGGGATGAAGGATATGCTGAATTTGATGTCGAAATATTTGAATATGGGAATGCCCTTGAATGAAGTGCTGCTCCGGGGAAGCTGGTATCCGGCCAGATCTATTAAAAGAGAAGATCTTGGCAACCTGAGTGTGGGAGCTGAGGCAGATGTGGTCATATTGGGCTTGGCAACCGGCAAATTCGGCTTTGTGGATGCTGCCAATAACCGGATTGATGGAGATCGTAAATTAACCGCTGAAGTAACTATCCGGGGTGGAAAGGTAGTATGGGATCTCAACGGAATATCAGCAAAAGCATACGTAGATTAATGAATTTGAAGGAAAGGAACACATGAATTCACATTTGAAAATAATCGCAGCAAATATTTTAAAATTGGTTTTAGCCCTTTTGTTGTTTGTTCTTTTCCAATGTAATTCCGGTACGGATAATTTCCTCCCTTCGGGAAGTATAGATAACGGGGGACTTTACCTGCCAAAAGGATTTGAAGCTCTTGTGGTGATTGATAGTGTCGGACGTACCCGGCATATAGCTGTAAATGACAATGGGGATATTTATGCGCAGCTAATGAATACTGAAAATGGAAAAGGAACTATTGGGCTGAGGGACACTGACAATGACGGTATAGCAGACAGCATCGTCCATTTTGGAGATTACCTGGATAAAGGTCGCGGTGCCACCGGTATTACCATTCACAACGGATACCTCTATGTTAGCTCAAGAAAAATAATCAACCGGACTAAGTTGAAGATAGGAGAATTGGTTCCAACCAATGAAACCGAAGTGGTACTTACCGATATGGATCCGAATGTAGATCGGAATTGGCACACTACCAAACCTGTTGCTTTTGATAACAAAGGAAATATGTACGTTCCTTTCGGTGCTCCTTCTGATGCTTGTCAGGACATTGAGCTATATGGTCCTGTGGGTATTCCCGGAGGGAAGGGCTTGGATCCCTGCCCTGAACTGGAAAATCATGCAGGAATATGGAGATTCGATGCCAACAAGACGGGAATGACGCAGGAGGACGGCCAACGATACGCTTCCGGTATCCGGAGCGTTGTCGGGATGGAATGGAACCCTCTTGATGAAAGTTTATACGCAGTAGGAAACGGAATCGATAACTTCCACACCTTATTTCCTGATTTATTCACTTCCTGGCAGGCTGCCGTTCTTCCTGCAGAAACGCTCTTGAAAATAACGGAAGGACAAGACTATGGATGGCCCTATGCGTACTTTGACCATATCCAGGGAAAAAATGTATTACAGCCAGGGTACGGTGGAGATGGACAAAAGATAGACAGAGCAATCAAATTTGATGTGCCAGCCATCGGTTTTCCCGGACATTGGGCTCCTATGGATGTCATGTTTTATCATGGAAACCAATTCCCGGACCGGTATAATAACGGAGCTTTTGTTGCTTTTCATGGTTCTACGGACCGGCCACCATATCCTCAGGCGGGTTTTATTGTTTGTTTTGTGCCTTTTGACAAAGAAGGAAAATCCACGGGCCAATGGGAAGTTTTTGCCGACGGATTTGCCGGAGTTGATACCGTGGCTAACACCAGTGATGCCATTTATAGACCCATGGGTTTATCAATGGGACCGGATGGCTCCCTATATATCAGTGAATCTAATAAGGGAAAAATTTGGCGGATCATGTATAAAGGAAATAAGAATGAATTCGGTGAGTCAGATTTAGCCACTATGGAAAAACGTAGGGAGTCGCAAAGCTATATTAGGGATCCGGATCTCGTAACAGATGTAATGCATGAAGGTAATACCCGCAGTGGCTGGATACTGTATAATACCTATTGTGCAGCCTGCCATCAGGGGAATGGAAAAGGGGACAACAATCGTTTCCCGCCACTTAAAGATACCGAATGGGTAACAGGGGATGAGGATCGCCTGATCGATGTTGTCCTCAATGGTCTTCAGGGAGAAATTACGGTGAATGAAAGACGGTATAATGGTTTGATGCCTCCACATCAACATCTCGATGATTTTGCCATTGCCTCTATTCTGACCTATGTCCGAAAGGAGTTCGGGAATGAAGCTTCCCCGATCAATTCCAAAAAGGTTTCTGAAATAAGACACATTTCAACGAACAAAGAAAAATGAGGAACAACCCTTATAAATTATAGAACAATGAAACGTAGAGATATCCTTAAATTAGCATCGTCTGCACCCGTAGCAGGAGCCATTGCAGGAAGTCTTGTCCCATTCCAATCGATGTTTGGCACAACTGTACCAAAATCAGCGTTAAAAAGAGATTTGATCAAAGAGCTTGGTCTGAGAACCTTTATAAATGCAGCAGGAACATATACGACAATGACTGCCTCATTGATGCAGGAGGAAGTGATGGAGGCTATCAACGCATCTTCCCGGGAATTTATCATGCTCAACGATGTCCAGGATAGGGTAGGGGAAAAAATCGCCGAAATGGTTCATTCCGAAGCTGCCATGGTAACTGCCGGAGCATTTTCTGCCTTGACCCTGGGTATGGCTGGAATATTGACAGGAACGGATCCCAAAAAAGTAAAGCAACTTCCCAAACAGTTACAGGAGTCCGGAATGAAATCGGAAGTCATCTTGCAGAAAGAACACTATGATGGATATGAACATGCCCTGGCCAATACGGGAATCACATTGATTCCCGTGGAAACGGCAAATGATGTAGATAGGGCAGTCAACGAAAAAACAGCCTCCATGCATTTTTTAAATTGCAACGCACTGGAAGGAAAAATCATGCATGAAGAATGGCTTCAATTAGCCAAAAAACATGAACTACCAGCCACCATAGATATCGCAGCCGACGTACCTCCGGTATCAAATCTTTGGCGGTTCAATGATATGGGATTTAGCTTTGTAACATTGTCCGGTGGCAAGGCAATCCGCGGCCCACAAAGTGCCGGAGTATTAATGGGAACTAAGGATATCATTACTGCAGCGAGGCTTAACAATTCCCCCAATGGAGTGACCATCGGAAGGGGCATGAAAGTAAACAAGGAGGAAATGCTCGGTATGTATGCAGCCTTGGATTATTATATAAATCAGGATCATGATAAGGAGTGGAAGATGTGGGAAGACCGCGTTGCCGTTATTTCCAAAGCAGTTTCCAAGGTTGGCGGCGTGAATGTTGACGTCACCGTCCCGCCCATATCCAATCATAGCCCCAAAATGAATATATCCTGGGCAAAGGATAAAACTAAATTAACCCGGAAGAGCTTAGGAGAAAAACTTCGGGAAGGATCCCCTTCTATTGAGGTAATCTCCTGGGGGATCGATGATTACAGCATAGATCTTACCGTCTTTATGCTAAATCCGGGACAGGAAAAGATCGTAGCAAAAAGATTGTATGAAGAACTATCCAATGCCTCTTCCTGAGATCGGTGTATAGTTTCC
>CAJDXA010000101.1_pt1 | contig 12129 bp, 13 predicted proteins | sample 7391711 | NCBI WGS metagenome assembly CAJDXA01 (sample SAMEA7055748, study PRJEB34461) | soil metagenome | biome: terrestrial ecosystem; feature: Peninsula; material: soil | place: Antarctica | collected 2016
AATTCCTGGAAATCCCTCGCCCTTTAGACTGGCTCGTGGTTATAGATGTATTGACTTTCCTGGGCATTATTTTAGCGACCTTGTTTAAAGGGAAGAAAATAACTGCATGGGCTGTCATACCATTTTAGGGGAAGGCGGCTATTATGCACCCGAACTAACTAAAGTTCTAGACCGTAGAGGAGAAGGCTATATAAAAGCTGTATTAATGAGCAAAGCGCCCTGGCAGCCGAGAGGAAGGCAAATGGTCGCTTATGGTTTTTCTGACGAAGAGGCAACTAACGTGTATGAATATCTAAAATGGATTGGAAACATCGATCTCAACGGTTTCCCACCAAAACCTGATTATAAATCAACTACCAACCCAAAAAAATAATTAATCAATGAAATACAAATCACAAAAAGTAGCGTATTGGTTTTTCGCTCTGTCCATGCTGCTGCTTTCCTTGCAGATAGTCTATGGCTTCATCATGGGTTTTGCGCATATGGGCTTTGACGGCCTGCACAAAGTAATCGCCTTTAACACCGCCAGGGCGGTTCATACAAACCTGTTGGTAATGTGGCTGCTATCCGGGTTTATGGGCGCTGCTTATTATATTATTCCGGAGGAAGCGGAAAGCGAATTGGTAAGCGTGAAACTCGCCTACATACAGTTGATTGCATTCGCACTAACCGGTGTCACTGCTATCATTGGTTTTCACTTCAATTATTGGGAAGGACGCAAATTCCTGGAAATCCCTCGCCCTTTAGACTGGCTCGTGGTTATAGATGTATTGACTTTCCTGGGCATTATTTTAGCGACCTTGTTTAAAGGGAAGAAAAACTACCACTGCTTTAGTATTGACAATGGGCTTGGTATTCGCGGCCTTGCTTTACTTGCCCGGAATGATTTGGTTTGATAACCAGACAATGGATTCGTTCTTCCGTTGGTGGGTTGTACATCTTTGGGTAGAAGGAGTTTGGGAATTGATTATGGGTGGTATTCTTGCATTCTTGCTGATAAAAATCACCGGGGTTGACAGAGAAGTGATTGAAAAGTGGCTGTATGTGATTGTGGGGCTAACTTTCATCTCAGGCATCCTAGGTACGGGCCATCACTATTACTTTATAGGAGTAGGAAAAGCATGGCTAATTGTAGGCGGCATCTTCTCCGCACTGGAACCCTTAGCGTTTTTGGGCATGGCTTTATTTGCAGTTGCCATGTACAGAAAGGGGGAGAAAAAACATCCAAATAAAATTGCCTTGAGCTGGACTTTGGGCACGGCAATCGTATCCTTTGTGGGCGCAGGCTTGCTGGGGTTGGCGCACACATTCCCTCAGGTAAATATGTACACGCACGGCACTTTGGTCACAGCAATGCATGGTCACCTGGCTTTTTGGGGCGCTTATGCAATGATCGTGTTGGCCATGATCAGCTATGCGATGCCTAACCTTACAGGACGCAAATACTATGACACCACTACCGGAACACTTGCATTTTGGTTATCTAATATCGGTATGGTGGGCATGACGGTCGCTTTCGGTGTAGCCGGTGTCGCACAAGTTTATCTGGAGCGGAAAATGGGATTGGAGTTTGGAGATGTACAAAAAGAAATTCAGGTTCACTTCTATATTCTCGTCACCTGTGCCACCATGTTTACTACAGGAATTGGCCTGTTTATCTATGAATACATTAAGTACGGCCGTCCGACAGACGAAGCACTGATTACCAGTACCAACTAAGACAACCTATTGTTCTTTGGCAATGAGGAATTCACAGTTTCTCATTGCCAAATTTTTTAAATACAATTAAATGAAGGAAGCGCCCTATTATCACGCTAGCGATAAAGAGATTGAAGTTTTTGAACATGCTAACAAAAATAAAATTCCACTGCTGCTGAAAGGCCCGACGGGCACCGGCAAATCGAGATTTGTTGAGTATATGGCCCATCAGTTAAACAAGGAATTAATCACCATTAGTTGCCATGAAGAAACTTCTTCTACTGATTTGATTGGCAGGTACATTATTAAAGGAGCAGAAACCGTTTGGCTCGACGGACCATTAACTACCGCTGTCAAACAAGGTGCTATCATATATCTGGATGAAATTGCAGAGGCGAGACCCGATGTGATTGTTGCCATACATCCTTTAACCGATCACCGGAGGGAACTGTATATTGATAAATTGGGTGAAAACATTAAGGCGCATGAAGATTTTATGTTGGTAGCCTCCTATAACCCCGGTTATCAAAAAGGATTTAAAGAACTTAAACCCTCTACGCGTCAGCGTTTTGTGGCCTTGTCTTTTGCCTACCCCGATGCTAAGACCGAAGCTACCATCCTGGTGAACGAAACAGGTATCGATGAAGACACGGCAAAAAAGCTGGTCAACATCGGCAATAAAATAAGGAATTTGAAAGAACTAGGATTGACGGAAACGGTTTCAACAAGATTATTAGTGGATGCAGCCAAGTTGATAAAAACAGGTTTACCCAAACGCTTATCAGTTAAAGTGGCAGTGGTAGAACCCTTGAGTGATGATGCCGAAATATTAGATGCTTTAATAGATTTAAGTACCCTGATGATCTAGGCAAATCCAAAAAAAATACAAAACATGTCGTTTGATGAATTTCTATTTGGCAAAGCTGCCGGCTATTTAAAAAAGAAAAAACTTGCAGCCCTTACGATTGAAAATCGAACGGCAAAGCTGGAACAGGTAAGGGATAAACTGACCATCATAGCCAGGGCACTGACCGGCAGCGCCATCGAGATATTTCCTGCGGAAAGGGAAGGGGGCTACAAAGGGAATAATTTCTTTCTTCCTACAGCATTCTCGCATTTTTCAACGCAAACAGAAAATGTCTCTTTTTACATTTTCAGAACATTGTATTTATCTGCACAAAAGAAACTGGCAATTAATTGGTTTGAAGCTATTGAACTAACTTTAGAAACAGCACAGCAAAAAGCAGCTGCACAATCAGATACCATTCTTGCTGATTTATTTGATGAATTTCCGACTACTAAAGAACTGTACCTTAAAATCAAAGAACAAATAGACTTGTTGGCCGCGCCAAAACGACCGGCAGACTATACCTGGCTCTTTGGTAAGTTGATGAAGGATAACATAGAAGCGACCTCTAACAATACCCTTAAAAATTTCTCCGATAAGGTAAAGAAGGCGATGGAATCTACTCCCGTCACTACAATAAAAGCCAAAGCAGTGGAAGAAGTGGTTAGTGTAGAAGTAGATAAAAAGCAACAAGAAGATTATGTGCTTACCCACAATTTTGAAAAGGTAGAAACAGCAGATGAATTCAGCGGCTCCTGGCGCGACTTTGACGGAGATGATGACTTACAAAAACATCAAAATGCCCTGGACGAATTGAACATGAAGTTTACTGTCCGCGTGGACGACACGGCGCATAGTGTGTACCAGAGCGACTTTCTTGAAAACACAACGGTATCGGAAAGTACAGATGGAGAGGCGTTGGATAAATATATCCCCTACGATGAATGGGACTACAGCAAAAGAGCCTACAAAAGAAATTTTTGTAAGTTGTATGCGCAACATCAACTCACTGAAGATGCTGATTACTACACCAATACCATTACTCAAAACGCAGGCATACTCACCGGTCTTAGAAAGATGCTGGCTAACGTCAACAATAAGCTGCAACAACAAAAACGGCAAACCCAGGGTTCGGAATTTGACATTGACAGCATCACAGATTTATTTGCGGAGGTACACTCCGGCCATACCCCTTCCGACAAGCTATACATCTCTACCCGGAAAAAGGAAAAGGATATTTCCCTGTGGCAATTTTGTTTGGCGAGATACTCAACGAATTCAATATCGACGTCTCCATTAATTGCTTCTATTCAAAAACCCGAAATTACTCCACCTATTTATCCCTCAAAGGCTTTGACGAAGACTGGAACAAATCAAAGTATAAAATAGGTGCGGTAGAGCCGGGAGGTTATACGAGAATAGGCACCGCCTTGCGGCATTCCGGAACCTTGCTGGACAAGCGACCCAACAAAAATAAATGGGTTATCCTCATCTCCGATGGCAAGCCGAATGACTTTGACCGCTACGAAGGCAAGTATGGCATCAACGATGTGGTGCAGGCATTAAGAGAACTAAATCAGAAATACATCAATGCCTATGCCCTCGCTATAGAAGCCAATGCGAAATATTATCTTCCGCAGATGTTTGGGCAAAATCATTACCAGATATTATCCTCGCCCCATGAACTACTCAGCTCGCTGGTAAGGCTTTATGAGAAGATAAAGTACCAATGCTAGCGCACAAAAAGAACATTTAACTACCAAACCTCCCACCCATGGAGCCGACTAAAATTAACTACAAAAGTATTTATTACCCTCCCGGAGGCATCCTGCTATGGATGATTGTTTTCTTAGAGCTCATCACTTTTGGTGTCGCCATCATTGCTATGGTTGTGCTCAGCAAAGACGAACCTGCAATATTTCATACTTCAAAACTTGCTCTGAATCCGATACTTGGCGCAAGCAATACCATAGTCCTACTAACCAGCGGCTTTTTTGTGGCCACTTCTTTGACGCAGTACAAGGAAGGGAACAACGCGAAATCAGCCTTCTTCCTCAAGTTTGCCATCCTCTTCGGTTGCCTTTTTGTGCTTATAAAAATGTTTGAATACTATCTCAAAATGGAGGCAGGCATTGGCTTAAGCAGCAATACTTTTTTTACTTTTTACTGGATGCTCACCCTTTTCCATTTGGCCCATGTACTGTTTGGGCTGGTGTTATTGGTCAGCTTTCTCATCAAGCTAAGCAGTAAGACTTGCAGCCTGGCCCTAGAAGATTTTGAAGCAGGCACCACCTTCTGGCATATGTGCGATTTGATATGGCTGATGATATTTCCTATTATTTACTTATTCTTTTAGCAATGAAAAGAAAGCATATCGTCACCCTCTTAATACTCCTGTCGCTCACCATCCTCACGGCCATAGTGGCACGGTTCCCGCAACTCCTTTTCTTGATTTTGGTACTCGGCGTCATCAAATTCCTATTGGTTGCCTTTCAGTTTATGGACCTCAAAAAGGCACATAACTTCTGGAAAGTCTCCTTGGTGTTTCTCCTACTGCTCATTACTTTGATAGTTGCAGTGGTGAAGTTTGCATAGCGCAAAGAGCGCATCAACGCCATAGCCATATAGAGTGAGGTAGCCCACAAAAAAAGCCATCCAACCCAATGAATGACCTTTCTCGCAAAGAAAAATCCCCCACCTACCCCCCCACCGACACACTATAAGTCCCCATCGACTCCAGCAGATTAGTCATCACAAGAATTGTAGCCGCAGGATTCCCATTAAGGTCGGCCATGGTGCGCATTTGCACCCCGCCTGGACTTAGCTGAACCGGAGTACCCGATGGCGCATCGGCCACCACGCGCAGGCTCAGTTCCATAGTAGAATCTCCGGTATTCGTAAACGTAATCCCACGCCCCGCTTTATACGTGACGGTTGCAATGGTAAGGTCTGCTTCACCCGGCACCGTTCCCGTATACACCGTTGGCCCTGCGGGGGCAGACGGACTATCATTCAGCACGTAATCATTATACCGCGCCGGGTCGGTATCCGCAAAAAGGCTCTTGCCAATGGAAGCCAACTCGCTCATATTCTTCCAAAGCTCATTGCCCAATGTGATGCGCTCTTGAGTGGCCACGTCGCGCAGTTCCACCGCTTCGTGCGCCGTATCTATCGCATCGTCAAAGCTGGTGTTGAGCGTGGTGAAGGCGGCGAGGTTAGCGTCCGTAAGTCCTTGATTGGCAAGGGCGGTTTTGTTGGCCGTTGCCACGCGCAGCACTCGCTTGGTAGCGCGGTAGAGGTCGTTGTCGGTAAGCTCTGTGATGCCTTCGAAGCCAAATGTTTTGTATTTCCGCAGGTCTTTAAATTGTATTTCTGCCATGTTGCGGATAGTGCGCACCGCTATCTCCACATTCCGGCGAATGCCATCTTTGGTCTGCGTTTTATCGCTCACATCGCCCAATAATTCCACGTCTGTGGGGTAGTCGTCAAAGGCATCGCGGGCATCGGTCATTAGTGCAATGCGCGGGGCATCTACGGCGCGGGTAGCAAAGGCTGCGCTATCGCGGGCAATGGAAATGGCCAGAAGGTCGGCGCGTTGCAGGAGGTCGGCGTCGCTCATCGTGTACTCTCTTTTTAATTCTTCTTGCATAATGATTGGTGTTTTCAGTTGGCATCAAAACTAATGCGCCGTTTTTATATTACCAAATACTGCTCAAAAGTATCCAAACAATGCCCAGTTGCCCCTTCCGAGCTTTCAGTAGATAATTTAGAGCCTCCAGTGGGTAATTTAGAGCCTCCAGTGGCTGAATCCGAGCCTCCAGTGAGTGAGTCCGAGGTGCTAGCGGATATTTCCGAGCCTCCAGCGGATGAATCCGAGCTTCCAGTAAATAAATCCGAGCCTTCAGCGGATAAATCCGGGCCTCCAGTTAATAAATCCGAACAATGTGTTGGACTACTGGAGGTTCTTTTTGGATAGCTGGAAGGGCGAGGGCTTTGGCGGGAAGAGAGAAATGTTTAGCAAAGTGCAGAATGGCTATTTCTTAAGAAAGAATGGGGATAACTATGCTTGGAAAGGGGGTAAATGAAAACGGCGAAGCTGGGAGGCTTCGCCGGGAGAGGGGAATGGGGGTCGCTATTTTATTTTCTTACCTCCTGCGTACATAGAAAGGCATTCCCAATGTTCGAATACCATTGGCTCACCAGTACATTTCACTTTGCACGTTACTTGTCCCACACTTCCATCAACACCGTAAATTATATCCGTAACGATGAATGTATTATCCCCAAGTGGGTGAACTGGCACAACAAAGTCTATTGAAGCATCATTTACACCTTCACTTTTCAATTGATTTTTGACAAAGTCTTTTGATGCTTTTCCAGCAATCATCTTCATGTCATCATCCGTATACTGATGTTGTTGAGTAGGCGAATTAACTTGTTCTTGGTTCAGAGTATTTTCCTTACAGGAAAAAAATGTAACTGCAATCAGCAGAATACCGAGTCTTTTCATCTTTTCTAATTTTAAGTTCTGCACTTAAACAATACATTGTGGTACTAAATACTATTGAGAATTAGCTTCAATCATTTCATTCAGTATCACTTGAAATGCCCGTTGGTGTTGCCATAGCTTGGGAATATACTAGTTGTCCATCGTGAGATGTAACGCACAAACCACCAACTAAAAACCAAAGTCTGGATAAGCAGCTGCCTATTTCGGACTCTAGAACTTTCCTATCGGTAGATGATAAAATTATGTACTCGTTGAAACTCATTTTGTTTGATTTTTTATTAGTGAAATTAGTATTAAAGGACTAAATGTTATCGTCAACATACTAACGTTAATTGCATTTTTTAGTAAGTGAAAGGGTTTTTACTTTCATCCCATTCAAGATGGTCAGGGCAGGTTAAGAAGTAATCCCATTTTTGATTTGCGCCCATGGTCGGCATATAGAAGGCCAGCATCCGTCCGCCGCCGTTAGTTTCCAAATAATATTTTTTACTTTTCCAAATTGCGACTGATATTTTATTGTCGTGGAATCTAATACAAACTGCCTTAACAACTGCCCGCACATTAGCTCTATTAAATGGCACATTTAGGACTACATCTACAACTCCTAATTCATGATTTATCAATGAATAGCTAGACACATTCTTGCCCTGCGAAAAAGCAGAACAATGCAACAATAGAAGAATAGCCGTCACGAATTTTTTCATAATTTTCATTTATTTTCTTACCCATGTTACCCTCGCGACTATTCGCCACTATCGCGCATCCAACAAATGTACTCCCTCCCGCTTCCCCATCCCAATTTTCCTCAACCAAAGATGGAAAACGACCATCTACCCATTCCCCATCAGAATCCGCCGAAGGCGAAGAAATGCCGCCTCATAATTGACGAGCATCTTCCCGCTCGGCGTAGTCTCCGACTACGCCGCCGTGGAAAGCGGTCTCCGACCGCATACACTCCGCATTTCCAATTGCAGTTGCGCACTTCCTTCCCAAACTTTGACAATTCCCCCTCCCCTCATTGCGCGCTTTTCCGCAACTTGCAGCCCTTGTATCCCCCATGCTGATTTTCCTCTGGATTCTTGCCGTTATCACCGTCGCTGCCGCGGGCTATTTCGCCTATCGCGCCGATAAAAAACGGGCTGTCTCCTATCCTTTAGTAACGGCCGTTTTGCGGGCATTAGTCGTGGCCTTAGTTTGGGCTTTGCTCCTCGCGCCTTCCATTCAAATATCAAAAACAGAAACCGAAAATCCGGTCATCGTTTTCCTGCAAGATGCCTCTGCGTCCATTCCTCCTGCCCTCAAAGGCGATACCCTTTCCTACGGCAAAGCAGCCCGCTCGCTTATCCAAAAGCTTTCTACAAAATACCGCGTCGTCACCTGGGGTTTTGGCAATCATATTGCCGCCGATAGTCCATTTAACTACACCCAAACCGGCACCGATATCGCCGCACCGCTAGCTCGCGTTCAGGATTATTTTGGCAATCAAAACTTGGGTGCCGTCATCCTCGCCAGCGATGGGAGGTTCAATTCAGGTCTGCATCCTTTATATCAAAATCTGGCTTTGCACAGCCCGGTTTATACCGTCAGCATGGGCGATACTTCTTTGCCAAAGGATCTGAAAGTAACCCAGATTTATGCCAACAAACGGGTGAGCAAAGACGCGCAAATTGAGATTCGCGCCGACCTTGTGGCCACACGTTGCGCCGGTTATTCCGGACAGGTTCAGTTACTGGAAGGCAATGCCAGCTTAGCTTCTACGCCTATTTCTATAAATGCTCCTCGCTTCGACAAGCAAGTAAGTTTTACCATTAAAGCAGGTACGCCGGGTTTGCATCACTATGTCGTTTACGCGCCCACTGCTAAAGACGAACAGAATGTCGCCAACAACAGAAAGGACGTTTTTATAGAAGTCGTAGAATCCAAAAAGAAGATTCTGATTGCCACCGCCGCTCCACATCCTGATATCGCAGCTATCCGCGCGGCACTTTCCGAAACGGATGCGTATTCTGTGACGGTTGCCAATAGTATTCCGGAAGAATACGGCGCGTACGATGTCCTCATTTTGCATGGTTTACCGAAGGCGGGCAGCAACCTTTCTTTTAAAAATAAAGCCGTTTGGTACATCCTAACGCCCGGTTCAGGTTCTATAAATACCGATGCTGCCACGCTTCAATTAAATCCAGCCATGCCGCATGATGCCTATGCTGCGGCCAATACATCTTTCAGCACTTTCCGACTTCCCGATGGCCTCAATGCGGTGCTGGATAAGTTGCCGCCGTTAAGTATAGCCACAGGAACGGCCACGCCCGGCGCAGGGACGCAAGTCTTGTTTTCTGATAGAAATACGAAGTCGCCGATATGGATGATACAATCCGGAAACGCACCACAGGCTTTGCTTTTGGGCGAAGGGCTTTGGCGTTGGCGGCTCTATGAATACCGTTTCTTCCGCAACCACAATATCGTGGACGAGCTTATCCGCCAAACGGTAGCCAGCCTTGCAACCAATGTGAGTGATGCACCTTTTCGGGTTTCCATTCCTAAGTATGAATGGAGCGATGGCGAAAGGATTTCGCTGGATGCTTATCTGACAAACGCTGCCGGCGAGCAAATCAACACGCCGGATGCGGCACTGGAAATCATGGATTCCGCAGGTAAAAAGCAAAGGTTTTCTTTTGAGAAAAATGGGGCGGCTTATCGCTTGAATTTGGGCAGTATGCCGGCGGGCAGTTATCGGTATTCTGCCTCAACAAATTATAATGGTAAGAAGCTGGAATCAAGCGGAGCTTTTGTGGTAAGTAGCATTCCTATTGAAGCGATGGAACAAGGATCAGACTATCCGTTGCTCTACAACCTGGCGAAGAAATATGGAGGCAGCACGGTGGCTTCTCCGCAAATCGAATCGCTGTACGACAGTATTTCTAAGAATGAAAATATTAAACCGATTCTCCGCGAACGCGCTACTACCGTGCCATTAGTGGATTGGAAATGGTATTTCTTCCTGATTCTTTTGGTGGCAACGATTGAATGGTTACTGCGCAAATATTGGTTGGCGCAATAGCCCTTTTTGAAGGTGCTGGCATTACTTTTGACTGTCACATCGTTCAACAATTAAAATTCACAACATGGAACCAAGGTCAATTATCGGCTGGCTTATTATCGGTCTTCTTGCCGGCGTCATCGCTAAAGCTATTCACCCGGGGAAAGACCCGGCGGGCTGGCTTATTTCTATCGTCATCGGGCTTGTTGGCTCGTTTATCGGCGGCTTCATTGCCAATTCCGTCTTGGGATGGAACACGGCTGATTCCTGGTGGCAGACTTTGTTCGTTGCCATTGGCGGCGCTGTAATTCTGCTTTGGATTTACGGAATGGTGAAGAAGAAATAAACTTAAAGCCGCCGAGGGAATGCATAACTCTGAAATTCCCTTTAACCTTTACTTTTCAAACCTGCGTTATGGAAACTAAATTCATTATGGTTTGGCTAATACTGGGAGTTCTGTCGAGCGCCGTTATCAAATTAGCTTATCGGCGTAAGGTTAAAAGTGCATGGTTGCCAACAATAGTTGTTGGATTAGCTGGATTTCTCTCGGCGGCATTTATCATTCAATTTCTTTTTGCCCGGGAAACACCGAATTTTCCTTGGCAAATGTTGTTTGCCGGCATAGGCGGTGCATTTATTATCCTAGGGATTTTTGGTTTGCTAACAAAGGAAAAGGCTGGCTAGTAGTGCGTCTTTTGAGGATGAAGTATTCAGCAAGGTAACTTTCTGCAAATCATCTTTTGATAGGGCTTAACGGCGTATTTAACTGCTAATTTCGTGGAAAGGAATCGTCTTTAAACATTGGTTCAACACCTACTATCATTGCGAGGAAGGAGGCTGGGCGACTGACGAAGCAATCTCACCGCGCATTGTATGCATGAGTTATGAGATTGCTTCGTCGCCCAGCCTCCTCGCAATGACGCCTGAATTTGTTGTCTTTTTTGCATCACTTCGAGGCAGCCTCCCAAATACTTTTTACGAAGTAAAACTCTATGCGCTCTATTAATCAAAAACAATCCCCTCCAAGTAACTCCACGGCTCTGTGTCTCCGTGCCTGCCCCGAAGTAAGCGGGAGTAAAAATCCGTTGTTTATTCAACCAATTAATCGCAACTTTTTTCTAACCTTCTTTGCGTTTGCTGCCATCAATTTCTGCTTTCCTCAAAGCTCGAATGCGCAAACAATCCGTTCCTTAAAACATGAAATCGCTTCGCTTTGTGCCCCGCAAATGGCCGGTCGCGGTTATGTAGCCAAGGGCCACCAGAACGCCGCTAAGCACATCATGCGGAAGTTCCGGGACATAGGCCTAAAGCCCGTTTCAGCGGATTCCAGCTACTATCAGACGTACACTTTCCCGGTCGTCACTTTCCCGGATTCGGTGATGATTTGGATTAAGAAAAGAGCGCTTGTTCCCGGCGAAGAATTTCTAGTAGATGCCGCTAGCAGCAGCTATCGAGCACACAAGCAAAAGGTTGAAAAAGTAAATGTTGGAAAGTATGCCGACACCAGTGACTGGGTGACGCAAAAGCGCTACTTCAACGAGCAGAAAATCTATCTTTTAGAAGGGACGGATTCGCTTTGTCGGCTGTTAAAGATTCGTCCATCTCAGCTTGCTGCCCAGTTACCAAAGTCATGCTATATCATTCCGATTCAGGGCAAAATGACCTGGACCGTTTCCACAAAGTTGTTTCCCGCAACCGTTTTGTACATCCAGGACAGCGTATTGCCAAAGCGAGTCCGCAAGATATCGGTGGGTATTCACAGCAAGTTGATACCCGCAGACCAAAATGCTAATGTGATAGCGATGCAGCGTGGTACGGAAGTGCCGGATAGTATAATTGCCATCACCGCACATTATGATCATCTCGGAAGGATGGGCTGGGATGCCACTTTCCCCGGGGCGAGCGACAATGCCAGCGGCACGGCGATGATGCTGCAACTCGCAGCTTTTTATGCCAAAAATCCGCAGCGGTATTCAATGCTTTTCATTGCTTTTAGCGGAGAGGAAGCCGGGCTTCTGGGAAGTAGTTTTTATGTGG
>CAJDXA010000149.1_pt1 | contig 12056 bp, 10 predicted proteins | sample 7391711 | NCBI WGS metagenome assembly CAJDXA01 (sample SAMEA7055748, study PRJEB34461) | soil metagenome | biome: terrestrial ecosystem; feature: Peninsula; material: soil | place: Antarctica | collected 2016
TCTTTCCTGGGATAAGTGGCAATTCAAGTATCAATATAGCTTCACACGCCGGCATTTCAGTGACGCCACAAATAGTATACGTGTTGCTGACGCTACCCGCGGTATCATCCCCAGTTATTCAGTAATGGATATTTCAATGAGCTTTAGTCACAGGATATTTACAATTCAAACGGGAGTAAATAACCTGCTGGACCAGCATTACTTTACGCGCCGTGCAATATCTTATCCCGGACCCGGCATTATTCCTGCTCCAGGCCGTTCGGTCTATTTCACCGTCGGAATTACATTGTAAACCTGTTTTATTGAAATTTTTAAGCTGCGTACTCGTTTTTATCGTTCCTGGTTTAAATTATGTTTCAAGAAATTTTGATGAATGACGGTTGTTAGAATATCTTTTTCGATCTGTGTACTTATTATTTTTGGAACAGTGGCCAAGGGGCAATTAGCCGATAGTTGCAACCTGAAATTTGGCACCAATCTTGGAGGTCTGGCGGATTATGGAACAGAAATCCCGTTTGTTGACCTTATGCGAACTTGTCGTACCTGGTACACCAAGTCGGTTGGCGACCGAAATGAGCCTTTTAATTCTGGATTTACAGATAAACTCACCTACCGGGAAGATGGATATCCGACACACATTCCCCAGAATGTGGAAGGATCACAGTTTCCACAAAGGGTAGTTACTATATGGGCCATAACAGATGGCTGGCCGGCCGGCGAATACACCTTGTTGTGGGAGGGTGAAGGTGAATTTGGATTCTGGGGAAGCCATAAAAACCTTAACCAGACGGATGACCACCGTATCATATTTGACTTCCCCTCACCAAAAGAAGGAATATTTGAAATGACCATCAAACGATCGGAAAAGGATAATCCAATCAGGAATGTCCGGCTGCTGATGCCTGGTACAGAGAATACGTATAAGACACAACCGTTTTATGATTTATGGCTGGAGAAGCTGGATCCCTTCAAAACCGTTCGGTTTATGGACTGGGGCCAGACGAACAATTGGGGACAGGCCAATGGTGAGGAAATCGCTGATGACGGCCTGGTGGACTGGGATGGCCGAAGTCAGATGGATCATTATACCTGGGCGTATTCTAAGGGTGTCCCTTATGAAATGATGGTTGCATTGATGAATCAACAGGAAATCGATGGCTGGGTTTGTGTTCCCCATACCGCCAGCGAGGATTATATCCGGAAAATGGCCAGGTACTTCAGGGATTATCTGGAACCCGGGCGACATATCACCGTGGAATACAGCAATGAAATTTGGAACTGGATATTCGGACAGACCCACTGGGCCAATAAATATGGCGTGGAAGCCACAGGAGACATTTGGCCGGAAGGTATTGTAGGTTTTATCCAACGGATGTTGAATTATTGGACCGAAGAGTTTCAGGGGAAGCTGGACAAAACAACCCGGGTTGTTGGCGTTCAGACGGGTTGGACCGATGTGGTCGAACGGGTGGTACGCAATGTTGATCCCAAAACGTTTGATGCCGTGGCGGCGACCTATTACTTCAGTTTTGACGAAGCGGGAGACAAAGCTCTTGATAAACTCGGTGCCAGTGCTACTGTAGATGATGCAGCCCACTATATCCGACAGAACATGAGTCAGAATCTGACATTTATCGATGAAGTACAGTCGATTGCCCATGACGAGGGAGGACAGCATTTTACACCCCATCCTTTTGGAGAAGAACCCTCTTATGCACAGGCACTTCTTGATATTCAAAGAGATACGACAATTTACCATCTATATCAGGAGTGGTTTTCTGCACTTCGATCTATCCACAAAGGAAAGGATCGCTGGTTGATGATGAACTTCTCCTTTGTATCTGCACGAAGTGCCCGATACGGAAGTTGGGGAATCCTGGAATCGTTGGATCAGGATCTGAATCAGATACCGGCTCCAAAGTACCGGGCGATTCTGGACAACATAAAGCAATATAACAATTGCGAAACTCTTACAGCTGTGGAAGATATGGTCGCTCCCTCTCCACCTATAATGGCATATCCTAATCCAGCTAGTGGGCAAATAAGCTTCAAGGGCATGGAAGATGCTTATCGAATTACCGTTTATAATATGGCTGGCCAAATCATCAAGAGAGAGATTGTATATCCTGATCAGACTCTCGAAATCTATCATATGCCACCAGGATTATTCTTCCTCAGAATGGAAAATATGAGTACCGGGGATAAGACTTATCAGAAGGTTGTTAAGGTGAAGTAATTATAAGTTGTGAGTTATTAATGATTAATTAGGTCAGCAATCTGATGATTGTTTTTTGTAGTTGAATCATAAGAATTTCCCTGTTGGAATCGCGGTCTTTTTTCACCCATGTCAAACAGTTCTATGGCTGACTCGTTAATAATTGAAAGTTGGTGATATGACAAAAAGAAGATTGAACGAATAACGTTTTTAGCCAAAAGCTTAAGATATTACAGGAGATTAAAAAGTAGGAGAAGTGAATAATTAGTTAAAACCAAATAACATATAGACTCTGACAAAATATTATATTGCTTAAAAGAGAACATCATTAAAACACCAAGACGTGAAAGAAAGAAGTACAAGGCACGATAAGAGAAAGAAGTTAATTTTAATTCTGATCGTATTCGCTATTATTTTAGGAGGCGGACTGGTGTTCTTTGCATATGCGCGCTCTTGGGGAAAGATGGATATAGAAGTCAGTTTCCGTATCAATGAAGAATTGGCCAGTCAATCGGCATATGGAAAATCCCCCACAATGGCCATTTGGATTGAAGATGTTGAGACACATGCAACACAAACAATTTTTGTTACTCACACCAATGATGTGCAGGATCGCCAAGATGAGAAGCAAGATCCTGTAATCCTACCTAAATGGGATGAAACAATTAAGGAAGAAAAACAAACACATAATGATCCTGAACTGAAGACTCCATTGGTTGATGTGGTTACAGGAGCCACACCAAAAACCGGTTACTTTTCGGCGAGTGTGAGAGTGAAGACCGGAAGCACATGGCTTTGCTGGATAGAAATTAACCTTTTAGGAGATTACAATGAGCATTACCAGGAAAATAATTCGACCGATCAGTATGGGAGTGGGCAACCTGCACTGGTTTATAAAACCAAAATTGAGGCTGTTGAGGGATATTTGGCTGTGCCTGAAATCGTCGGGATGAGCGTGATTAACAACAATGGAGGAAAGATTATTCAACCGGTAAAAGGGATTACAACAGCACAACAGCTCCTGGAGGAGATGAAAATAGAAGTCGTCAAACCCAAACCAAGAATAATTGAATAGAATTGAACTGACGGGAAATGCGTAAAATGACCAACAGCTTTTATGTATAAACGGTAACGACAAGTGGAAAGCAGATGATATTGATTTGAACTGAAGATATCGGACCTAGCTGATTAAACGACGCAGTGCATCGCACATTTTGCATCATATGAGGCTGTTTAGAGAAATGGAGTTACCTAAATAAGAAATATTATAAATTAAGCGGTGTGGAAACTATAAATGGCTCAGGGAGTTATTAAAACAAACATTTAAAGATGAATATCGCTCGTGAAGTAAAAATCAGTGAAAACGGCTTTGTATTCAATTCGAAAACCGGTGATTCATTTAGTCTGAATTCGACCGGATTGGAGCTGATAAAAATGATCTCAGAAGAAAAGGAGATGGAAGAAATTAAGCAGGCATTCATTTTAAAATACGAAGTGGATGACCTGACGTTTGAAAAAGACTTCTACGAATTTTGCACCTTACTGAAATATCATCAAATTACCTTACAGGATGATCCGCTCGAATTTAATTAAAAAAATGGGCAAGAAACACATAACACTGGCTGTTACCGGTCTCAATAATACCGATAACCCCGGGCCGGGAGTCCCGTTTATCCGTGGTGTAAAGGAATCAGACGAGTTTGAAGTCCGCATTATCGGACTGGTTTATGAAAATCTCGAGCCGGGAATTTACATGGAAGGTCTGTGCGATCGTATTTTTCAAATTCCTTATCCCTCTTCAGGTTCCGATGAACTTATGGAACGTATTGAATATATCCATCAGCAGGAAAAACTCGATGTGCTGGTTCCCAATTTTGATGCCGAGCTTTTTTCGTTTATGAAAAATGAAGAGCGTCTGAATAAGCAAGGAATTCATACATTCCTGCCTACAATGCAACAGCTCCAGGAACGTGAAAAATCCCGGCTGACTGAGTACGGCACAAAGTATGGGATTAAAGTACCATCGAACTTTAACCTGGGTAGCCTGAGACAAATTACCGAAATGGAAGATAAATTAGATTACCCGGTAATGGTGAAAGGACAGTTTTATGATGCCTATTTGGCAAATAACAAGGAGGAGATGAAACACGCATTCCTGAGCATTTCAGCGAAGTGGGGATTGCCGGTCATTGCCCAGGAATTTGTTTCAGGCACCGAAGTGAACGTGGTAGCCTTGGGTGATGGCAAAGGCAATTTGGTGGCCGCCGTTCCAATGCGGAAACAATACATTACCGACAAGGGTAAAGCTTGGGGAGGAATTACACTGGCTGATGAAAAAATGATGGAGATCACCCGATCGCTTTTTAGGCAAACGAAATGGAAGGGTGGCATGGAAGTGGAATTGATAAAAACCAAAACAGGAGAATACTATTTGATAGAGATCAATCCCCGCATTCCGGCCTGGGTTTACCTGGCTGTCGGCGCAGGTCAGAATATTCCTGAAGCGCTGGTAAAACTAGCCCTTGGCATGGAAGTAGAACCTATGCAACATTATAAAGTCGGAAAAATGTTTGTGCGCTATTCTTACGACATGATTGTGGATCTGGAAAAATTTGCTGCCATTTCAATGAACAAAGAAATTTGAACGATGGAAAAATTAAAATATGAAAAGCCGGTAATCAGTAAAATTACTGCTGGCGTTCCCAGTAAATTTGGGATGCCGCCTAAACAAAAAATCATTTCCGAAATCGACGGAATACCAGTTTCGAAACTGATGGAAGAATATGGCTCACCCTTGTTCGTCTTTTCTGAAAAAAAAATCAGGGATACCATCACCGAAGCGCGGAGGGCGTTTGAAACACGCTACCCTAAGGTACAATTTGCCTGGTCGTATAAAACCAATTATCTAAAGTCGGCTGAAGATCTGGAACTGGCCATCAACAACAATGCCTATATTCATATTGACCATTTCGACGAACTTTACCTGCTAATGGAAATCACCCGTAAACTGAATAAAAAAGCACAGGTAGCCATCCGTGTGAATATGGATACGGGCATTTATCCCATGTGGGACCGGTTCGGGTTTAACTACGAAAATGGAGAAGCATGGAACGCCATCAACCGCATTATGCTGGCTGATAAGCTGGAACTGGTTGGTTTGCATACGCACATAGGTACATATATCATGGCTACTTCTGCCTATGCAATTGCGGTTACTAAGTTGGTCAACCTGTTTATGGCTACCTACCGCAAATTCGACCACTGGTTAAAATACATCGATTTGGGCGGTGGTTTTGCATCAAAAAGCACACTAAAGGGGGCTTACATGCCCGGCTCTGAAACCTGCCCTTCTTTCGATGAATATGCCGAAGCTATCACTAATATCCTTATCTCTTCTGAAATTCCACATGAAAATCTGCCCGCTCTATTTTTGGAAACCGGCCGTGCATTGATCGACGATGCCGGATATTTGCTTACCACTGTGCTGGCCAATAAACGGTCCTCAGTTGAGCGGCGGAATATGGTCATCGATGCCGGCGTGAACCTGTTGTTTACTTCATTCTGGTATAATTTGGGTATTTACCCCAGCAAACCGGTTTCGGAAAACTTGGAGGAAACCAGCATTTACGGACCACTGTGTATGAATATCGATGTGATTCGTGATGCTATCAATTTTCCCCACGTAAAAACCGGCGACCAGCTTGTTATTGAGCGTGTCGGTGCCTACAACGTTACACAGTGGATGCAGTTTATTACTTACCGGCCCAACGTGGTGCTTATTGATTTGGAAGGCAAAACTCATATTATCAGAAAAAAGGAAAATTTGGAAATGATAAAAAAATCAGAAATAGATCCAGGAAAATAAATAATATTTCTTGATGAAATACAATCCGGCCACCATTAAGGAAATACTTCATTCAGTCCTCAACAGCTATTCGCAGGTGTTTTTTTCCACTTCGAAAACACTGGCCGTATTTCTAGTCATCATCAGCTTTTTTGATTATGGTGCCGGCATAGGTGGATTAATGGCAGTGCTTATTGCAAATGCCCTGGCTTGGGGACTGGGCTACAACGCTTACTTTCTTCGCTCTGGGCTGTATGGATTTAATGCCCTGCTGACGGGCCTGGGCGTGGGATTGTATTACCAGCCTTCGCCCGAGGTGTTTATTCTGGTTGCAGTAACTGCACTCATGTGTTTTTTTCTCACAGTGGTTTTGCAGGGTATCTTGGGAAAATACGGGCTGCCGTTTCTGAGTGTTCCGTTTTTATTAACCATCTGGATTGTAGCTCTTTCAGCCAACAGTCTTTCGGCACTGAACCTGAGTGAACGAGGAATCTTCGTTTACAATGAACTCTATTCACTAGGTGGTAAAATATTTGTCGATTTTTACGATTTCCTGGAAAAAAGTATAAGCTCCTCGTTCATTCACATTTATTTTCAATCGTTGGGTGCTATCTTTTTTCAGTCTCATTTATTGGCTGGAATTATAATTTCCATAGGATTGCTCATCTATTCGCGAATAACTTTTGTTCTTTCGATTCTGGGGTATGGAGTAGCATTTTTATTTTATCAATTAGTAGGAATTGAATTCGACTCATTGGGATACACGTTTATCGGGTTCAATTATATCCTTACAGCCATTGCCTTGGGTGGATATTTCCTTGTACCTGGAAGGGCCAGTTTTGGCTGGATCATCCTGTTGCTACCGGCATTGGTGCTGATCACGACCGGTACCCAGCAAATTTTCCTGCTGTTTCGTATTTCACCATACTCACTGCCTTTCAATGCTATTGTTCTGACTTTTTTGTATGCATTGAAATTACGTGAGAAACGTCCACGTCACTTAATAGAGACGCCGGTTCAAATGGGCCAACCGGAGAAAAATCTCTACCTCCATTCCGGTAACACGAAACGTTTTCCGACGGCCTACCCGGTTTCGGCTGCTTTGCCTTTTTATGGCGAGTGGAGAGTGAGCCAAGCTCACAAAGGCGAATATACCCACAAAGGCGCCTGGCGGCATGCCTGGGATTATATCGTTACGAGTAGCGATGGACAGCAGTTTAAAGATTCGGGGGATTTTGCGAAAGATTATTTCTGTTTTGGGAAAGCTGTTCTTGCCCCTGCAGACGGTACGGTGGCCGAAGTGGTCAACGATGTGCAGGACAATACTATTGGCGATGTGAATACCGAAGATAACTGGGGGAATACGGTCATTATTAAACACAACGATTATTTGTACTCTAAACTGAGTCACCTAAAATTCCAATCGGCTGAGATAAAACCAGGCGATTCAGTAAAAAAAGGGCAGTTCATCGCACGTTGCGGAAACTCGGGCCGATCACCGTATCCGCACTTGCATTTTCAGTTTCAGAATAATCCGTATGTTGGTTCCACCACCATCGATTATCCATTTGGCCATTATTTGCTGAAGGAAGATCAAGGCTATTCCCTACAGTCATTCGAATTTCCGCAAAAAGACCAGGTATTGGCCAATCCTACCAAAAATGAATTGCTGAGCAAAGCGCTGCATTTTATTCCGGGCCGCCGCATGAACATTACCGTGGAAGTAGATTCGAAATACGCAAAATGGAAAAAGCTGGCAGGCAAATATACCTGGGTATCTGAAACCGATATTTACAATACCATCTTTATTCGCTGTGAAAAAGATGGTGGTGCGGCCTACCTTTACAATCAGGGCGATATGCATTTTTTTACTAATTTCATCGGGAAAAGACATTCGCCGTTGTTCTGGTTCTATGTTACATTGTATAAGGTTCCGATCGGTTTCCAAGCCAACAGCCAGATTAACGACTCCCTCCCCATTCACTTGCTTTTTGGAGTAATCCTAAAATATATGCAGGATTTCGTGGCGCCAATATTTTTATTCCTGAGAGCTGATTATCAGCTTACTTTAAAAAAAGCCGATGACATTCTATCGTCGGATTCAGTGAAAATGGAGGCTGTAATAACCAAAAAAATGGCAAGTTGGAAAATGAAGACCTGCCAAAGCAATATTCTCATAAATCAACATGCTGATTTTGAAATATTGATTGAAACAAAAGAAGCAAAGATGAAAATGATATGCAAAAACGAATTGGATTGACATTGGTTTCTATGGTATTGTTGCTCACGGTTCAGGCGCAGCAAAAGCTGAATTTCCCGGAGGTGGATAAAACTTCGTACGAGTTTTACACGCAAGGGAAATGGAAAGAATTAATCGATTATTCCAAAGAGGCACATCGGCAGGACATACACTTTTTTTATTTACAGGCGCGAACTGGCATTGCTTATTTCAACCTGAAAAAATACCGGACAGCAAGTGAATGGTTTCTAAAGGCATGGGAACACGACCAATCGTTTGAATGGCTGCAAGAATATTTGTATTACAGCTTACTTTGGGGAGACCGTATTGCTGAAGCTTCAAAAATTGCCGGTAATTTTTATCCTGATATTCAGAAAAAAATCGGTTTCTCCAACAACCAGATAACCCGGGTGGGACTGGAAGCTGGTTACAGCTCCAATCCCGACTTTAAAACATTGATTGAAGCACCTCACGGACATCAAGCAGGAGTAGGGGAAGATTATGGCGAAGCTTTTTACCTGAAAAATCACTATTTCGAATCGTTTGACCTGAGTCACAGAATTTCACCGCGAATCAGCTTGAATCACAATCTGACCCACGTTGGTCTGAACCAGGAGCAACGCGTTGACTGGGGTTCTAAAAATACGTTTCCTATTAAAATTAACCAGTTTCAATATTTTATCAATCCACATTTTGTGCTGGGGAGGAAACTGAATGTATCGCCATCAGTCTCGGTGATATGGGGGAGTCAGGATATATTTTTGGGAGGTTTTACCGGGAATTCGATTAAAAGATTTTACGCTTCCTCTAATCGTTTCTCCGACTTTGTTTTTTCAACTTCAGTTTGGTCACATTTTGGAAACTTTTCTCCGGGTGCAGAAATTAATCTGGCTAATATCAGCAATAATAATTTCACTCAACTTTCAGGTTGGTTAACGATTTATCCGTTTTCGAACCAGAATTTTTATTTTACGCCCCGGGTTTATTTTAAAAACAGCGTGGAAAAAAGTTTCAGCTTCAATACATTTGGCATTTCGGGAGGCATGCAGTTGGGGCCGGTTCATTTTTACGGACAATACCTGAATGGAGAAATGGTGAACTTTATTGAATCGGGCGGTTACCTGGTGTCCAATTTCTCCGGAACTTCGGAACAAAAATTTTCAGGAAGCCTTTATTTCCCCATGGGTAAAAAACACCAGCTGGTTTTGCGTTATATTAATCAGGATGTTACCGAAACCTACAGGGTTTACAACAACCTGATAGAAAGTAATTCAGTAAATTACAGTTTTGTAAAACATACTTTAACAGGCGGAATATCATGGAACTTGTAAAAATAAAATTAAGTTTGTTGATTGTGTTATCGGCAACTGTGCTTACTTGGGCGCAGGTTAGTCAGGAAACATTGGAGCAATCATTTGCCCGAAGTTATGAACTGGAAAACGGAAAAGATTTTCTGGCTTCTGCAAATGAGTTGAAAAAGGTTTACGACCAGTCCTCTTACGAGATCAACCTGCGGCTGGGGTGGTTGTATTACAATACCGGAAACTTCAATGAATCGGTGAATTATTATACACAGGCGCAACAATTGAAGCCGTATTCCGAGGAGGCCCGTTTTGGATTAATCCTGCCTAAAGCTGCGCAGGGGCAGTGGAACGAAGTGATTGGACTCTACAATAAAATCCTCGAAATCCATCCCAATAACACCATTGCCATGTACCGGCTTGGATTGATTTACTATGAACGCAAAAACTACGACAAAGCCCTGCCGCTTTTCAAAAAACTGGTAGATCTTTACCCTTTTGATTACAACGGACTGCTTATGCTGGCATGGACATCCTATTTCACCGGAAATTCCAATCAGGCTAAAGTACTTTTTAATAAAGTGAAATTGCACAATCCTGGCGACGCCTCCGCAAATGAGGGATTGCAACTAATGCGATAAAAACGTGAAAAGGTTATTGAATGACTTCCACAAAAAAGATTTATTCCGGTGAATAAGATAGCTATCCGGTGACTATCCAACAATCATAAAATAAATAATACTGGTGGACAACTAATTCAAAAAGGTTTTCAAGTCAATGCAAGATTTCAGAAGAGGCTTAGCGAAATTATTTTCTGCACGCCTTGGACACATATAATAATCAGAATGAGTAATTTAAGCGTATCCTAAGACAACAATGCGTTCCGGATTGTATTTTTACTATATGAGAATATTGATTATCGAAGACGAGCCCGGAATTGCCCAATTTATCCGCCAGGGACTGGAAGAAGAATCGTATGAGGTGGGAGTAGAAGAAAATGGTATTTCCGGATTGGAGCGGGCCTTGTCAGAACCTTTTGACCTTCTGCTATTGGATTGGATGTTGCCGGGGTTATCTGGTATAGAAGTGTGCCACCGCTTCAGGGAAAAGAATAAAACTACACCGGTTATTTTCCTGACTTCCAAAGATACGGTAAAAGACACCGTGCAGGGACTGCAGGCTGGTGCCAATGATTACATCAAAAAGCCTTTTCACTTTGAAGAGTTATTGGAACGCATCAAAGTTCAGGAAAGATCTCAACCCGAGGAGTTGGAATTACTGACACTCGGAAACATTACCATGGACATTTCTGCCCATCAGGTGTATAGAGAGGATCAGGAAATTGTACTCACCAAGAAAGAATTTTCCTTATTGGAATATCTGATTCGTCACAAAGGTCAGGTTTGCCGGAGAATTGAGATTATAGAACAGGTATGGGATATACATTTTGAGATCAGTACAGGGGTGATAGATGTGTATATCAATAGCCTCAGAAATAAGTTGGGACTAAAAACCGAAGAAGACTACATCCAAACCGTCCGTGGAGTAGGTTATATAGCCAAAGAATAACAGATGAATTTGTCTTTCAAGAATAGAATAGCATTGTATTACATGATTGCAACCGCAGGCATCATCGCTGTTGTATTTTTACTTATTTATTTTGGGGTGCGGGCAGCTGCCTATGAAACGGTGGACAATGATCTTACTTATGAAGCCTATAAGCATTCCGCTGAAATATTTATTAAAAACGACAGTTTCGGGTTTATCAACAAAGATGAATGGATGGAACTTGAACACCGCAGCGTGCAGGTGTATCCGGTTTTTGTCCAGCTGGTGGATACATCTGGCCAGATTAAAGATAAATCTCCCAACCTCAAGGACGATTCGTTGATCTATCACCACAGCCAGGGATTTGGAGACCAATTTGATACTGATCTGAACAACAGGCCGATCCGTCAAATGCAGATTCCGATCGAGCAGGAAGGGATACGTAAAGGGTATATCCTTACCGCCATGTCGCTGGAAGGGCCTATACTGGTCATAAATAGTTTGAAGCAAAATTTACTGTTGATTTATCCTTTGATACTCCTGGGTCTGTTCTTCATAACTCGCTTTCTGGCTGGCAGGAGCATTAAACCCGTACAAACCATTACCAGAGCAGCAAGCCGTATCACCCGCCAGAGCCTTAACGAAAGAATCTCCCTACCAATCAATCAGGATGAACTATACGATCTGACGTCTTCGATCAATGAACTGGTCAGCCGGATGGAAAAAGCCATCAAAAGGGAAGAACAGTTTACGGCCGATGCTTCCCATCAGATGCGTACACCCCTCGCCGTATTAAAAGGGACGCTGGAAGTCTTGATCCGAAAGCCACGAGAAGAGAAGGAGTACCAGGAAAAGATCCGGTACAGCATCAAGGAAATTGACCGAATGTCGGATTTGGTGGATCAACTA